>JACCDR011299200.1_pt1 | contig 15986 bp, 16 predicted proteins | sample 7446431 | NCBI WGS metagenome assembly JACCDR01 (sample SAMN15323443, study PRJNA562643) | freshwater metagenome | isolation source: river surface water | place: USA:Blue River Watershed | collected 2017-08-17 | reverse complement strand
AGCCACTTTTTCTTGGTCAGCAGGGCGATGGCCGCCAGGGCAATCGCCACCTGCAGCACCGTCGTGGCCTGGGCCCAGCGGTGGTGCAGATGGATCTGTTCGTCACTCTTCTTGTCCCATTCCGTGGCCTCGGCCTCGAGCTTTTCGGCCACGGCCTTGATCTCGCCCTTTTCCTTTTCGTAGCGGTCGATCTTGGCCTGGTACTTTTCGCGTTCGGCTTCCCGGGTGGTCAGGTCGCGCGCGACCTCGGCCAGGGACTGCTTGGTGCTTTTGGCCTGGAAGTAGTTCCACTGGTTGGAAGCTTCCGTCTTCTTGAGGGCCGCGTTGTTCTTGTACAGGCCGGCATTGGCCTGGGTGGCGCCGCCCATGTAGGCGAAGATGGCGCCCACCGTGGCGATGATGGCCGTGAACATGGCGATCTGGTTGGTCATGCCGCCGTGGTCGCCATGGCCGCCGCCGTGGGTGGCGTGTTCGAGTTCGTGATCGTGCGGGCCGTGCACGTGAAAGCCGCCTCCGGACATGGGGTCAGACTCCTGTGGTGTTGATGTAGGTGACGAAACTGAATTTCAGGCCGGTGGAAGACACATGGTGTTCCCTGTGCGTTTCCTTCCACCCGGGGCCGAATTGTGGGGCATAGGCGTCGCCTTCGTAGGACGCCTCGATTTCCGTGACGATAGCCGTGCTGGCCAGGGGCAGGGCCTGGGCGTAGATCTCGCCGCCGCCGATGATCCAGGCGTCGGGCACATCGCCACACAGGGCCTGGGCCTCGGGCAGGGAGTGGGCCACGCAGGCGCCCGCGGCCTGCCAGTCCTGCTGGCGTGTCACCACCACATTGGTGCGCCCGGGCAAAGGGCGGAAGCGAGGCGGGAGCGATTCCCAGGTCTTGCGGCCCATGATCACCGGACACCCCAGCGTCGTGCGCTTGAAGTGGGCCAGGTCCTCGGGCAGGTGCCAGGGCATGACGCCGTCCTTGCCGATGACGCCGTTGGCGGCGCGCGCGTAGATCAGGTGCAGTTTCATGCGGGGGCTTTCGGGTTGCGTGGGGGCAGCAGCACCGCGGCGATGGCGGCCATGACGAAGACGATGGCGAGGTAGTCCTGCCAGTGCGGCCATTCGCCGACGATGAAGGTGGCGCTGAGCGTGCCCACCAGGGGGATGGCCATCACGCTCATCGCGCTGGTGGCAGGGGGCAGGTGCCGCGCCAGGCCGGCCCAGATCGTCTGTGCAAAGCCGTAGTTGATGAAGGCGCCATAGGCCAAGCTGGCCCACATGGGGCCGCTGAACTGCCAGCTGGGCCAGGGCTCGCTGATGAAGGCGATGCACCAGAGGCAGACCGAGGTGAGGATCATCATCCAGACGGTCAGTGTTTCCACGGGCAGGGTCAGGTGGGCGCGGCGCATCATCAGCGTACCGATGGCCCAGCTGATGGCGGCAATCTCCATCCAAACGATGCCCAGGGGGCGGCCGGTGAGTGCGGTGAACTCGCTGGAGGTCAGCAGCGCGATGGCCACGGCCACGGCCACGACCGCAATCACGGTACGGCGCGTGAGGCGCTGCCCCAGGAAGATCGCGCCCAGCAGCACCGTCCAGATCGGCATGGTGAAACCCAGGATGGCGGCACGACCCGAGGCCAGCTCCTTCACGCCCAGGATGGCCACCGTGTGCCAGCCCAGCATGTTGGGGATGCCCAGCGTGACGACCGTGCGCCATTCCGCACCCTGCGGCAGCATGCGCAGGCCGCGCGCGCGGTAGAAGCTGTAGAGGAAGATCGCGCCCGCGGTCATGGTCAGCGCCCGGAAGTACAGGGGCGAGAGTTCCCGCAACGAGAACTTCATCATCGGCCAGTTGATGCCCCACATCAGGGTGAGGGCGACCAGGGTGAGCAGTTGTTGACGGCTGATCACACGGCCACCGGTGCCTTGATGGCCGGGTGGCACTGGTAGTCCAGCACCTCGAAGTCCTCGTACTGGTAATCGAAGATCGAGTCCGGCCGGCGTTTGATGTTCAGGGTGGGATAGGGGTAGGGCGTACGGCTCAGCTGCAGCTCCACCTGCTCGTGGTGGTTGCTGTAGATGTGGCAGTCGCCGCCCGTCCAGATGAAGTCGCCCACCTGCAGGTCACACTGCTGCGCCAGCATGTGGGTCAGCAGGGCGTAGCTGGCGATATTGAAGGGCACGCCCAGGAAGATGTCGGCGCTGCGCTGGTAGAGCTGGCAGCTCAGCTTGCCCTCAGCCACGTAGAACTGGAAGAAGGCATGGCAGGGCATGAGGGCCATCTTGTTCAGTTCGGCCACGTTCCAGGCGCTCACGATGATGCGGCGCGAATCGGGGTTGGTCTTGAGGGTCTTGACGACCTCGGCAATCTGGTCGATGTGGCCGCCGTCGGGTGTGGGCCAGCTACGCCACTGCACGCCGTAGACCGGGCCAAGGTCACCGTCGGGGCGGGCCCACTCGTCCCAGATGGTCACGCCGCGTTCCTTGAGCCAGTTGTTGTTGCTCGAGCCCGTGAGGAACCACAGCAGCTCCTGGATGATGGAGCGCAGGTGCACCTTCTTGGTCGTCACCAGCGGGAAGCCCTCCTTGAGATCGAAGCGCATCTGGTAACCGAACACGCTGCGCGTGCCGGTGCCGGTGCGGTCGGTCTTGGTCACGCCCGTGGTGTACACGTGGCGCATGAAGTCTTCGTACTGGGAGCGGACGGGGCGGGTGGTCATGGCCCCGATTTTCCTACAAGTCCAGCCGCCAGCGGGCACGCCGGAGACAGCCCGGGCCAGGGCTTCAGGCCGGTTGTTCCAGTCGTGCCAGCAAGCGGTCGCGGCCTGAAAGCACGTGGCGCTCGGCCAAGGTGCGGGCGCGTTTGGCGTCGCCCTTGGCGATGGCCTCGAAGATGGCGCGGTGTTCGCTGTTGGAGCGTTTCATGTTCCCGGGCGCATTGAAGTAGCTGCGCCGGAACAGGTGCAGTTCCTTGATGTAGTCGTCGTAGGCCTGGTGCGCGCGCTGGTTGCCGCAGAGATCCAGGATCACTGTGTGGAAGCGCAGGTTGAGCTCGTAGTAGAGCGTGCCGTCCCCGGCCTCGCAGGCCGTGTCCATGCGGTCCAGCAGTTGTTCCAGCTCGTGGCGGTGGGCGTCGTCCACATGCGCGCTGGCGCGTTCGGCGGCGAAGCCGAAGACCAGGGCGCGCAATTCATAGATTTCCAGCATCTCGCGCACGGAGATCTGGCGCACGAAGACACCGCGGTTGGGTACGGCCGTGACCAGGCCCAGGCCGGCCAGCATGCGGATGGCTTCACGGATGGGGCCGCGGCTGGTGCCCATGCGCAGGGCCAGGGCGGCTTCGTTGAGCCGTTCGCCGGGCTGGATTTCTCCGCTGTAGATCAGGCGCTTGAGTTCTTCCGCGATGGCTGGGGGCAGGCCTTGTTCGGTTTTTTCTTTGGCGGAGGGCATGGAGCGGGCGGCCGGTCGGTCGGATGTTGTGTGTGAATGGTAGCACCCGCCTTGGGGGGCGGATTGGGGAAAACCATTAAAAGTGTCATCTATTCATCAAAAAGTGTTGACACTTTTGGGATTCAATCCGACACTGCCCGGCAGTCCGATCCGTTTTCACTTCTTCTTCATGCCTCACCTTCCTGCCTCTTCTGCTCTGGCGCGTTTCCGCGTCATCGACCTCACCCAAGTACGCGCCGGCCCCACCTGCTGCCGCCAGCTCGCCGACTGGGGGGCCGACGTCATCCAGGTCCAGATGCCCGAGCACATGCGCGGCGACGACACCCTGGGCGGCCAGGACGGTTCCGACTACCAGTACACCCATCGCAACAAACGCTCGATCACCCTCAACCTCAAGGAGGCCGAGGGCATCGCCGTGCTCAAGCGCCTGATCGCCACGGCCGACGTGGTCGTGGAGAACTTCCGCCCCGACGTGAAGTTCCGCCTGGGCATCGACTACGAGACCCTGGCCAAGGATCATCCGCGCCTGGTCTACGCCAGCATCTCGGGCTTCGGCCAGACCGGCCCCCTGGCGCAGCGGCCGGGCTTCGACCAGATCGCCCAGGGGATGAGCGGCCTGATGTCGGTCACGGGCAAACCAGGGGACGGCCCCATGCGCGTGGGCATCCCGATCGCCGACCTCTGCGCGGGCATCTTTGCGGCCCAGGGCATCCTGGTCGCGCTGCTGGAGCGTGAGGCCTCCGGCAAAGGCCAGTTCCTCCACACCTCGCTGCTCGAGTCCATGGTCTACATGATGGACTTCCAGACCTCGCGTGTGCTCATCGACGGCGAGGTGCCGACCCAGGCCGGCAACTACCACCCGACCAGCATCCCCACCGGCGTCTACAAGGCACGCGACGGCTGGATGAACATCGCCGTCTTCGGCTCCAAGATCTGGGAGCGCTTCTGCGACATCCTGGGTGCCCCCGAGTGGGTGACGGACCCGCGTTACCACGACAAGATGGGACGCTCGGTCAACCGCGACAGCCTCAACGAAGAGATCAACCGTCGCCTCGCCTCGCAGGACCGCGCCTACTGGGTCCAGCGTTTCAACGAGGGCGGGGTGGCCTGCGGCCTGATCAACAACGTCAAGGAAGTGTTCGAGGAAGAACAGGTGCAGCACCTGGGCATGGTGAAGGAAGTGGTTTCGGCACACCACGGCCCGCAGCGCCTGGTGGGCCAGCCCATGCAACTGGAGCGCACGCCGAGCACCATCGCCCGCGCCGCGCCGAAACGTGGTGAACACAGTGCCGAGATCCTGCGCGAGATCGGCCTGGGTGAAGAAGATTTGACCCGCCTGAAGGCACAAGGAGTTTATTGAGATGGCAGAGATCACGTACCAGTCGCCCACCGAGCGGGTGCAGAGCTGGATGGATGCGGACGGCAGCACGCTGCACATCCGCTTCAACAACCCCGAGCGGCACAACGCGCTGTCGGTGGACATGTGGGAGGCCGTGCCGGTGCTGCTGGCCCAGGCCGAGGCCGACGAGCGTGTTCGTCTCGTGGTGTTTTCCGGCGCGGGCGAGAAGGCCTTTGTCTCGGGCGCCGACATCTCGCAGTTCGAGGACATGCGCGCCGCGCGTGAGGCCGTGGCCCGTTACGAGGCCATGGCCGAGCAGGCCCTCATGGGCATCTACAACTTCAGCAAGCCCACGCTGGCCTGCATCCGTGGCTACTGCATCGGCGGCGGCGTCAACGTGGCCATGAGCTGCGACCTGCGCATCGCCGCCAGCGATGCCGTGTTCTCGATCCCGGCCGCGCGCCTGGGCCTGGGTTACCGCTACTCGGCCATGAAGAACCTGGTGGACCTCGTGGGCCCGGGCGTGGCCAAGGACCTGTTCTTCACCGCGCGCCGCATCGGCGCGCCCGAGGCCAAAGAGGTGGGTCTGATCACGCGCGTGGCCCCGCCGGACCAGCTCGAGGCCCTGCTGGCCGAGTACCGCGAAGCCCTGGCCGCCAACGCACCGCTGACGGTGCGCGCGGGCAAGGCCATCGTGGCGGAAATCCTCAAGCCCTCGCCGGACATCGACTTCGACAAATGCAAGCAGCTCATCCTGGGCTGTTTCCAGAGCGACGACTACGCCGAGGGCCGCAAGGCCTTCATGGAAAAGCGCAAGCCCGTGTTCCGTGGCAAGTGAAGAAGGACGGAAGATGAAGTCTTACTGGGCCAAGATCACCGGCGGCAGGATCACCGTCGAGTTGCGCGACATCCCCAGGCCCGATCCCGGGCCGGGCCAGGTGCTGGTGCGCGTGCGCGCCGCCGGCCTCAACCGCGGCGAGTTCATCATCGGCCACAGCTTGCAGGCCGAAGGCAGTGCCAAGGCCGCGGGCATGGAGGCCGCGGGCGAAGTCGTGGCCTGCGGTGCTGGTGTCAGCGGGCTGAAGCCGGGCGATGCCGTCATGGGCCGCTGTGGCGGTGGTTTTGCCGAGTTCGTGCTCATGGACGCCCGCGAGGCCCTGCCCAAGCCCGAGACACTGAGCTGGGAGCAGGCTGCCGCCGTGCCCCTGACCGGCCTGGTGGTACACGACATGCTGGTGCTGCAAGGGCATCTGCAGGCGGGCCAGTGGCTGCTGATCCCGGGGGTGTCCTCGGGTCTGGGCGTCACGGCGCTGACCATGGCCAAGGCCCTGGGCGCCAAGGTCATCGGTACCTCGGGCTCACAGGCCAAGCTCGATCACCTCCAGACCCTGGGCCTGGATCTGGGCCTCTGCACCCGCCAGCCCGATTTTTATGACGCCGTCATGGAGGCCACGGGCGGCAAGGGCGTGAACCTTGTGGTCAATGCCGTGGGCGGCACGATGTTCGCCGAGAGCATGCGCTGCCTGGGCTTCCAGGGCCGGCTGGCCGTGGTGGGTTATGTCGACGGCTCCCTGCATGCCGAGATTGATCTCGACGCCCTGCACGCCAAGCGCCTGACGCTGTTCGGCGTGTCCAACAAGCTGCGCAACGCCGACATGAAGGCCGAGGGCGTGCCGCCCTTCAGGGCCCAGATCCTGCCCATGCTGGCCGATGGCCGCATCGTGCCCCTGGTCGATCGTGTGCTGCCTTTCGAGCAACTGGCCGAAGCCAAGGCCGCCATGGAAGCGGCCCAGCACATGGGCAAGATCGTCCTGGCCGGCCTGCCCTGACAACGTGTTTTTTCCGCGCAAACCTCAAACACTAGGAGACAAGACATGCGCATGTTGAAGCGAACCCTGAGCACCCTGTTCCTCGCTGCCCTGGCCACCACGGCCGGGGCCCAGGGTTACCCGAACAAACCGGTCAAGCTGGTGGTGGGCTTTGCCCCTGGTGGCGCGGCCGACTACGTGGCCCGCTCCGTGGGCGACGCCCTGGGCCGAGCCCTGGGCCAGCCCATCGTGATCGAGAACAAGGCCGGTGCGGGCTCCAGCATCGCCGCCGACTTCGTGGCCAAGTCGCCCGCCGATGGTTACACCCTGCTGATCGCCAGCCCGAGCTCCATCTCGGTCAACCCGGCGCTCAACCCCAAGCTGCAGTACAAGCCCAGCGATCTGCAGCCCGTGACCAAGCTCACGGCTTCGCCGCTGGTGATTGCCGTCAATCCCAACATCGGCATCAACTCGGTCCAGGAGCTCATCGCGCGCGCCAAGAAGGAGCCAGGCAAGCTGAACTACGCCACCTCGGGCAACGGTTCGGCACCGCACCTCGGCGCCTCGCTCTTCAGCCTGGTGGCGGGTGTGGAGATGCAGCACATCCCCTTCCGTGGCGGTGGCCCGGCCATCCAGTCCGTGATTGCCGGTGACACGCAGGTCACCTTCGGCACGCCGCCCTCGGTGCTGCCCCAGGTGAACGCCGGCCGCCTCAAGGGCCTGGGCGTGAGCACGCTGGAGCGCACCGCCCTGTTCCCGGATCTGCCGGGCATGAAAGAGGCCGGCCTGCCGGACTACGTGCTCGATTTCTGGTACGGCTTTTTCGTGCCGGCCGCAACGCCCCAGCCCATCGTGCAGAAGCTGTTCGAGGCCACGCAGGAAGCCATGAAACAGCCGGGCGTGAAGGCCGCGCTGGCGCGTGAGGGCACCGACGTGTCCCTGTCCACGTCCCCGGCAGACTTCGGCGCCTTCCTGGCGAAGGATGAGAAGTTCTGGGTCAACCTGGTCAAGAGCGCCGGCGTCAAGCTGGAGTGAGCCGGCCAGCGGCCCCGGTGTGCCGCCGCTGACGCTGCGGCACACTTGACTGATACAAGAGGAGACACACCATGCGTTACACCACCCTGCTCACCGCGGCCCTGCTGGCCTTCGGAGCCAGCACTGCGTCCTGGGCACAGTCCGCCTATCCCAACAAACCCATCAAGCTGGTCGTCGGCTTCGCCCCCGGTGGCGCCGCCGACTATGTGGCGCGCGCCGTCGGTGACGCCCTGGGTCGTGCCCTGGGCCAGCCCATCGTGGTCGAGAACAAGGCCGGCGCCGGCTCCAGCATCGCGGCCGACCTGGTGGCCAAGTCGGCCCCCGATGGCTACACCCTGCTCATCGCCAGCCCGGCCGCCATCTCGGTCAACCCGGCGCTCAACCCCAAGCTCAGCTACAAGCCCAGCGATCTGCTGCCCGTGACCAAGCTCACGGCCTCGCCGCTGGTGATCGCGGTCAACCCGAACGCGGGCATCGGCTCGGTCAAGGAACTGGTGGCCAAGGCCAAGGCGGCCCCGGGCAGCCTGAACGTGGCCACGGCCGGCAACGGCTCGGCCACGCATCTGGGCGCCGCGCAGTTCGCCCAGGTGGCCGGCGTCAAGTTCACCGAGATTCCTTACCGCGGGGGCGGCCCGGCCATGCAGTCGCTGATCGCGGGGGACACCCAGATCTACTTCGGCACGCCGCCGTCCACGCTGCCGCATATCGCGTCCGGCCGCGTCAAGGGCCTGGGCATCAGTGCGGCGGAGCGTAGTCCCCTGTTTCCGGATCTGCCGGGTATGAAGGACGCCGGACTGCCCGAGTACAACCTCGACTTCTGGTACGGCTTCTTCCTGCCCGCCGGCACGCCACAGCCCATCGTGCAGAAGGTCTTCGAGGCCACGCGCACGGCCATGCAGCAGGAGTCGGTCAAGGCTGCACTTGCTCGTGAGGGCACGGAGGTGTCTTTGTCCAAGTCGCCGGCGGACTATGCGGCGTTTCTGGTGCAGGACGAGAAGTTCTGGGTGAAGCTCGTCAAGGACGCTGGCGTCAAGCTCGATTGATCGCTGATCGCATTGAAGGCCTTTCTTTGGCTTGAGTTTGCTCTTGCGTGGCTAGCCGGGTCTCGCCCCGGCGGGCGAGGTACTTTTCTTTGCTTCGCCAAAGCAAAGTACCCAAAAGAAAGGCGACCCTGGTGTCTGTGACCCCGGCTGCGCCGGGGCAACCTGCGATGCTCGCGCCAGGCGGGAGCCGCGCAAACTCGCCCTCCGGGCTCAGACATGCGCGTCTCTTGATCCGCCTGCCGCTGCGCTTCTCGGCACAGCCACAAGGGAGGGGAACAGCCAAACAGCCGGGCCCCACAAGGACGCGCCATGGCGCGTCCTTGTTGTTTTGGGGTTGGGTATTGGTTTTCGGCTCCCCACCGCCGTGTGCGGAGGCGAGTAGCGCAGGCACCGGCGGAAAGAGAAGCGCAGATGTCTGAGCCCGTAGGGCGAGTTTCTGCGCTTCCCGCCGATGCCGAGCAACGCAGCGTGCCCTGTGCGCAGCACAGGGACGACGCACCCGGCTCGCCTTCTCTTTGCTTACTTTCTCTTGGCGAAGCAAGAGAAAGTGAGTCGCCCGCCGGGGCGAGACCCGGCAAAGTGACGCGGGCAGGGCCTCTTGCTAGAGGCCAAAACCTCAACCGCGAATCATCCGTCCCGGATTCATCAAATTCCACGGGTCCAAGGCCTGCTTGATGCACCGCATGAGCCCCAGCGCCACCGGCGACTTGTGGTCCGGCAGCTTGTCCACCTTGAGGCTACCGATGCCGTGCTCGGCCGAGATCGAGCCGCGGTAGCGGTCGACCACCTCATACACCAGGGCGTTCATCGGTGGCTCTTCCTCGGCCAGGAAGCGCTTCTGATCGTCGCCCTCGGGCGCCTGCACGTTGTAGTGCAGGTTGCCGTCGCCGAGATGCCCGTAGGTCACCAGGCGGGCGCCGGGGAATTTCTCCAGCAGCAGGGCGTTGGTCTCGGCCACGAAGGCCGGGATGCGCGAGACGTTGATCGAGATGTCGTGTTTGATGTTCAGGCCTTCCTGGGCCTGGGCCAGGGGGATGCTCTCGCGGATGTGCCACAGGGCCTTGGCCTGGGCCATGCTCTCGGCGACCACGGCGTCGGTGACGCAGCCGGCCTCCATGGCGGCTTCGAGCAGGCGCTCGAACTGCTGGCGTGCATGGGCTTCCGATTCGTTGTCCGAGTTCTCCAGCACCACGCACCAGGGCGATTCCTGCCAGAAGGGCACGCGCTGCTGCGGGAAGTGCTTGGCCACCAGGCTCAGCGCGAACTGGCCCATGACCTCGAAGCCGGTCAGGCCCGCGCTCAGGTGCTCGTGCGCCAGGCCCAGCAGTTGCACCGCGGCCTCCATGGAGGGCACGGCAGCGAGGGCCGTGAGCTGCGCCTTGGGCAGGGGGTAGATCTTCATGGTGGCGCCGGTGATCACGCCCAGCGTGCCCTCGGAGCCGATGAAGAGATGCCGCAGGTCGTAACCCGTGTTGTCCTTGCGCAGGCCCAGCAGGCCGTCCCAGACCTCGCCCTGGGCGGTCACGACTTCCAGGCCCAGGCAGAGCTCACGTGTGTTGCCGTAGCGCACGACCTGCGTGCCGCCGGCATTGGTGCCCAGGTTGCCGCCGATGGTGCAACTGCCCTCAGACGCCAGGCTGAGCGGGAAGAGGAAGCCCGCCTTCTCGCATTCGTCCTGCAGGTTCTGCAGCACGCAGCCCGCGTCCACGGTGATGGTCAGGTTGCCGGCGTCGAGCTGGCGCACCTTCTTCATGCGGGTCAGGCTCAGCACCACCTGGCTGCCGGACTCATCCGGCGTGGAACCGACGACCATGCCGGTGTTGCCACCCTGGGGCACCATGGCCACACGCGCGGCGGCACAGGCCTTCACGACCGCGGCGACCTCCTGCGTGTTGCCGGGGCGCACCACGGCGAGCGCGCGCCCGCGCTCGCGCCCGCGCCAGTCGAGTTCCCAGGCCGTGAGGTCGGCGGCCGGGTCTTCGTGGGTCAGCACATAAGGCGCGCCGACGATGGCGCGCAACTGTTCGACGACTTGTTTCTGTACGGGCGTGAGGTTCATGGCGTTTCGGTTTCGGTGGAGCCGGTGTCGCGCGCCGCGCGCTGGCGCAGGCGGATATGCAGCACACAGGCCGCAAATAGCAGCAGGCTCAGCAGGATCTGCAGCATGGCCAGCCAGGCGCCGGGGGCGGGTTCGCTGGTCGCGCGCACCACGCCTTCGGTGAAGTAGAGCCACAAGAGCAGGCTGAGCCAGCGGTAGGTGTACATGCGGTGCTTGAGCAGGCCGGCCAGCGGCAGGCACAGGGGCAGGACCTTGAGCGCAAGCCAGGAGCCGCCCGGGCGCAGGGGCGCCAGCCACAGCTCCCAGGCGAGGCCCAGCACGATCAGCGCGAGCAGGCTGCCCACGGCCAGGGAGCGACTGAGGCGGGCGTGGGCGGGGGCGATCGGGTCAGTGGCGAGCATGGAGGTGGCATCATAGCGGCATGAGCTTGTCCCCACGCCTGCAGGCCTTCCTCGCCGATCTCTCGCGTTTCCCCTGGAAAACCACCGCCCTGACCCTGCGTGAGCGCTTCCGTGAGGACCGCCTGGGCCTGACCGCCAGCAGCCTCACCTTCACCACCACCATCGCCCTGGTGCCCCTGCTGACCGTGGCCCTGGCCCTGTTCACGGCCTTTCCGATGTTCGCCAAGTTCCAGGACGTGCTTCAGAAGTGGCTGGTGGAAAGCCTGATCCCCGACAACATCGCGCGCCAGGTGCTGGGTTACCTCACGCAGTTCGCGGGCCGTGCCGGGCGCCTGGGCTGGGCCGGCCTGACGGTGCTGTTCTTCACGGCGCTGGGCCTGGTGTTCACCATCGACCGCACCCTCAACGCCATCTGGCGCGTGCGCCGCGCGCGCCCCTGGGGCCAGCGCCTGCTGGTCTACTGGGCGGCCATCACCCTGGGGCCGCTGCTGATCGCGGCCAGCCTGACCATCACCTCCTACATCGTCACGGCCTCGCGTGGCATGGTGGGCGGCCTGCCCGGTGGCCTGCGGCTGCTGCTCGATGCGGTGGAGTTCCTGCTGGTGGCCGGCGGTCTGGCCGCCACCTACCACTACGTGCCCAACACCCGCGTGAAGTGGGGCCATGCCTGGACCGGCGCCCTGTTCGCGGCCCTGGCGCTGGAGGGCGCCAAGAAGCTGCTGGCCGTCTACCTCAAGGCCGTGCCGACCTACTCGGCAGTCTACGGCGCCTTCGCGACCGTGCCCATCCTGCTGATCTGGATCTACACGGCCTGGGTCATCGTGTTGCTGGGCGCTGTCATTGCGGCCTATCTGCCCAGCCTGCTGGCCGGCGTGGCACGCCGTTCGCCGGGGCCGGGATGGCGCTTTCAGCTGGCGCTGGAAATGCTGCAGCTGCTGGAGTCGGTGCGGCAGGCACCGGGCCATGGACTCACCCTGATGCAGATGGCCGAGCGCCTGCGCGTCGATCCGCTGCAACTCGAGCCGCTGGTTGAAACCCTGATCCAGCTCGATTGGGTGGGCCGCCTGACCGAGGCCGAACCCGGCGACATGCCGCGTCTGGTGCTGCTGGCCGACCCGGATGTCACACCCCTGGCGCCGATGCTGCGGTCGCTGCTGCTGCCGCCCGAGCCGGCGACCGAGGCCTTCTGGGGCAACAGCGGTCTGGCTGCTCTCAGTCTTCGCGATGCGCTATCGAATCGATAGCGTCCGGGTGCCGGTCTATCAGAAGGGGATCCGGCCGGTCCAGATGTCCTTGTACATGACCCAGTCGCCCATGAAGCTGTAGAGCGGGCGCTTGAAGCTGGCCGGCCTGTTCTTCTCGAAGCCGAAGTGGCCCAGCCAGGCGAAGCCGTAACCGCAGAGCAGGCCATACAAGAGGTACTGTGGCCGGCCCGTGGCGACGAGCATGCCCAGGCAGAGCAGGGCGAGCGTGCTGCCCAGGAAGTGCAGGCGGCGGCAGGTGCGGTTGCTGTGCTCGCCCAGGTAAAAGGGATAGAACTCGGCGAAGCTCGTGAAGCGGCGCGGGTCGACCTGGCTGCTGGTGGTCATGGCGGTCTCCTGTATTTTTGTAGCGACACAGTGTAGAACCGTCCGACTGCGAACGGCAAGACAGCCACGTTATAGTGCCCCGGTACCTGTCACGGGAGAGACGCCAATGCCCGACGCCGCCCTGCGCCAGCTGCGCATGCTGACGCGTTACACCGCCTGGGCCAACACGCGCCTGTTCGAAACCCTGGCCACCCTGCCGGCCGGCGAGGCCACGGCCCGCCGCAACCACGGCCAGCACAGCATGGTGGGCACCCTGGCCCATGCCTGGGTGGTGGACCGGATCTGGCAGGCCCACCTGCAGGGCCGAGCCCATGGTTACACCACACGCCAGCCTGACACCGAGCCGGTGCTGGAACAGCTGCGCCTGGACCAGGCCGCGCTGGACCGCTGGTACATCGCCTGCGCCGACGGCATGGATGCCACGGCCCAGGCCGAGCCGCTGGACTTCCGTTTCGTCGACGGCGGGGCCGGGCGCATGACGCGCGGCGACATGCTGCTGCACGTCGTGAACCACAAGACCTACCACCGTGGCTACGTGGCCGACATGCTTTACCAGGCCGGCTTCAAGCCGCCGGTGATGGACCTGCCGGTCTTCCTGCGCGACGTGCCGCAGCCCTGAGCCATGTTCCTCGGCCATTTCGCCCTCGGTTTTGCCGCCAAGACGGCCGCGCCCCGGGTCTCGCTGGGGACGCTGTTCCTGGCCGCCCAGTTCATCGACCTGCTCTGGCCCACCTTTCTGTTCATGGGCCTGGAGCGGGTGCGCATCGAGGCCGGCGCCACGGCTGTCACCCCCCTGGTCTTCGAGCACTACCCCTGGTCGCACAGCCTGCTGGCCGTGTCCGGCTGGGCGCTGCTCGTCGGCGGGCTGCATTTCCTGCTGGTGCGCGAGCGCGGCAGTGCGCTGGTGCTGGCCGCCCTGGTGCTCAGCCACTGGCTGCTGGACCTGCTGGTGCACCGGCCCGACCTGCAGCTGCTGCCCTGGTCCTCGACGGTCGTGGGCCTGCGCCTGTGGACCTCGCTCACGCTGACCCTGGCGCTCGAGGTGCCGCTGTTCGTGATCGGCGTCTGGCTCTATGCCCGCAGCACGCGACCCGTCGATGGGGCCGGCCGCTGGGGGCTGGTCGGCCTGGTGCTGTTCCTGTTTGTGGTCTACGCCGGCAACGTGCTGGGCAGCCCGCCGCCCAGCGTGGCGGCCATCGCCTGGATCGGGCAGCTGCAGTGGCTGCTGGTGCTGCTGGGTTACTGGGTGGACCGGCACCGCCGGGCGCGGACCTGAGAGACCGTGAACGGGCCCTGATACACAAGCATCGGCCAAGCTGCTACGCTCGCACCACGAACCACAGACAGGGCAGAGGAGAGGGCATGGATCCGAGTCAGACACTGCAGGGGCGCGGCTCGCGCGCGGTTTCGATGCTGCTGGCCCTGGTCGCGGTGCTGCTGGTCACACTGCTCTACTACCAGCAGAACGCCTTCCTGGAGGGCTTCGAGGCCCGGACCTACGACCTGCGCTTCAAGAGCCTGCGCGGCCCCATCCCGGTCCATTCCGACATCGCCATCATCGCCATTGACGACAAGAGCATCGCCGCGCTCGGTCGTTTCCCCTGGACGCGCCAGCAGTATGTACGCCTGCTCGAGCGGCTGGAAGTGGCCCAGCCGCGGGTGGTCCTGTTCGATGTCTTTTTCCCCGAGGCCGAGTCGCCCGAGGTGGACCAGGCCCTGGCCGCGGCCATCCGCCGTGCGGGCAATGTGGTGCTGGCCTCGGCCTTCACCTTCGACCGCCAGTTCCGCATCATCGGCAGCACGGGCAGCCTGCCGGAGCTCGAGCGTGCCGCGGCCGGCACGGCCCACATCAACCTCATCCCGGAGGACGACGGCGTCAACCGCCGCAACCTGCTGCTCATCGAACGCGAGGGCCAGGCCGTGCCCTCGCTCGGCCTGAAGGCGGCCATGCTGACCCTGGGCGAGACCACCGCCAACGCGGAGCCCTTCCGCGTGCAGCTGGGCAGCGGGCGCGCCATCCCGGTGGGACGTGAGGGCGAGCTCTGGATCAACTACACCGGCGGGCCAGGCAACTACCCGCGGTATTCCTTTGCCGACGTGGTGCAGGGCAAGGTGGATCCGGCCCTGCTGCGCGGCAAGACCGTCTTCCTGGGCGCCACGGCCCTGGGCATCTACGACATGCGGGTCACGCCTTTTCACGCCAACACGCCCGGGGTGGAGGTGCACGCGGCCGTGGCCGACGACATCCTGAGCGGCCGTTACATCCATCGCACCGGCCTGCAGGCCCTGTTCGACCTCTTCATGATCGTGCTGCTGGGGGGCGTGGCCTATTACCTCACGGCCCGGCTGCGGCTGCAGCATGCCATGGTGGCTGTCCCGGGCCTGATCGCCGCCTACCTGGGCCTGACGTACTGGCTCTTCCTGCAGGGGCAATGGGTCAGCATGGTCTACCCGCCGCTGGCCGCCCTGCTGGCGCTCATGCTGGGCGGGGGCTGGCGTTTCATGGTGCTGGAGCGCAGCGCGCGCGAGATGCGCGCCATGTTCTCGAGCTACCTCTCGAACAAGCTGGTGAGCCAGCTCGAGAAGAACCCGGGCGCGGCGCGCATCGGCGGCGACACGCGCGAGGTCACCGTCATGTTCACCGACATCAAGGGCTTCACGGCTTTCAGCGAGCGCCACAAGCCCCAGGTGGTGGTGGCCCGCCTCAACGAGTACCTGGCCGCCATGGTCCAGCTGATCTACCAGCATGACGGCACGGTGGACAAGTTCATGGGCGACGGCATCCTGGCCTACTGGGGGGCGCCCCTGTCCCAGCCGGACCATGCCAAACGCGCCGTGGCCTGCGCCCTGGCCATGAAACAGCGCATGGCCGAGCTCGGCGAGCGCTGGCAGCAGCAGGGGCTGGAGCCTTTCGTGATCCGGGGTGGCATCCAGAGCGGCGACGTGGTGGCCGGCAACATCGGCTCGCGCGGGCAGAAGATGGAATACACGGTGATCGGCGACACCGTCAACCAGGCCTCGCGCCTGGAAGGCATGGCCAAGTACTTCGGCGTGGACTTTGTGGTCGGCGACGCGACCTACCTCAAGACCTGTGACAGCTTCCGCTACCGTCGCCTGGACCGGGTGCGGGTGGCGGGCAAGGACATCCCGGTGGCCATCCATGAACTGCGTGGCCCGGCCCAGTCCCAGGAGGACCGGCTCGAGAGCCTGTTCGCCGCCGCGCTCGTGCAGTTCCGCCAGCAGCACTGGGAGGCTGCCGAACAGGCCTT
>JACCDR010178430.1_pt1 | contig 15987 bp, 14 predicted proteins | sample 7446431 | NCBI WGS metagenome assembly JACCDR01 (sample SAMN15323443, study PRJNA562643) | freshwater metagenome | isolation source: river surface water | place: USA:Blue River Watershed | collected 2017-08-17 | reverse complement strand
TATATCCAGAAAGTACAAGCGTATGAAGCACTCCTGTACGACGAAATAGTTCAGAAATATACTCTGGTAATCCACCTTGAAAGCCGATAAGCATTCCTGCAACAATCCCGTATATTGGAAAATGTATGTATTCTTTCCATAAAGAAACAAAACGGTTTTGAAGGTTTACAATAAGACGATCATACAAAAAAGAATTTTTTGTATTTGATGCGACTATAGTAATTTCTGGTTTATACAAAATACCATCAATATCTTTACTTTTTAAATATTCATCATAGTTAAAAACTCTCCCCGATCCCCCAACGAAATCTTTTGGTTTTTCAACAATACCTTTAATAGAAACAATATCACCAGGATGACCACTAAATGGTTGATACAAAACACTACGGAGTATCATATCTGATCGCTCGGGTGATATAAGCAATATTGTCTTATCAAGACGAACGTCAACCGAATTAATAGTTGCAACAAAATTATTTGGTATTTCTTCAAAGGAAATAGTATCTTGCATAGCCCAAAAACGAAGTCCACCAATAGCAACCCAACCAAAAATACCAATTCCGAGTAGTACTGATTTTTTTGTACGGTATATCAAAATAAAAAATGCGCCCAAGAGCGCACCATATCCTATAACTTCTCCAATTAAAAGACCTTCTATATAGTAAAGTATCGCACCAATACTAAGACTAATACAAAAGAGTATAAGCATATACTTAAAAGTATAATAAAAAATTTACTTAAAGACACTTTTTGTTATAGCAAACCTGCAAGTGTATAGTCTTGCATAAGTGAAGTTTCTTCTGATTTTGAAAAAACTTTTTTATATTTTGCACCTTTACTCCCCTTTACACGTTTTTCACATGCTGCCCATGTTTTATCGCTATATACCTTTCCGTCAACGAATGAAACATACGCGTATGCTTGCGTACTACCACTTTTTTTTGAGGCTGGTTTTTTTTGAGCAGTTACCATAACACCCTGTTCGTCTAAAAAATTTTCATAAATAGCTATCTTACCAGAAAATAAAAAAGTTTTTTTACCTAATGCATATTCAACGGCAAGTTGATCACAACGTTCGTTATATACATCACCTGAATGCCCTTTTACTTTTGAAAGGATGAGTCGCTCACCATACTCTCTCGCAAGACTAAGCAATGTTTGCCATTGGCCTTTATTTTCAACCGGTGTTTTTGTACTTGTAATCCATCCGTTTCTCTCCCAACCATACATCCATGAGGTAATACCATTGATTACATATGCTGAGTCACTATACACAACTACTTGGCCTTTATGGCCAAGTACCCGAGCATCAGCAAGTGCTGCTTCTACTGCAGCAAGTTCCATTTGGTTATTAGTAGCAGTTACTGCATTACCAGCAAGCTCAAACACTTGCCCTGCAATAGTAATAATTGCTGCCCATCCCCCAGGACCAGGATTGCCTCGAGATGCACCATCAGTATAAATAATTAGATCTTGCTTCATTACGTATCAGTATACCATTAGCACAGTGATTTAATTTTGAGGCGCACACCTCCTCTCCAACCAGCCTCAAGTGATGCTATTATTGATATAGTTACCCCTGGTACTATGGTTTGTTTTAATACTTCATCAACAAAAAAAGTAAATGCTATTGCGGTTCCTGTACTATCACTGATAGTACATTCAAGATGTTCTTTATGCTTACCAAACATTTTTACTGAACCAACAACAACATCTCGGAAATAAAATAATGGTTGCGGATTTCCTGTACCAAACGGCGCAAGTGTTCTTATTTTTTGAAGATGTCGAGTAGTTACAATCGCAAGTGGCATTACAATACTATCTATCACTTCAGAAGATTCGTTGTTATGATCAACACGAGTAAGCGCACTATTGAGCTCATCTTCTAAAAAGTGAATTCGATCCTTTGCAACAGCAAAACCACCCGCCGCTTGATGCCCTCCTGCATGAAGTAGTACTCCATCAGGCAATGCTTGGAACAAAAATGCAGCATGATGTTGAGCTGCCATTCGACACGACCCCTTAATAAGCCCATCACCACTTTCTCCCCACACAAAAAAACTACGACTATAAGTCTCTTGTAGCTTTGTTGCAACAAGCCCAAGCACAGCTGGTCTCCATGTTAAATCTCCAAGAACAACAATTTCTGGTAAAACTCTATTATCGATTTTTCGATGAGCTTCTTTCACAATTTGTGCAACAAGTACTTTTCGCTCATTATTAATTGACTCAAGCTCAGCAACAATTTCTTTTGCGCGAGCAATATCTTCAGTTGATAGTAGCTCAAAAGCGAGCATTGGAGTTGCCATACGAGATGCCGCATTGAGTCGAGGAGCAACAGTAAACGTAAGATCGGTTTCAATAAGAGATCGCATATCGATGCGTTGTGTATTGAAAAGTACCTGCAATCCTACCCGTCGAGTCTTGCGCATTACCATCATGCCATAAGTTGCAAGCATTCGGTTTTCTCGTACCAACGGCACCATATCTGAAAGTGTCGCAAATCCGACTAAATCAAGAAGCCATTTCTCCCACCCTGGCTTGATACCATAGACCTGTCCATATTTTTCAAGAAATGCACAGACGAGATAAAATGCTACTCCTGCCCCACACGGTTCTTGGTTGCGATATATCCCTCGCTTTGGGTGAATCACTGCATACGCACTTGGAAAAATTTCAAGTGGCTGATGGTGATCGGTCACAATAACATCAATACCTCTACTCTGTGCATCAGCAACTTCTGCAAGCGCGGTAATACCGAGATCGACAGTGATAATAAGTGTCACACCTTTTTCTTGAAGCGTATTAATACCGAGTGTACTTAATCCATACCCCTCATCATGACGATCTGGTATATATATAAAAACTCGATCACTAATCCCAATTGCTTTACATAAATCAAGCAACACTACCGCTCCTGGTATACCATCACAATCATAATCAGCATATATACCAATTTTTTCATGAGCTATAACTGCCTGCTGCAAACGTGATATGGCTTGCTCCATATCACTAAAATCCCATATATTCCCAATCTTATATTGAGGGTATAGAAAATCAGATTCTTGATTTTCAGATAATTGCAGTCGCTCAATAAGTATCCGAACAAGCTGATCAGGAGTCGGAAGTGTCGGTATCATAATTGTAGGATTGTACCATAGAGTATTTTTAGAAATTAAAATTCTTTAAAACCCATAACACACCTTGTACATTAAGAGTGTATGCAATAGCCCCCCATGCCATATCTACAACAATAAGCCGTAGTGGCCAAACAGAAAGTGTTGCAGCGTTAGTAAAATCATATACACCATAAACAATGATACCGAACAATGCACTAAGCGCGACAATAATTATGCCGTGATGTGTTGCAACAACAGGCATCAAAAATACCGCAACACTTATTGCCATAAGTACATAACAAGCGATTGCAGGTAAAAACCGTATCAGAAATTTCCCGTCAACAATGCGAGCAAGTCCACTGAGAGCAGATCGATAGAACTGAGCAGAAAGACTAAACCACATAGCATCAAGTACGATAAATAGTAAAAAAGAGATAAGAAAAATTTTCAGAGTTGTCATACGCTATAGTATACTCAAAAAATGAATGAAACTGTATTTGGCAAAATAATTAGAGGAGAAATACCAGCTGTTAAGGTATACGAAAATGAGCACTTCTTAGCATTTCTTGATATTAATCCTGTCACCAAAGGACACGTACTTCTTATTCCTAAGGATCATTACACATGGATTCATAATGCTCCTGATAGTTGTATTGCTGATATTTTTGTCTTAGCAAAACATATTATTGAAAAAATGATACTCTCTCTTAAGTGTGATTATGTACAGCTTGGAGTTGTAGGAAATGAAGTCCCTCATTTTCATATTCACCTTATTCCTCGATCACTTTCTAAAACAACAACACTATCAAATAGAGGCCATGAACCATATGAGAGTATTGATGAGATGAATGCGTATGGCAAAAAAATAGCCGCATCACTCATATAATTACATTGATTTTTATACTAATTCAATGCATCAATACCAGGTAAACTTCCTTTTGAGAGGTACTCAAGTGTTGCACCTCCACCGGTAGAAATAAATATATGTTGAGCAGGATTTTTCTTGAGCGCTTTTTCTACAACAACACCAGTGTCTCCGCCACCAATAATAGTAAGAGCTTTTGTTTCTAATATTTTTTTTGCTAATGTAACTGTTGCTTTAGTAAAACCTTTTTCATACCAACCGGTTGGACCATTCCAAACAATCATTTTTGCAGATGCTATCTTCTCGCCAATGAGTGCAACACTACGAGGACCAATATCAACAATACTATCCCCGGGTACTACCTCATCAAGAGTAACCACTTTTGATGATCCAGATCTCAAAACAATGACATCAACCGGTAAAAGAAGATTGCTTTCTTTAAGTAATACTTTAATTTTTTTATCGTATCCAGACTCAACAACCGAACTACCAACCTCAAAACCTGCTACTTTGTAAAAATTATTTAAAATTGCACCCGTAACAACAACACTGTCAGCAGTTTTAATAAAACGCTCAATGAGTGGTATCTTGGTTGAAAACTTTGCACCTCCTAATATAAATACAAATGGATGCTTAGGTTTATTGAGCGCTTTTGAAAGCGAAGCGATTTCAGACACAAGTTGCATACCAGCATATGAAGGAAGTATAGACGCAATACCAACAACTGATGCATGTTTACGGTGCGAAACAGAGAAGGCATCATTAACATAGTACGAACCAAGTCGAGCAATTGCTTTTGCAAAGGTTTTATTATTACGCTCTTCTTGTGGATATCGACGGATATTTTCAAGTAAAATCAATGTTTTTTTAGGAACTTGTTCAAGAATAGTAACAATATGCTTACTTGTAATTGCTTCAGTAACAAATACAATATTGTATTTGTTTGCTAAAAGCTGAGCTACTGGGCGCAATGTTGCTTCTGAATCTGCACGATGTGCAATAAGTACCGGAGTTCCTCCCTTTTTAATAACAGCATCGATTGTTTTATAGCTTGCTGCAATACGCCGATCGTCTAAGATACGGTTATTTTTAAATGGCACATTATAATCAACTCGAATAATAACTCGAGCATCAATATGATTGGGTAGATCTTTAAGTAATTTCATATTTATAATGTTGCAATTGATTTAGCTAAAAGTCCAAACCGTTTTGGTTCAAGGCTTACCCTTCCAACAAGAAGCCCTTGTGCCGTACCTTCAATAATAAAACTTTTAGCATTCTCATCGTTAACAGAACCTCCATATAAAATAGGAATACTATTTGCTACTTTTTCTCCATGAAGATCGCTGATTATTTTTCTAATAAAAATAATCATTTCTCGACACTCGGCTGGAGTTGCTTCACGTAACGCTTGTGCACCGATAGCCCATACTGGTTCATATGCGATTACTGTATTTTTAATACCTGCTTTTGGTATAGCGGCAAGCACAACTTCAAGTTGTTCTTTAATATCACTCAAATACCAACCTTGCATATCCCGATCACGTTCACCAACACATATAATTGGTTTAAGTTTTTTTTCTAACAAACGCATAGTTTGTAATGCAACGCTTTCATTAGTTTCTCCCCGTGCTCGCATTTCTGAATGACCAACAATCACATACTCTGCACCGAGAGATTTAAGTTGAGAAGCATTTACAAAACCTGTCTGAGCAACTGCAACATCTGCTGCTACACCCTGAGCACCGATACGAAGCCACGGTTTTGCTTGTTTTGAAACAACACCAAGAAATAACGAAGGGCTACAAATAGCAGTAAGTATTGTCTTTTTATACTGCTTTGCAATTTCAGATGTTTTTTTGGCAAGTATCTGAGCTTGTGTAACAGTATCAGGTGCCATTTTCCAATTTCCAACTAAAAGTATCATCAGACCAATTGTACCATAGTGTTTATTGTGTTTCTTTCCACGATGTTAGGGCCCATGAACCAGATGGTCCACTTGAAAAGTTGATATCTGCCAAACCTGATTCGTATGTCACCGTAGTTGAACCAGAAAGACTTAATTTATATGCAGTTGCTTGTTTTGCACCAGCACTTCCGGTGAACGAAATTGTCCCATTTTGAGCAACAAGAACTACAGCACCAGCTGACCCACTAATATTAATTGCATTACTTCCGCTACACGATGAACTTGTTGGACAATCAGAAAGTGATATAAGTAACATATAACTTCCTGTAGTCCCCGACCCTTGCACAGGAGAACTTCCAGAAACATCAACACGGCCATCTACAATAATGACTCCGCTATTTGAGCCATACGCAGTTGCGAGTTTTATTTTACCGCTTCCTCCAATAGTGAGATTACCTGTTATCCAAAGGGTACCATTAACGGTTACAACAGCGCTTCCTCCAATATCAAGATTACCAACTATTTTTTTAGGACCAATAGATGCTGTCGTAGAACCCCCGTATGAAACATTACCGGTTTGTGTTCCACCAGCAACTGCTTGATCTTTAAAATCAGTAATATTATTGTCTGAAACTGGCCACGGTTGTGGTGCTGGCGCTTGTTGACTTGTATCACAAGACTTATTATTTCCTGTTCCAGATTGACAATAAATAACACCGGTTGCATTTGTATTGTTAACAACTGAAGCTTTTGCAATACCTGAGCCACTTGTACCAACCCTAAGTTGATTCCACTGATTCTCTCCTGAAATACTTGAAGTTTGACCACCAATGTAGAGTTTAAAATAAGCATCAAGTCCGGTTGGGGTTGTATTGTTCCATGTACCACCTCGTTGACCGATTTTGGCATTACCATTGCTGTATACCGAGTTATTTGCTGCACTTGTGTAATAGTTTGAACTTGAAGTTCCTGCATCGACTACAAGCCAATATGTTACACCGGTTTGAAGTGTCGGGTTGGTACTAAAAACTGCATCAACCCAGCCGTACGAAGTAGTAATAAGTGATGCTGAAAGTGACGCTGATGCAAGATATACCGTACTTGGAGAACCATTATTATCTGTCATGATATAAACCGTGACATTTGAAGGGGTTCCATTTTTCTTTATATACAGTTGGACTTTATTAAGTGGTGATTCACTTGAAACCTGAAATGATTGCGCGAGGTCTTGTGTTGCATTCGCGTTACCAAACACAATTGTTGCTGGCGGTGTACCAGTATCGCCATTTGTTTGATCGGCTGATAACGGATCACTATTTGCAGCAATTGCAGAACCAGTAATATACGTACTTGAAGTACCGGTAATATTACCATTTGCATAAACACTTCCATTGATCCCTGAGCTACCACTAAGACTTATTCCTCCAACACCAACTTGAATGCCGTAGTTAAACGAAACTCCTTCACTTTCTATAACAGAAGCAGCAACTGTACGATTACGATTATCACTATCCCCAACAGCAACAATATCTTTTTGACCACCACCGTTATCAGTAATAGTGGTAAGCGCCTGAGCATCTCCCACTAATAAAGTTTCTGAAGAAGAAACTTGTTTTGCATTTCGAATTCGATATAGTATGTCTTCAACACCACTTTCAGCAGCAAAATAGCTCTGCTTTGAAGCGAGTGTAGTTTCTGCAAGTCTTCCTGCTCGTAGCACTGGCGCAACAAGACCAAGTGCAACTGAAAGCGATATCATTACGAACAAAACTGTCGTAACCATAAGTACACTTCCTTTGTTTTGATTGGTTGATAGTCGCATATTATATACCTCGCAACACTATAGAATCATAAAAATATGCTGAAATTACAGTGTTATTTTCTGTAGTCATACCAAGCTCAATTTTAACACCTTCACCAGTAATAGTAGTAAACCGACGGACAATAAAACTTTCCACAGTCACATCATTTTCTGTCAATGTTGTTGTGACACCATTATCTACCAACTCAATAACTCCGTTCACAAGTCGAATAACAACAGTATGACTTACGTTATTTTCATCAGTACCAACAAGAGTAACCGAACCAGGACTAACCCCAAAAGTACTTGATCCAACAGTAATAGTGCTTGCTTGACGAATCTCTCGAGTAACCCGCTCCATAACGAGCTCTCCATTTGTTTGAAGTGATCGAAACGCTGCTGCTTGAGCATAGGTTCTCATTACCGTAAGTAATGAATGAATCATAACAACTGAAATAAGCGCAAAAAGCCCTAAGTAGATTACTAGTTCTAGAAGAGAGTATCCTGATTGTCTATCGCGTATAATCATTCTGATATATTTGTTAAATAAAGAATCAAAAATTTAGTTTGAGTTCCTGAAGGAGTTTGCCAAACAACACTAATAGTACATTTTTTACTTCCACTGTCAGTAGTACCACCACTTTGGACAATATCATCTCCTGCATCACGAGCAACAGTAGTACACACAATACTTCGAGTAAATTCTCCAATAGTATTTGTGGTAGTAGATAGCGTCCAACTACTACCATTCCATGTTGGATAATAGGGATCAGTAGTGAGTCCAGCGATAGTATCCCAATCATTGTCTCGAATTGCCTTGAGTACTTCTGCCCCTTCTTCTAAAAGATATGCAGCTTGGGTACGTTCAAGTGCACGTTCTGAAACTTCAATACTATTTTGAATAGCACCAAGTAATAAAACAAGGACAACAGCAATAACTGATGCAGCAACAATAACTTCAATCAAAAAAAATCCTTGTTGTTTTTTTACACCACGCTTCATTGCATGAAGTATAGCAATCAAAGCTTTTGTAAACTAGCGATTAATTGAACCAGAACTGCTTATCGATAATGTTCGAATATCTCCTGAAGGAATAGTTAATACAACTGAACCACTATTACTTGTTGTACCTTTTAATCTATCAAATGTTATTTTTGAACCACCACCTGAAACCGTAATAGCTTGTAAGGTAACTGGTTGTTCATATATAAAGACTTCATTATCCGGATGGTTTGAAGCGTATGTAGATCCACTAAAAAGAGTAAGTTGACCTACTTCAAATAGTACAGAATAGTTTGTATCACCAAGACCTGCCATGGTACGAGCACGTGCCTCAGTCAAAACACTTACAGCAAGGGCGGTAGTATTTTCGAGTGCTTGTCGAGATCGAAATGAACCAAATGGTAACGCAATAACAGCAATAAGTGCACCGATAACTGCAATAACAATAAGTATCTCAATTACGGTTATTCCTTTTTGTAAAAAAAAATTTTTCATAACTATTTAATGGCATCCATAATACTATACATTGGACTAAGCATTGAAACTGCAAAAAAACCAACCGCTGCTCCAATAAAAATCATAAGTACTGGTTCGATAATCGTTGAAAGATCTTTTGTTTTTGCTTCAACTTCACCCTCATAAAAAAGAGCGATATCAATAAGCATTGAAGAAAGTTTACCTGTCTCTTCACCAACCTCCATCATTTCACCAACCATTACCGGATAAAGATTTTCGTGATGTTTAAAAACACTAGACATTGGCTCACCTTTTTCAACTGTTTGCAGTGCTTCTTCGAGTGCGTGTTTATAGTAAATATTTTGAAGAACATCTCGAGTAATAGTAAGTGCTCGTGAAATTGAAACACCAGAACTAAGCAATGATGAAAGTGTTCGTGTTGTACGAGCCGCATTTACCTCTTTCAACAAAACCCCAACAACAGGAATCTTAATACTAAAGAAATCAATTGCTCGCTTTAATTTTGGGGTACGAATTGATACATATATAAAAACACCAAATAAAACAATGGCAAGCATAACAAACCCTAAATGATTTGATACCGCATCACTAATACCAACAACAATTTTAGTAGAAGTTGGAAGCTCTACACCAAGTTCACGAAATGTTTTAGTAAGTGTTGGCACCACATATACAAACATCAAAATACCGATAATAAAAATTGCAAACAAAATAATTGCAGGATACATCAATGCACTTTTAATTTTTCTATTGAGTGCGTATGTTTTTTCAAGTGTAATACCAATTTCAGTCAACGTATTTGGCAATCCACCAGATTCTTCTCCTGCTTTTACCATCGCTATAAAAAGTGTCGAAAATACCTTAGGGTGTTTTGCAAGCCCGTCTGAAAGAGTCCCCCCTTTATCGATAGTATCTACCAAACTTGTAATAATTGTTCTTAAATAAAGGTTTGTTGTTTGTTTAACAAGCACTTGTAGCGCTCTTGATATCGAAAGCCCTGCTTTAAGCATCCCAGAAAGGTTCTTAGTAAACATAATTTTTTCATTAAGTTTTACTGTTTTAAAAAAACTAATTCCTGAAGCATTAAAGACACCACCTCGCACAGGCATAATAACAATAGGTATTGTTCCTGCTTCACGAAGTACAGCAATTGCAGCTGCTCGATCTTGTGCTTCAATCACTCCCTGTGTTACCGCACCGTGCGGGTCTCGACCTTTGTAGCTAAATTTCATATCTATAGTGTACCAGGTAGTTCATAAAAAAACTGCTTCACTTATAGTGAAGCAGGGTAAAAAATTTTTGCACCGGAAAGCCACGTTGTTGTTTGTTTATAAACACTTTTAACTGATCCATAGCGATAGCAATCAATAATCCATTCATTATTTTGAAATACTAACGTAATTGCGAGTGGTTTTTGTGTTTGTAAAAACGATATGAACCGAAGCATAGTCATAAATGACGATTTTTGCTTTTTTAGTTTTTGATAAAAACGCACATTAGGTTTTCCGTCAACGAGTACAATATTACTATTTCTGTGCTGAGTGTAGTTAATTATAGAAAATAATATTGCTGCTATACAAGCATTAATATCTTCATATATCTGACTTTGTTCTATAAGCAATTTATCAGAAATATGATCACTTGGACATTCTATAAACGTTTCAGAAATATTCATCCCGGGAAGCTCTTTTGAAACGAGTGGAAGTAAATATTTCTTAAATCGATCACTACAACTAATACCGTATAAATAGAGATAGCGCTCAACATTGATCGGGATTGTATTGAGGTTAAATAAACCACTTACTTGTAAGGGTACAGTAGGAACACTTGTTTTCATGTGTTATATATTTTGGTTTCTTGGAATATGCCAGAAAAGACTTACAAAGTCAAAGCTATTCAGAAACAACACGAAGTACTTCATCGATTGTTGTTTTACCTTGTGCTGCCTGAAAGATACCATCTTCAAGCATTGTCATCATCCCTTCTTTTTTTGCTTGTGCTTCTATCTCATCACCTGAACCACCTCGCAAAATGATCTCTTTAACTGTTGCAGAAATTTTAAGAACCTCATGGATACCAATACGACCCTTGTAGCCATCTTCACTATCTTCGCTCTTCTTCGGGCGATAAAAACTAACATCACTCCATGCGGTACCTGGTTTAATAACGCCTTCTGTTTCAAGAATTAAACGCATTCGATCTGTATCAACTACCGCAGAAAGTGCTTTTTGCTCCCCTTCTGAAAGTTTATATTCCTCTTTAACACTCGTTAATCTTCGTACAAGTCGCTGAGCAATAATAGTTTTTGCAGTAGAGACAATCAAAAACGGTTCAACCCCCATATCAATCAATCGTGGAATTGCACCAGCTGCAGAGTTTGTGTGAATAGTCGAAAGCACTAAGTGGCCAGTAAGCGCTGCGTTTACCGCCAAACTTGCAGTCTCTCCATCTCGAATCTCACCAACCATGATGATGTTTGGATCTTGACGAAGGAGTGCACGAAGTCCGTTTGCAAATGTCATACCAATATCAGACTTTACTTGCGTCTGGTTAACTCGAGACATTTGGTATTCAATTGGATCTTCAATCGTTGAGATATTTACCTGAGGAGTATTGAGAATATCTAAAATAGTATAAAGTGTTGTTGTTTTACCAGAACCTGTTGGTCCTGAACAAAGCAAAATACCTGAGTGCTGCCTCATTCCCTCATGAATCAATTCCAAGCCATCACCATGAAAACCTAAACCCTCAAGGGTAAATCCGTGTGATGTTTCTCGCAAAATACGGATAACTGTTTTTTCACCATAGTATGTAGGAAGTGTTGAAATACGAAATGAAACAGGTGTACTATCAAGCACAATTTTGAATCGCCCGTCTTGCGGTAAACGTTTTTCATCAAGCTTAAGATTTGATAATACTTTAATACGAGCAGTTACTGCAGGTGCTGCGTCTTTTGGAAGTGTCATTGCATCATGCAAAATACCATCAATACGGTACCGTACAATCAACTCATGTTCACCTGGTTCAATGTGCACATCTGATGCTCCTTGTGTAATCGCATGAGAAATAAGTGAGTCAACAATTTTAACAACCGGCAAGTCTTCTGCCATTTCTTTTAGTTTTGCTTCACTATTTTCTTCTCCTGACTGATCTTCGACAGTTTTGAGGCTACCAACCTCTTTTTGAATAATTGAATCAAACTCTGCCTGAAGGCTTTTTTTGTATTGCTGTAATACCGACTTAATCGAATCACTATCTGTCATTCGAGGTAAAATACGAAGTCCTGTTTTTTTGCGAATGAAGTCAATTGCTGGCAAGTTATCAATATCAAGCACTGCAATCTCAAGATCTGTTCCCTGTTTTCGGTATGCTACAACATTGTGCGTACGTGCAATTGCTTCAGGAATCAAATTAAGTACCGCGATATCAATCCGGTCTTTAATAAGACTAATAAATGGGATACCAACAACATATGCTTCAAGACGTTTGAGTTCGCTTTCTTTTACTTTTGCATGTGAGAGTAAATAATCAGATAATGTTTGAGGTTTTTCTTTACGAGCAGTTTCAAATGCTGCGATATCATCAGGAGTTGCAATCCCTGCATCAAGTATAAGAGAGCGAAGCTTTGCTTCATCGATTACCATACATCTTATTGTACAAAACATCTCTCAGTTCGTCACGAACTGAGAGATGTTTTGGTAATATTATTTTTTATTTATAAATTAAAATTCTATAAAGATAGGTCGTTTCTTTGCCGGAATACAATTTCCACTTGCATCGACACTATATCCATCAGGGATAAACGTTTGTCTTCCTTCAAGATTTGGACAATAGTCTCCACTTATTGAGATACAGTTACCGTACATATCTTTTGCATACCCATTTGGAATTGATGCTTGTGTACCAGAAATATTTGGACAAGTATCAAGTGTACCAGAGCTTACACAGTTACCATTTGCATCAATTGTCATACCGGTAGGAATAGTTTTTTGAACCCCTGAAATATTTGAACAAAAATCCCAACCTGGTTGACCACCAGAACCATCAGAACCTCCTGGACCAGTTCCATCTCCAGGGAGTGGAGTACTTGGATCACTAGGGTTACTACATGACGAACCACAACTTGGGATACAATTCCCGCTTGCATCTTGAGTAAAGCCAGTTGGTGGTGTAGTTTGTGCGCCAGAAATATTTGGACAAACGTCAATCAATACACAATTTCCATCAGGATCAATAGTCATTCCTTGTGGAGTAGTTGTTTGCATACCAATAATATTTGGACACCAGTCATTTGATACTTGATTAACACAGTTTCCATTTGCATTTTGTGTCCATCCTTCTGGAACAGTAAGCTGAATACCTGGGATATTGCCACACATATCAACAGGTTTTGGTACTGGTGTTATTGGGTCAGTATCCTGAACACAGCTACCATTAGCATCTTTGATCATACCCTCAGGTACTGTTGTTTGTGCTCCTGGAATATTATTACAGCTATCGTTTTGAACGCATTGTCCAGAGCTATCTTTGGTGTATCCAGCTGGCACTGTTGATTGGTTACCTGCAATATTGGTACAAGCATCTTTAACAACACAATTACCAGAACTATCTTGTTCGTATCCAGCTGGTACCGTTGATTGGAATCCTGGGAAATCACTATTATTTGGACAAGCATCTTTTACACAACTACCATATTCATTAACACCATATCCCGGTGGAACAGTCGATTGATTACCTTCAATATTTGGACAGACGTCATCTTTTTTAGTCACTGTAACAACAGCTTGAGTTGTTTCTTTTTCACCATTGAACGTACAGGTGACGGTATATGTTGTTGTATCAATAGGGTTTACCGTATGAGTCCCCTTCCACGCACCGGTTCCCCCTGCCATAGTGATAGTTCCCCAACTTGGTGTACACGCAGCAGGACCGTCAATGTTGTTTGCGGTTAGCGTAAGTGTTGAAGTTTCTCCTGAAAGAATAGTGTCTGGTGTAGCAGTAAGTTTTAATTTAATAGTTTCATTAAAACTAATTGTTGCGTTTTTTAATTCAACCCAACCAACAACATCTGACCCCCATGCATATCCAGAAATTGTTTTATCTTGATTAATAACCCACCCCCATGCATCAGCACCGTTTTGGTCATAAAGCGAAATAAGTCCATCCCAACCTCCACGTTCCGCTTCACTTTTAAGTTCTCCCGAACAACCATTCACATATACTGAACATACTCGAGCAAATCCTTTAATTGGTATTTTATTGTTAATAGGGTTTGACCAATCAGCTGCACCCTCAAAACCAATCCAGCCAAGATTTGATGACCACGCGTATCCAGAAAGAGTTCCCGGGGTTGAGGTCAATATATGTAGGCCGTAATTAGAACCATTTAAATTGACCCACCCTGTATTTGATGACCACGCGTATCCAGAAACATTATCTGCATTTGTTGCGTCAACACTATTATTGATAGCACCGAAAATAGTAAAAGCAACTACTACAAAAACAAATATAAAACGCTTCATGTATACATAGTGTACGTCATGAAGCGTTTTAAAAGCAATAGCTATATTATATTTCTATATAGATTGGTTTTACTGGTGTTGTTGAAACATTATACGGACAGTAAAGTGTATCCCATTCAACACATCGTGCTTGGGCATCGAGTGTCATACTTGGAGGTACCGCAACTTGTGTACCAGAAATATTACTACAGAAGTCTCCGCTCTGTGGAGCACAAGTACCACTTTCGGTAACATAATATCCTGAAGGAACACTTGATTGAGCACCATTAATATTTGGACACCAGTCACCCATACACGCACTACTTCCTGGTACACATTGCCCACTATTATTCACGGTGTATCCTGTTGGTACTGTACTTGGAGTTGGTGATGGTAAGTTTGGGCAAACAGGGTTGGGAGATTGTGGTGGTTGACACACACTATTTGCATCTCGAGTCCATCCCGGAGGTACTACAGTAAGATCAGGGTAGTTTGTACAAAGTGGTGTACAGGTATTGTTTGGTTGTCGAGTTGTACCTGGTGGTGGTGTTATTTGGTTACCTGCCAAATCACTACATACATCGATCGGAGTACAGTTTGATCCAGTAAGTTCATATCCATATGGAATACTCTGTTGATTGCCGTCAATGTTTGGACAAACATCAAGGGTAACTGTTGTAGTTGCATACCCTGAACCACCCGCACCGCTACACGTTGCATCATAATTTGTAGAACTTGAAAGTGTCGGTGTTGTAAACCCTCCACTTGAACTTGTTGCACCTGGTGCACCGTAACCAGAAATAGTACATGAGGTTGCATTGGTTGATGACCAACTAATGTACGACGTTGTTGGATAGTTGATTGTTGACGGTGACGCATTTATTGAAACCGTAGCAGGTGGTGCACAGATTGAGCCATCCCAACCAGTACCGGCAGCACAGGTTGCACTCCCAGTACGCTGATCAAGTAAGTATCCATTATGGTAGAGATAGAACGTATAACTTCCACTTGGAATTGCATATCCCACTGATCCTGATGTTGCACCTGTTCCTGGTACTGTTACTCCACCACTTCGTGTTACTGCTGTTGCACCACCACTCATTGGATTTGAAACGCTCCATGAAATAGTACTTGTGCAACTACTACCACCAGAAGGGATCGTACATGATGCAGGCGACAAGCTAAGCCACCCATACGGAGCACCTGCTACCGAAACAGTTGTACTTCCCGATCCAGAACCAGCAGGACCGCTACAAGAAACCGTATAGCTTGCATTACTATAGAGCGTGCCAGTCCAAAATGATCCACTAGTT
>JACCDR011904939.1_pt1 | contig 15989 bp, 28 predicted proteins | sample 7446431 | NCBI WGS metagenome assembly JACCDR01 (sample SAMN15323443, study PRJNA562643) | freshwater metagenome | isolation source: river surface water | place: USA:Blue River Watershed | collected 2017-08-17 | reverse complement strand
TATTGCGCTAAATCCGCACCCGCGAATAATCATAGCATCGTTTTTTGAGCGTTTTATTTGTAGGTAATTGCATAAATGGCCCGTTATCCAGATTGGGGTATTATTCTTGATAATATAAAACTGACAGTGGCGCACCATTGAACTATGTTTTATGATAAGGCCCCAAACGGTCATATCCTCTGAGATATTATGTCTAAACCACAGTTCACTGTCATTTTTTAGTTTCTGGCAGAGTTCTTTTTTAGTCATTAGGTAGTCTCTATTACTTTTCTTCGACTTTTCCCGAGTCTGTGTCGATTTCCCATAAATGAACTACAGAATTATCATCGTCACGACCGGGGGGATAATTTGTGTCTATATATTTCTCAGCATCGTCAATATTTTTAAATACCCCTTTAACGTCTTGGAGGCCAAAATTTGGATAAAAATAATCGTTAACAATTACAAGGTATATTTTCATCGCTCGAACTCTTACTTACCCAAACGAAATTTAGGGGTTGGATTGATAGTAAAATCCAAATTAGTATCTAGGGCGAAAATATACACAACCTCATCAAGACTCCCGTTTGTATCTTTTTCATATTCTTTGTTCATGTACTCTTCTAGGTCATGGGTTGTTTGTATAGCTGATACTTTATCATTAATATCTATAATCACATAGGTTCTGTTTTTATTCTTAGTCATTTTTATGCCCTCCGGTATCCATCAAAATATGTGGCGGATTGAGTTCTTTTATCGTTACAGTGAAGTCGGGCGACCTCCAAAGAGACATTTCGAAATAGAACCTTCTTGCGGCCCGACCTAAAATATCGCACGATGTCGTATTTTTCTGAGTTGTTCATTTCTCTACTCCGTAATCACACAATCGCCAATAACGTGTACGATTTTTTGGCTGCTCTTACTCTTAAAATAATAGCCGTCGCTTTTCTCTTCGTTCATGACTACTCCGGTAGAATAATCATCGAGAATTTGTTGCCCGCCGGAATAGCATTCAATATGTTGAGATTGTCCCAGGCTATAAAATTTTGATCGGTCTGCATCGGTGCATCCCGCGACAAATAATAGTAGTAGAATTAGCATATTACCTCCTAATTAGCGATTTATCTAGCATTTCTAGATCAAATTCAAAATAGGTTCGTGAAATTTTTTCATGCACAGCATCTTCAATAAAAAGTTTAATCTGTTCGCTAGCTGGCTGGTCTTGAAATAGGTTATTAGTTGTCTCTAGACACTTCAAAATTTCAGCCTGCATACCGGACTGTTTATCTTCGCTCCAACTATAGGGCTTCATTCAACACCATACATTTGTGCTTTCTTTAGGGCATCAATCATATCTAAAATTCGATCATCGTCTAAACATCTCGTAGCTAACGCATATGGGGATTCGGTACTATGAGAGCATCCATATCCGATTTCATATAAGGGACAATTATCACATTCCGAATCTGATGTATAGTAGGCCGCACAGCACGAACAGCTTTCTGATGTAATAGGAACTCTGTTTCCTGTTTTATCATCATAATCGTCTCCTACAACCATCCAAGAGCCAAAGTAGGAGTTATCTAGGTGAACCCCATGTTTCGCAATATTTTCGCTCAATAGGCCGGTCCACTTTTGAATAGAGTGTTCGAAAATTTCTTCCTGTGAATAATTTCCGTTGTTAAATGTTTCGGCGGGAATTGGATAGAACTCTTGCTTCCAGGTTTCTAGTGACATCTTAATAACTCCTAAAAAGTGCCCAAAAATAAACAGCTAACATTACACAGGGGGCCGCAACTTGAAGGGTTTCGGCTAGATTAGGTCCGATTTCGATCATAGTTGAATACCTCGATTTTTTGCGAAGTTTTCGAAACAAGTAGATAGTGAATAGACTATATCTCCTAAAATATTAAACATCTCATCATATCCGTAAGCGTGTCCTTGTTCATATGCTAAATGAGAAAGTTCCCCCCCTAAATTCCTCTGGGATTTTGAACTCTTCAAACAGTTCGGCTTCACGGGATTGATATTCTTCTGCGGTCATTTAGTCCTCCGTAAAATTATCTTCTAGACACTTTAGAATGAGGTCTATGTAATACCAAAAATCCATGCCCGCGCTATGACAATCGTACTCCCTACAGCCAGTCTCTTCAAAACAGGTTAAGCTACGAGCTAAATGATAATATTTTAGCTGCCTTTCGTATGGCAGGGTTAAAAAATACTCAATGGCTTTGCCGCACCTTCCTTTGGTATCATCAATCTTTTCCCACGGAACAGTTTTACACATCAAAAAAACTCCTCAAAACATCATCCATCATGGACCAATAATCTTGTACGTGGCATTCGTCATAAGAACAATTGCCAGCCTCTTCGTAGCATTGTGTGTTCTCAACGAATTTATCACACTTCTTTCGATCTTTTGGGGACAATTTACGAAAACGAAGATAGACGCTTTCGGCGTAGGTGTTAGGCGCGGGTTTTTCCATTTTTAATAGTCCCGAAAAAGTTCAGTGAGTTTATTTAGCGCATCTCGACCAATCAAACTAATTAGGTCGCGGCCCATTTTTCGACAGAGAAGATAAATTTTATGATGGGAGATAGAGTCATCATCAAATCCGCAGTTGTCACAAAAATCTTTGAAGGAATCAAAACTTGACTCCGCATCTGACACAATACAATAAAGCACATCTAAAATATCTGGAGGATCAATGGGCACCGTCATATTTGGTGCGTAGGTCTCTAAAATGCCTGTTTTTTGAGCCTCTTGAATTTCAGCCGTAAACAACTTACGATACTGATCTTCTGGCATCCTTTTTTTAGCCATATCTTGCAAGTGTTTGGTTCCGCAAGTATGGGAAAATGTCTTTTTTAAGCCATCCTTATTTGAAATTGTTACGTTCCACCGCAAAGAACATTGAAAGTTCCAGTTTTTGTCACGCCATTGATCGCTAGATTTAAGGTATTGAAATTCAAATGTTAGACCGAGTTCTTGAATGTAGCTGCGAAGTTCTCGATGATTATCAATACGATTTATATCCGTCATCAAACATTCCTTGAGTTTCTTTTGTAATCCCGTCTTTTAGCTCGCCGATTTTGCCTTCGTTGATTGTAATGCGAGCAAGAATCATTTGTGTTGTTTCTTTACTTACGCCCCAGGCACGCATAATGATTAGGTCTTTTTTCAGCCTATCATTTTCTTCTTCTTTTTCTTTTACTTCTCGTCCAGCATTATACGCTTCATGTTCTGCGCGACAGGTTTCAGCATATTTCTTAGCTTCTGTTTCAGCGTATCTAAGCGCCACAATAAAGTGCTTTGTGCAACTATTAAAAAACATTAGGGCCGGTTGGGTTTTTGACCCGCACGAATCTTTCCATTCCTTTTTAAGAATTCCTACTCGAAATGCAGGAATATAATCTCCGTCTTTATCTAGGAAGATACATCCCCTGGCTACCTCGTCTTCATATTCCGAACAAAACCATCCGGTATGGTTAATGTTGGAACATAGTTCATCAATCCAACCATAAAATTCATATCCCTCTTCTGAGGGATTCTCAACCCATCCATCTTTTCTCATCGTCGCTTTCCCTTCTTAATCTTTTCGTGACCTGGAATGCCTTTAATTAGCTGTGTTTGACAAGCTGTTAGGGCATTTTTTAGCAACACATTCTCTTCTATCTTTTGGGAAGTGGTCGTCGATATTTTAGTTTGTCCGCAATAAAAACCTCCGAAAGTTGCGTAGGCTAAAGCGTGACAAAAAAGACCGACACAAAACAAAAAAGTTGGCTTGTTCATTTAATCTTTCTTCGTAGTCTCGAAAACTGGAGCGGAAAAAATATACTAGCTGTTTAAGGTAAATGTAAGATTCTCCGTAAAGTTTGGGATCATTATTGTATTGTTCAAGGGCAGCATCTTGTAAGAAAACCCAAAATTCTGTTGGGATATTTTTTTCTTCAAGTAATTTTTCGGCTTGTTCACTGAAATCCGCGAAGTTCATTTGATTTTTAACGAAATCATCCATAGGTCGCCATCTTGATATAGGTGCCACCTACGCTTAATTTTACTATCGGTTAATGTGGGGTGTTCTTTTTCATCCAAGTAGGCACTATTCAGAATATCATCCCACGCATCCCAATAGTTATCATGATTTGGCCCCTGTTGGATAATTTCCAAATCTTCCTTTTTAATACCCTCCCAACATTCTTCTAGATAGTCAGCAGTCCTTTGAGGAATATAAATCCCCCAACCATCTGACGCTACCAATTCAGAATCGAAAGTTTCGCATTCGTCTTTGCATCTTTCTCCACAGAGCACACATTCCATTTTTATAATCCCATCTCTTTAGCTAATTTTGTAACGTGTTTGATTACCTCGTCACGATACTTCATCCTATTTAGCATTTCTTTTTTAAGATGCTCAGGGTTATGCCTATAATGAAGTAATAAATATGACCCGAGGTGTATTTTATATTCCTTTCGGGACATTCTTAAAAGATCACAAATGAAGTATTTAATCTCATGCTCCCAATCAGGGTGAATATTATGTGGGATATTAAAGAGTGGAGCCCATGCTACGTAGTAGGGAAGTTGAACAAATTTCACATCTAAAAATTTGCTATAAGCAACATCTGACGTTATATCAAATTTTCGCTTCTTGCGATCTAGCGGACAAACTATTTGCCCATCCTTATTCCAAGAGTATCCAGTTCCATTCCCTAACATGATATTTACTAGAACATCGTGCTTACTGTGATTAACTGTTGGATACCTGCGAATAACGTCTAAGATGAAGTTATCAACCACGTTCAATACTGGATAATTCATAAACCTCCCGGCTCAAAAGAGATTAGCTTCACATTTTTAACTTTTAGACCGAACTTCGTTTCTTTATCGGGAATCGCCCTAATAGTTATTCTGTCGTCTTCATTGATACTAGGTTCGAGATCGCCTTCATTTAGATAGACCCAAGAACTTTTATCTAGCACCCAACGCATCTCGGGAAATTTTTCTTTCCTAAATTTGCTTTTGGGGCTATAAAACCAAATATCTCCGTCTTGAGTAGTTAGCCCGATCATCGCATAGGCTACATATTTTTCGACATTTGGTTCGGGATGGGAGAACGCATCTTTCATCGTTCTAGGTTCTGACACTTTCACGATACCGAAATATTCTTTACTTTTTAATGCCATAAGCGCGCAAAAGTTTATTTATCGCCCCATCTACCACGATTGTAGCAAAAAAGGCAACAACCGCTCCCGTACAATACCCAAGCCAAAAATATTCGTTATTCATTAGATTACACCTTAGTACCACAATACTAACAATGTATATAAAAATAATCCGATACAATAACCGAAAAGAAAGCGTTCTTGGCTATTCATTTAGATACACTCCACTAGGGCATAACCCTTGGCTTGTAGTTTAACGAAGGGTGAGGCGACAATTGCTTGCCCCTTTTCCGTACACATGAAGTGACGATATTTATTCGGATTATAAACAACTCGGGTCGGCTTCTCTAAACGAATAGGTTTAATGATATATCCGCTAATTACCGCGTGGACATTCTTAATGCCTGTTTTGCGGACCCTATTTTGTCCCGACCGATTAATATTGAAGGCGACATCTTTCAACATCAAATTATTAGTATGCGCCACTACATCACCATTCTGGCGAACAGAAAAACAACGCTTGTTAGAGTTCCAATAAACATCAACCAACTCTTTTAAGTCAATCGTTCTGTTTTTGTATGGAAATAATGTAATCATCGGCGCTTGCTCCGGTTGATCTAATGATATGCTTAATTGCCTTAAAAAGTCCTTGTCCCTCGAAAGCTTCTTGAACTTTCGTATGATCTCCAAAATATGAATTCACCTGAATCTCGATTTTAATCACTGGATGTTTCTTCGTCATTTAGTGGCCCTTACTCTCCTTCGTAAACAAGAAAATAAATAGCAGTATAAAAAGGAAAATATCTTTATTCAACAAACCTAGCAGTATAAACCAAATCAAGTCTCCTCTTCTTTCCACTCGGGATCAATCGGTTCCTGTGGCTTGATTGCATCTGAATTGCGAACATAATCCTTTCTGAGCCCCGCCATCATTTTTTCAAAATTTGGCGTATCTTCTTCGTTTACATCCGCAGCCAGCATTTTTAGGCATTCCATAATTGATTTAACGGCCTGGAAATAATGTCTTGTCGCTTCTCTCAATGCCGCCGTTTTTAGTTGTGATAATGCACTAGCTGATGCTTGCGGTCTCCTACAATGGATAATTGTAGTCATTGATGCTCTAGCAATCAGAATAGAACCTACACACATTTCCGCAATTAACATTTTATGAATGTCCGGCATTTTCTTACCGGATGCGGCAACCAATTCATCCATCGCTCGTTTAATGGTTTTTCCCGAATTAGTATCCGGGGGTTGAGATATACCACCACATTTTAAGAATTTATCTATGGCATCTAAATCCCTCACTGTTTTCTTTAATTGAACGGCTCTATCCACGGGAATTCTCCCAAAGGAATTGGCCTAGCGGCACTATACCATAGCGGAACCCGGAGTCAACCTCCGTAGAACTACGCAAGCGCGGCGGCTTGTGGCGCTCTTTTAATTGTACCGCGCGCGCGCGCGTAGCAGGAAGTGTGCCAACACGCGAGCCTAAGCGGAACGCGGAAAAATTAGACATTCTCTTTCTCCAACTTTAGGTTTTTCTTTTGATCCATCCTTAATAATCTCGAAAATTTCTTGTTTTAGTGTCTCTACGCTACCTTCACCAAGCCATTTTTCGCAATAATGTTCCCATTTGGGCTGAACATGATTTTCGTGACAGGGCCAACATAACAAAATTTGAGGCCCGAAACCATGAGCCAAAGATTGTGGAATAATATGATGAAATGTCGGCTGATGGGGTATATTTCCACACACCTGACAGTAGAACTTATTTTCTTCAACTAGGGGCAAATACTTGTCTTGGAATGACGGGAATTTCTGTTCGACTAGATTTAGAAGTTCTGGGTATTCACTCAAGACGAGCGCATTCAGTGATTCGTTCGTATTAGATAGTCCATTAAATACCGCATATAGAATTAGGGTCTGCTGGAACATATCGGCATCGCCATTTTTAACGAATGCCTCGACTTTAATAGGTTTTTCTTGAGAATCTTCTTTCTCTTCTTTAGGAAATTCCAAGCCCTCCAAAACGTGTGCGATAATTAGGTTAATATCGGCACCATTTTTAACTCGTCTGGCGGCTTCAATTAGGTATCCGATGCCGAATTTTTTATTTTGAAACATCTTCTCGATTTCGTCTCGATAGTCATAGAATATCGTTCCTACATCGGATAGTGAATAGGCATAGGGCTTCGACATGAAATTTTTCTCAGGAATAGAAGCGTTACATACGCCTTCATCGAGCCACGCATTAAACGAGTGATGATTCCACGACTGATATAGCTTTTTATTCCGAATAGAAGCGAGAATCCAGGCTAGGTCTAGTGACCCCTTTCCTACTTTAGCTAGCTGCTCAAGTACCTGAGATTCTTCTACTTGATCGAAAATAGACTGTTCAATTTTTACCATTTATGATAGCTCCTGCTTGATTAGATTGTCAATTTGTGACGCGACATTTCCTAGACCTTCCATATCTCCACTTTTTACGGTAAAACGATGCTTGAAGGGATAGTTATCGAGTTCTGTTTCAGATTCGTCATTTGGGTTTCGATCGGTCGTTAGATATGTGGTTCCATCTTCGTTAATTCTGTCGATGCGAAAAACGATGCCGCCATTATCTTCAATGAATAGAAGTTCATTTTCGAAGCGAACATCTGGAATAATAGCGATCTTGAGCTTATCATCCTTAATTTGCCACATTACGCCGTTAATCCACTTATCCTTATCAACAAGATTTCGATATAGATGCGTTCCGACCTGCTGTAAAAGGTTTCCATCTTTCTGTTGCATAAAACCCATCACCCGACAAAATGCTTTTAGGTCGGATGCGAAAGAATAGATTTTAGAATCTTTACAGTTCCAATAATGAAGGTGACTAGCGATAGTATCTTTACCGGACCTAGCCTTTCCCGATAGGCCGATAATTAGCGTTTTTTGTTGGGACATTTTCTAAGTTCCTCCGTGAATCCTGATAGAATTTTTTTGGTATAAATAGCCTTCGAAATTACGAAATTAATGTGGGGGTACTTGCATAGAAGCAGCTTTAGCTTGAGATTGAAAATTGGCAATACTCGCCCCTTAACATCCTCTACTATTTCAATACCCTTCTTACCGTGAACTTTTCTGTTATCTATATAAACGAAGTCTGCGATATATCGAATTGGCTTACATCCATGCTCACAATCTTGACTAATTACGAATGGAACCTGTTCTCGTAGATTTTCGATTAGTCCTTGGTCTAGAAGTGACTTTAGTTGTTCGGCTCTCGCGGCCTCCGCTTTGGAATCATACCCGTTCGTTTTCTTCGCTCCATATAGGTTGCGCTTTCTCATCTTTTCTATTTATCAGAAAGCCGCCCCCGAGTCAAGTTTTTTCTGTTTGCCATAGAAGCGTTTATGCAATAGAAGCCGGTCTAGAAGATAGGATGCCGATCCCATACTTAGATTGTCGGGGAATACGTTGATATGGGAGAATTTCTTTAACATATCTCGTTGGGCGTTAGACATTGGTTTCTTATACCAAGAAGAGGATTTAGCCCGAGCCATCCACGTTAGGCGCGGAGCGTGATTCTTGACTAAATTATCCGCCCACTTAAATAGATTCCCTCCGGTAGATTTCAAAATCGTCAGGTTATTATAAGTGAACATCCATCGCCCCAATGAATCTTGGCTGATTTCCGCTACTCCATCCTTCATCATAGAAATCGCGTAGTGTTTGTCATTTAGATGGACCCAGGGGAATAGGCTGCTATGTTCTACCTCTTCCGGCATCGACATCGCATCGAAAATATCAATAGCGACAGCTTTAGTGTTAACCTCAATTTCACCCGATAGAACATTTTGGACCAGCTCTACCTTCTTTTCTACCTCTTCAATGTCAGATTCTTTCTTAACCTCGATACCTAATTCTTCCGCTTTTTTCAATACAGGGGCTTTTTCGTCAATCGCGGTTCCCAAAAAATCAACAGATCGCAGGCCGAAAGCGGATGCAATATCTACTACTTGGTGTTGTCCACAAACGTCTACGAGATCAAAAACCGCACAATTATCCTTACCGGGAAACAGGCGAGTTCCGCGACCGATTCTTTGGGTGAATAAGAGTTCTGATTTAGTCGGGGAAGCTAAAATCAGCGCATCGATTCGTGGATTATCAAAACCGAATGAGAATACGGATACTGAACAAACGATTCTGATTTCTCCATTTCGAAATTTCTCAGTTTTCTCTTCGCGCCCTTTAGTGTCTCCTAGAATTACCTCACTTGAATGCCCTCGAAGCTGAAGGGTATTATTTACTTCGTTCGCGTGATTTTTATCGACGCAGAAGATCAAAATACATTTACGATCTTGAGCATGATTTTCAATGACATCGACGATTTTCTGGTTACGTTCGGGAATGTTAATGGCATCAGCTAGTTCGTTTTGGTTGAAATCTCCCGCCCTAGAAGCGACAGATGAAATATCGGTTCGGGTTAGAATTCTATATCCACATAGGTCAGATAGATAGGGGCCGGTGAAAAAATCATATTTACCCTCCATCGTGAGACTTAGAAGGTCTCGTTCAAAAACTACCTCGTCGAAAATATTCGCTAGTGGAACCTCGTCAGATCGTTTAATCGTAGCAGTCGCACCCAATAGAAGGTCAGGTTTGAAATGGGATAGAATTCTCCGGGTTGTATCTGATACGGCTAAATGTGCCTCGTCCGCATAGACGATAGAAAATCTCTCGGGGTGAAATCTTTCGAGCCTAGAAGCGGATGTTTTGCGGCCCAAAGTAGGAACGCAGCAAACAACCAAATCACAGTCATCGTCGGCATAATGTTCCGCCTTCTCCAGTCCAATTTTAAGGTCTGGAAGATAGCGCGCGCCGTTTTCTAGGGCTTGGTCTACTAGTTCTTCCGTATATGTCAAGTATAGAAGCGTAGGTTTATTAATAGTTTGAAGGGCGGTATATGGTAGGCCCCCTTTACCGCTGTTATGGGTTACTAGAAAATCATCAAGCAGATAGAGATGGTCTCCGTCAAGCCTAAATCCAAAAAAGAAATCGCGTCCAAAGGGAGAAACGGTAAATTTACGCTTCCTCCATTCTTTATTGTACCTACCAAAATTTTTATAATTTGAATAAAAAAGTTTTAGCTTATTACCTACATAGGGATTGTAATCTAGCAGTTTTAAATAATTTTCAACAGTATAATTACATCTCACATCCTGTTTTTCGAACATGAGGGCTAAAACATGGTCTTTATTAACCACAAAAGATTTACCCCTTGCCGGAGTAATCTTATACATATCGTCGGTGCCACGACATAACTGCAATACATTTCGTGGGGTTCCGTCTGGCCCCATAAGCCGGTCTCCAACTTCAATATCTTCGACTTTTTTAAGAGAATAGTCAAACATAATCACTTGTTGACCAGCGGCATGACACCCGGTTGGCGCAACTACTAATTGACGTTTAACTCCACGCTTAAAAGCCTGTTCGATATTATGATTCCACTCCCTCTGGTACGGTCGTAAAACTATACCAGGAGGGAGGGGAAACTTGGGTTGCCATTTGTCTTCAGGAAATAAGTCCATATTAGAAGGATTCTACGTACCTATCGATGCGATTTCTAATTTCAGTAAAGTCGGTTTTTCGAAGGAAAAGCCCGTTTTTCCAAATGGGCCTTAGAAGCGATAATTCTATGGCATTATTATCCGCATTTTCCAATAGTTGCATCGACTTACCATCAGGAACAACTGCGATCTTGCCTCGGGCGGATTTCTTTAGGCCAGAATCGGTTACTGGATTTTTGTAAATTGGCATACCTTGACCGTCGATTTCCACATATGTTGCCTTGATGGCGAACCCTAGTGTATCTCGTGTATTATATTGATATGTATACGATCCAATACCATATACACAGTTGGTGCTGGCGAAATTTTTATCTTCTAGTCGTGACGAAATGACTTTTGCTCGCTCTAAAGTAATAGAATCTCCATAAATAGTGCCAATATGGGAATCTAGTACCTTATATCCACGTTCATTGGTTGTGCCGCCAAAAAGATTCCATAGGGTTTCGACTACCCCTAAATATTCAGCAACATCATTACTTAGAATTGGTTGTCTCCGTTCATATCCAATTTTTGTATTAAGCCCACACAAAATATCAGCCGGGTCTCCGCTATCCGGGCGAATAACCAGCTTCCCATTTCGGGCCATAATTTTGTCTTTCAACTTAGGTAAAATAACCGTCAGCACATCCCACAGATTCCACGTATCAGAAACAATAGAGAGAACTCCCGTAGGATATGTATCTAGTAGCCGACTAAATGTTTCTAGCTCAGATTCGGCTCCCCCCGCACACATAACAGCGTGTTCTGTCGCGGGAACTGATCCCATAGGCCCAGAATTGCCATAATACTTATCAATCCAATCCATCGCCGCAAGGGTATCTGTTCCATAGAAAGAAGTCAAATGCCCCGCCGCAGAAGAGGCCGCAGATTCCATAGAGGACATTCCGCGACAAGAGAAATCGTGCCCCTGCCATTTAACGAATTCTAATGATTCTGGTGCCGTCACCTTCGCATATGTTTCGAGAGTTAGTCGATATAGAAGCGCAATTGTAGCGGATGTAATAGGTTGCCAAAGTTCCGACGATAGCCAGGTTTCAATATAGTTAGTTAGCCAATAGAAGTCAGGATGGGTATTGAAAACTACAAATTGAGGAATACGAAGAGGGGATACCGTTCCCTCTTGGAGCGCATGAAATTCTAGTGGAATGTAACCCAGGTCATGTAGCTTGCCAATATGTTCAACACTATGTTCTCCTGGCCCCAAAATTCTGATTAGTCCTTGACGATATTCATCCAATACCTCGGATTTATCTCGTAGAAAGAATTGTTGGTCCATCTCGGTTTTGAATTTAGATAGCCAAGCCTGAAGGCCGAAAAATACTACACCGTGTCGATCGGGGTTAAATCCATTAAGGCGGCACCCACGAGGGGTCCAGTTAGAATAAACCATCGTCGTTTTGGGTGGATATTGAAGGTGGTGGCCGAGTTTATATGCGTCAGTCTTGAAAAGTGGGTTCATTTATATCTCCTATAGAATAATCTCTACGCAATTGAGTACAGAAAGTTTTTTTGTTTGAACTAAGTCGGGCCTGAAGGAATCGGTTGTAAAAATATGTTGATAGGCTTGTGTAAGTTTCTTATAATTCGTTGGCGACGAGAAAATACCGTGGGTTACAGCCAGAGACATTTTCGCGCCCTTGAATTTATCAGCTAGCTCAAGAAATGTTCTCCCTCCGTCGCAAATATCATCGCATACTAAATAATTCCTGTCTGGTGAATATGGTCTATCTGCCTTCAAGCCTAAAATCTCTCCCGTCGCATAATCTCTAACCTTTTGACAGAAAATAATATCAGTGATGTTTAATTCTTGTGCAATTTTTAGAGACTTTTTAAGTGCGCCTTCGTCGGGCACAATTAGACCGTCGAACGTATGACACCAAATCAGGCTATGGATAAATTCGTGCTGATTGATTACGTGGACTTTATTGATTAGTGCCGGGGTAACGTGAGAATGGGGATCTAAAATGATGACCTTTCTCAGATTCAAAGAATTCACGATGTCCGCATACATTTTCACCGTTAAACATTCTCCAGGCGCGGAGATTCGATCTTGTCTAGCTCCAGGGAAATAGGGAAGGGCTAAAACTATATTACAATATCCCAGATTCTTTAGAGCCATTACGAAAGCTACGGTAGCTAGAAACGATGACGAGCTGTTGGTTTGCCCAAATACCGTTACTGATTGATCTTTATTAAAATCGAATCCCTTAATTTGTGGGTGTGGCTCTCCGCCGGGTAGAACTACAACATCAAAGTTTTTGTAATCTCCCGATTCTGTCATAACTGAAATTGTTACTGAATTCATTTATATCTCCCTAATGACAAACTTGAAATTTGAGAATCATCTATACAGATTATATGGGACCGCAAAAAGTGGAACTTATTTAGAGCCTCTTGGTAGTTTGCGGCGTCGAAATAGAAGCTAGAAGTGATATATCGGCTTTCGTCTCGGGTCGCTATTTTTCTTAGTAGATCGTCACCCAAACTTAGGCTAGTAGATATATGTTGGTAGCCAGGCGGATTTAGGGATATGATGGCGTTTTTAATGACGAATGGTGGTTGGTTCCCTCGAAGGCGAATGGTGAATTCTACAACCCAAATTTTGTTATTCTTAAAACTAGAAAACATTATTCATCTTCTACTGGTTTCCTATAGAATCCGAACTTCACCATCTGGTCTCGCCGGTCGATGGCGCGGTCTAGAAGCGTCGGGTTCGAGTCCCATAGTACACCGTCCCGCGAGAAAGTCAACACCCGCTGACCCTCGACCTCCACAATTTTCCGCATGAGGCGGCGGCCCGTCCTAAGTCTCATTTGACATTCCTTTCTGTTTAGCTGTATAGATATAACATGATTATTTCTAACAACTCAAAAGAAAATGTCGTTGACCAAGTTTTCGCCTACCACCCCAAGGATGCCGCGATGGCCCTAGTTTTATGGAATGAGAATTCTCCGTTCTGCCATAACGAGGTTCATCAGGGATTCATCCTACAGCTACACCGAATGATAGTGACCGCCGCTGAAGCTGGCAATTTGGATGGCACTCGAATCGTTATTTGGATGTATCAGAAAAATGAAAACGGCCTCGTGACGGAAGAGTTTTCTATTGGGGTTATGGGTGAGAAGTTGATCGAAAAATTGTCGGTAGTTACTAACATCGCACCCGCACCCCTCAAAGAACTCATGCACTAAAATTTATCAGTTCCGCATTCTTGAAAATTTCCTTCACCTGTCCGATCGATTTAATCGCATCGGTGTCCAGGCACTTCATAATATCTATTTCACGTTGAATGAAAACGACATCATCTTCTAGGATGCCGCTCATAAACTTACGGGCTAGAAGCGGGCTTTTGTGGTTTGCGACCACTATTTCCCGCTCCATCACCGTTGAGTAGTGTCTCTTTAAGCCAGTTGACATGATTCTCCGTCGCAGAATTTCTCTTCTGTATCATGGACATCGACCCCACGGAAGTCAATCTTTCCAACTTTCGCAATCATAGATTCGTACTGTTCTTTCGTGATCGTTTCGTAGGGGGCCTGTTCGTAGGTGTGGTCGTCTAGTGGGAGAAAGGAAATGCTCTTTAGGCGACTTTCATAAATTTCTAAAATACGGCCCAAGTCTTTCACTTCTGACTTCTTAAATGTAACTGTGGCGGAAACGGATTGATCTGCCCAATAGTGTTGCATATCCGATACTAGCGCCATTTGCTCCCAAACTGTTGCGTCAAATTTAGATTTGAGAAAGTTTTTTTCTTGAACAGGAAATGAAAATACGATAGTTTCATCTTTTTGTACGCTATGTTCCCAAGGGATTTTTGCGGCCTTCAGAACTTTTAGCAGCGGAGAATTTTTCGCAACCCTAACACGACGAATATAGTATTCTGAATGGGGAAAATGCACGCCAGGGGTAACGCCAGCCAACAAGCTAATTGTACCGCTAGGCTTACATAGGCTTACCTTAATAGAACGGGGAATACATAGCCAGTTTGAATATTTTACATCGAGATTTCGAATATATTGATACCCTTTATCGAGTGCGTCCATAAACTCTCGGTAGCCATATCGACTAATAGCCTGGACATTCCCTGTCATAGAAACGCCAATTCTACGATTCATTCCATTAACAGAGTTAGTCGCAACGTCATGAGTTGGAATTAGTGTTACGGTTTTCGCGTATAGATACGCATATTTTAGGGTTTCTTCTAAATCATCTAGGGAATCATGAAGCGAAGGAAAAACCTCCACTAGATTGCAAAATTCTTTAGAATAAATAGTGGCCTCACCACAGGGGTTGACATTAACAACTTCATCGTAATTAGTTAGAGGAGCATCTTTCATTCTTCCCCATTCACGGCAATTTTCTAGCCATACAAATCCCGGCTCGCCGTTTAAGGCAATGCTCTCAACAAACTTGGAATAATTATCACCGATTTTGACGCTTAGGCTATTATTAGAACTCCATCGGTGCGAAATAAGTTCGTCTTTATGTTTCAATGGGTCTTTTAGTTCGATAAAATTTTGGTCTTCTGGGGCTCCCAACAATAGAATCGCGCTTCGACGTTGACCTCCACTTACTACACACTTACCAATAAGATTGAAAATATCTGCAATAATAGTTGAAGTAATCGTTGATCCTATTTTTTGATCTAGAAGTCGAATTAGTTCTGCATGAAGTTCGATCAGCGGTCCAGGCCCGGAAGATATACCGCCAATAGTTTTGAGGGGTTGTCCCTCGGGCCTAATTTCAGAATAGTCAAATGTCGGTAGCCCTTTACCCTCGAAATAGGCACAAAGGATAGCCATTGTCGCATCTACCCATCCTTCACGAGAATCTTCAATCACGAAAGTTTGTTGCTCTCTTGAACTTGGTTCTTTAATTTTAATAGAGCCAGCGCCCCACATATCTGACGAAACGCCTACCCCTAACATTGACATATCCATCAACCAACGAAAAGGATCAGATGTGTCATTCTGTAGTCCGTTAGTAGTTACAGTGCCGCAATTAAATAGAACAGCCGATCCGCGTTCTTCCACCACTCGACCGCCCATATGCTGTAGACCACGACCCGGAGGAAGAAATTTCATGTCAAAAATTAGTCGGTACATTTTTTGCGCCGACCGTTGAGCCTTAGAATAAGAAAAGGGTAGCTTATTTTTTTCGCAGTGCCACGCTTGTGCATTATAGCAGCCTTCTACTACACGCTTAACAGTTTGCCACCATTCCTCGGTAG
>JACCDR010080864.1_pt1 | contig 15995 bp, 11 predicted proteins | sample 7446431 | NCBI WGS metagenome assembly JACCDR01 (sample SAMN15323443, study PRJNA562643) | freshwater metagenome | isolation source: river surface water | place: USA:Blue River Watershed | collected 2017-08-17 | reverse complement strand
GGTGTTGGTTCAACAGCTGGTTCTGCGCCAAAGTAGTAAGTACCGCCAAAACGAATGGCTGCATCTGCATAGGACTTGCTGATGCCTTGGAAACGTGATGCTTCAATGTTTAAGGCAAAACGATCGTTCGTAAACCACTCAGCGCCAACAGCTAAGTTCGCTGCAGATGACGATTGACCTGTGGTGATATTACGCAGACCACCAGCCACATAAATCGGCAGATTGTTCAGATGGTAAACAACGTCCACACCAGCGCGATTGCCACCAATATCGGTATTAGCGCGGTTACGGACAGGTAATTCTTGCCGTAAGGCTTCAGCACGGATGCTCCAATTTTCGGTCAGGCGGTAACCCACGTTAATACCATAACCATCACCACGCTCAGTCATGCCCCATGCTTGTGAAACACCTTTATCTTGATCTGGTGTATACACTTCAAGGAATACACTTCCATAGACGCGATCTTGCAGTTCTGCAGCAGTTGGTGCTGCTACAGTTGAGGTAGCCACCAATGGCAAAGCAGCCAACACGGCCATAGCGCAGTTTTTAAGTTTCATCCGTTTCTCCTTAGTTTCAAAACGATGCAATTTTATTTGATTTGAGTTTAATAAACAAACAAATGACAGCAATTTCTGTAATTTAACAGCTCAGCATGAACCCAGCATTAATTAATTGCGTTTCAGACGGATTTTTGCCTTTTAAAACGGACAGGGCTGTTCAAAGGACATCCAATGCCCAGTCATTGGATGATAAAACGCCAAATAGGCGGCATGCAACAACAACCGCTCGGCGGCGGCATGTCCGGTATTGGAGGCGTAAAATTTATCCCCCAAAATCGGATGGCCAAGTGCTTGCATATGCACCCGCAGTTGGTGAGAGCGACCGGTAACTGGCGTAAGGCGAACCCGCGTACTGTGATCATCTTGGCTTAAGCGTTCATAACGCGTGTGCGCTTTTTTGCCATGACTAAAACACACCATTTGCCGCGGCCGGTTCGGCCAATCACACCGCAGTGGCAAATAAACCTCGCCATAATCGGCGGTTAGTTTGCCCTCGAGTACGGCGATGTAGTGTTTTTCAGTCTGACGCAGTTCGAATTGACGATTCAATGCTTTATGACTTTCAGCGGTCAATGCCATCAGCATCAACCCAGAGGTTGCCATGTCCAAACGGTGCACAACGCGTGCTGTTGGAAAGACCAACTGCACACGACGTTCGATACTATCTTGATGCTCGGCCGCTTTACCGCGCACGCTCAGTAAACCGCTCGGTTTATTCACCAACAGCAACTGGTCATCTTGATAGACCAGCTGCAAGTAGGGCGAAAGGGGCGGATTGTATTCAATCAGCATGCCGCTTACTCGTGGCTCACTACCACCACGCGGATGGCATCAAAGCGAAGGCGGGCTTTATGAATATAATCGGTTAATTGCTGCTGACTGGCCGTTAAGTGCTCGATCTCTTCCTGCCGCACCAGCGGATTGACCTTGGCTAGCGCCGTCAGCCGCGCGATTTGCTCACTAAACGCAGTTTGCATTTTTTGCAGAGCTTGTTCACGAATCACGGCCAATTGCGCCTCGGCATAATGTTCAGCTTTGCTGATTAAAGGGTGCACGACAGATTGCAGAGCCGACACCAGCTTGGAGGCAGTTTGGCGGCCAACTGGTTTTAATTGGCGGTTGAAATTATCAAACGGCACATTGGCCGCTAAATTTTTGCCAGTTTTTTCCAGCAGTAAACGAATTGGCGTTGCCGGTAAATAACGACCGAGTTGCAGAGAAGGTGGCGCACTGGCTTCGGCAACATAAATAAATTCAACAAAGAAACTGCCCACCGGGAGTTGTTTGTTAAACAAAATGGCCACACTGCTGTTGCCCATATTGTCGTTGGTGATGATATCGAGCGTCCCTTGCACCATCGGGTGATCCCAACTCAAGAACTGAATATCTTCTTGCGCCAGTGCGGTATTCCGATCAAAGGTGACGGTAACGCCATCTTCATCCACGCCAGGGTAATGCCCTTGCATGTGCTCAGCAGGTGTCAGCACTATGCTGGTATCGCTGCGGTCATCTTGATGAATGCCCAAGATATCCCAGGCTTTGATCATAAACAGCGGTAATACGGTGCTATCATCTTGCGCTTTGATGGCGTCCACTAGCGGTGTGGCACTGTCACGGCCAGCGGAATTGAGCTCTAGTAAACGATCGCGGCCTTGCTCTAATTTTTGTTTCAGCTGTTGATTGAGTTGCTGACTGTGACTAATCAGCTGCTCAATGTCTGATGGGGCTGGCGTTGTCGTCGCCATCAGTTGAAATAAGCTGTCACTCACCGCTTCGAATACGGCGCGGCCGGTTTGACTGGTGTGTTCCAGCGCGGCTAAACCGTGCTGATACCACTGCAGTAAAATCGCTTGTGGGTGTTCGGTAAAGTAAGGCACATGGATTTGAATATCATGCTGCTGGCCAATACGGTCCAAACGGCCAATCCGCTGCTCCAACAAATCTGGGTTTAACGGCAGATCAAACAACACTAAGTGGCTGGCAAATTGGAAGTTCCGACCTTCACTGCCGATCTCTGAACAAATCAGTACCTGCGCACTGTTATCATCTTGGGCAAAATATGCCGCCGCTTTATCGCGTTCGACAATCGACATCCGCTCATGGAATACGGCGCCACGGATCCCCTCTTTGACACGTAAAGCTTCTTCCAAAGCGTCAGCGGTATCGGCATGGGCACAGATAATTAAGAATTTTTTATATTTGTTTTGCTTGCACAGCTGGATCAGCACATCCAAACGCGGATCAAACTGCCACCAGCTACTTTTGCTGCCTTCAAACTCTTGGAAAATACGCTCAGGGAACAATTGTTGCTGGGCTTTTTGCAGCGCACTCAGTTGACCGCTAAACGCTTGTTGCACTTTGATGGCATTTTTATACTGTTCCGGTAACGACAGTGGATAGGTATGCAGCACCCGTTTTGGGAAACCGGCAATAGCGGCGCGGCTATTGCGGAACAAAATACGGCCAGTGCCATGACGATCCAGCAGCGCTTGCAATAATTGCTGTCGTGCCTGCTGACTGTCGGCACTCTGGTCTGCGGCGACGGCAAGTAGCGGCCATGCGGTTTGCAAATCTTCATCCTGAATTTTGGCTTGTAGCGTCGCAATTTGCGCGCTAGACAGGGCTTGGTCACTTAAAATCAGATTGGCCAGTTCGGCAATTTGTTGATAATCCTGCTCTTGGGCTAGGAAGCTGTCGTAATCAAAAAATCGATTGGCATCAAGTAAGCGCAAGCGCGCGAAATGACTTTGATGGCCCAATTGATCTGGCGTTGCGGTCAGCAGTATCACGCCAGGGGTTTCGTCGGCCAGTTGTTCGATCCGGGTATATTCGGTGCTGGGCTTGTCTTCATGCCATTGCAGATGATGAGCCTCATCCACCACCAACAAATCCCAGCCAGCATCGATGGCCATTTCATGCCAACTTTTCTTTTTGCTCAAAAACTCCAAGCTAGTTAACACCAGCTGTTCGGTTTCAAACGGATTCAAACTATCAAGCGCCGCTTCGGTGCAGCGTTCTTCATCAAAGATGGCAAATTTGAGGTTAAAACGACGCAGCATCTCGACAATCCATTGATGCTGCAGCGATTCTGGTACCACCACTAAAATACGCTGCGCGAGGCCAGCGATCAGCTGTTGGTGGATAATCAAACCTGCTTCAATGGTTTTACCCAAACCGACTTCATCGGCCAGCAACACCCGCGGTGCGTGGCGTTTGGCAACTTCGTTGGCGATGTAAAGTTGATGGGGAATTAAGCTAACACGGGCGCCGGCCAAGCCGCGCAATGGGTTTTGTTGCTGCTGATGTAAGTGCTGCCAGCTTTGATAGCGCAAACCAAACCACTCAAAACGGTCAATTTGACCGGCAAACAGACGATCCTGCGGCTGATTAAAACTGATGAAATGATCCAAAAACATTTCACGCAGTGCGATAGTTTCGCCCGTGTCGGTGCGGGTGCCGTGGTACACCAAGGTGTCGTCTTTGGCTTCAACATTGGCCACTACCACGGAAAAACCATCTGCGCTTTTAATGGTATCGCCGTTGTTGAATTGCACTCGAGTCAAAGGCGCTTCATTTTGTGCGTACAGACGGGTCTCGCCGCTGGCTGGGAATAGCACCGTCAGCATGCGACCTTCAATCGCCACTATGGTGCCTAACCCTAAATCTGACTCTGTATCACTAATCCAACGTTGCCCAAGTGCAAATTTTATCATCGTTTTAATCACTCCAAAAAAGGGGCGCTATGGTACTAAGAAAAGCAGAAAACTGCATCCGTCGTAGGGTTATTTTTTCTGGTTGCACTTTTTAGTCATTCAGCTGTCATACTGAATATGGATTCTGGCGTTACCACTAAGGCACAGGTGCGTGACCTTTGCTGTACCAAATCACTACCTAGGAGGTTGTTATGATGGTCAGGCGTAGACAGAAAGACCGTAAGATTTATGTGTTAGATACCAATATTTTACTGCACGATCCCTTCGCATTTTTACATTTCCAAGAACACGATGTGGTGATCCCGATGACGGTGCTGGAGGAGCTTGATCATATCAAAGACAAGCAACGCGATGTCAGCCGTGATGCCCGCGTCGCTATTCGTGCTTTAGAAGATGTCCTGAAAGATGCCTCGCCCGAACAAATGCTGCAGGGCGTTGCCTTACCAGCGTTACCTGAACAGTCGCAGCGCGGTCATTTACTGATCGTGAATGATCATCATTTGAGCGATCAAATTCCAGGTTTACCCGGCGGCGAGAATGATCACCTGATCATTAATACCGCGCTGTTTTTACAACGTGAAAAAGCGCCGACCAAAGTGGTATTGGTCACCAAAGATATCAACATGCGGCTCAAAGCCAAAGGGGCAGGCCTTAAGTGGGTAGAAGATTATCGCACCGACCAACTGATTGATGATGTTCGATTTTTGTATAAAGGTTACCACCGCTTTAGCGGCGATTTTTGGCAGCATGTGAAGGATTGTCAGAGTGTGCAGGAAGGGCGTGACACCTATCACTTTGTGCCCAAATCGTTATTGCCACATGCGCATGTGAATGAATTTCTGGTCGATGACAGTGGCCAATTTGCCGGGCAAGTGGTGGCCAGTCATGACCAGCAGTTAAAAATCCATGATTTAGGCATGGAGCGCTTAATGCACCAAAAGGCGTGGGGCGTGCAGCCGAAAAACATCTATCAAGGCATGGCGTTAAAAGCACTGCTGGATCCCCAAATGGACTTGGTGATTTTGACCGGCCCGGCTGGCTGCGGTAAAACGCTGTTGGCGCTAGCGGCTGCGCTTGAGCTGGTGATTGAAAAACAGCGCTATGACAAAATTATTGTGACGCGAAATACACCGGAAATTGCCGAGTCGATTGGTTTTTTACCCGGGAGTGAAGAAGAGAAAATGGCTCCATGGTTGGCGGCCATTACCGATTCACTCGAGGTGCTGCATAAAATGGACGAGCACCCGCATGCCAGCATGAACTACATCATGGACAAAGCCAATATCCAGTTTAAATCGGTGAACTTTATGCGTGGCCGAAGTATTCAAAATGCCATCGTCATTTTGGATGAGTGCCAAAACCTGACGGCGGCGCAGCTTAAAACAATCATCACCCGATGTGGCGAAGGCACCAAATTGATTTGCTCTGGGAATTTAGCGCAAATAGACAGTAATTATCTGACCGCGGTAACCTCGGGTTTGACGTACATCGTCGAGCGTTTTAAAAACTTTGAGGGCTGTACGACGGTCAGTTTAAACGGGGTCGTCCGCAGTCGGTTGGCGTCATTTGCCGAGGCGAATTTGTAACTGCACAGAACAAAAGTTGACTTGCGTGTCTGATGCATTAGGCTATGCCTTTTCATACAAGGAAGTCTGACAGCCGTGAAGTTTTTTTCTTGGTCGACATTGGCACTGATCATCTCAGTTGCTTTTTTGTGGGGCTGTGGCTATTGGGTGCTGCTGCAAACCGGCGCTGTGGTGGTGCAGCAGCAACGCACCGAGCTTAGCCATCAGTTGGATAAAGCCGTAGTGGCCTTGCAGCATTGGCAAGATCGTTATGAATTGCCGCTGCAAGCACTGCAACAACGTTTGAATGCCTTACCCGCCCAACAAAGTGAAGTGTTAGCGTCGGATCCTTGGCAAGAGCTTGATTTACATATCCATCAAATTTTGTGGCCCGATCCGCTGCATGCCTATGCGGTGGTGAATCGGGCCGGTAAAGTGCTGCGCTTTAGTGACGATAGTGCCGATCAACTGTTTAGCCATAGCCGACGTTTACCCACCCAACAATTAATGTTTTTAGCGCCGCAAGTCTATCGTTCTCACTGGATGTTACCGGTGCAAGTGCCGTTGTCGACCCCTGCCCATGCCTCAGAGAATGATGTGCAGCTGATTTTATGGTTTGATGGCGCTCGGTTGGCGGCGCAGCTTGATGCAATGCGGCCGGAATCGGCGGCTGAGAGTGAATTCTTGCTGGTGGATAATGCCGGTGCATTACTGAGTCGAAGTCGTTATCAAGATCGTTTGTTGCCGATGTTGCGCATGGACGATATTCAAGGATGGCAACCGCTGCAACTGTGGTTGCGTCGACCTCCAGTTCCACTGTTGGCCAGTGGCGCACAAAAATTTGATGCCACACTGGCATGGCCACCGAGCCATATTGTGAGTTTATTGCGGCAAAAAGGCCCAGCCTTTAGTCAAAAAACCTACCTTAATTATCTAGGTCGCCCCACATTGGCGGCGTGGCAACAATTGGATAGCTGGCAGGCGAATGTGTTGTTAGAGCGCGATGCTAGCGCGATGTTGGCGCATATTGCCACACAGCGGCAGCAATTATTTTTGCTGTTATTCGGCATTAGTGTGGCATTAGTGCTGTTGTTTTTTGTTGTGCAGCGACGATTACAGTGGTCGGAACAAATAAGCTTGACCGAACCAGAACCACCTTTCGCGGCCGATGACACATTAATGGCTGATACTTTACCAGACGCAGCCTTCGTTCATGCGACATCCACGGAGAGCTCGCAGGCAGTGATACCCGCGGCGCAAACGTCAGCGACGAAAGATATAGCACTACCGCAGGCAACCGGTGTTGCACCTATGATGGAGCTGTCGCAACCCATGGCGGCGGCGGTGTTCAGTCCAGCGCCAACCGCATTGAAAGCGCAGCAACCGGACGCTGCACGAGCGACAAACGACGAGCCGTCTGTATCATTCGTGACGACGACCTCCGCCACAGCGCAGAACCACCCCGAGGCAGATAGTGACATCTGCATCGAATCAGGCTTAACGCCAGCATTATTCACAGAGTTACAGGCGCATGCGGCGGCTGATACCGCCGTGACTTCAGCAGTGAGTCACCACGATGATGATTGGCAGATGGCATCACGGTTATTGGAAGCATGGATGTATGCCCCGACGGGGCGCGAACAGCCGCCGTCTCGACACCAGCTCAGCCTCGTGACTCAGCAGTGGCTGCAACAGCAATCCAGCCCTGCTCGCACATCCAGTGCAGGCGGCAAGGAGAGGTTCGCGTCTACACCGCAAGATGACGAGCTTGACGATCCGGCATTGGCCGCGATGACGGCGTTATTAGCCGCTAGCGGCGTGGCTGACGATTCGACCGCTGTGGCAACAGTTGCCTCAGCACCTGAAGATAGTGCGGCTCGTCAGACATCGGTTGCCGCGACCTGGCAGGCGATGATGACAGATGTGACACCCAATATGGTGCTGTTACCAACCAAGCCGTTGCTGCAACGCTGGTTACGACTGTTACAACAACAGATGCGTGGCGTGCAAACGGCGGTTATTGAATTTAGCGATACACTTCCGGCGTGGATTGCGGTGTCGACCCATGCGAGCATGCCATCGATACGGCTGTTGGAGCAGCAATTTATGCAGTGGGCCGATACGCTGGGTGCGACACAACCGCATGCGCCAGCGATGTCTAGGGCGCGCCATGATGTGGTTGCGGTTGATATGTCGTTGCACAATACCGACACCGATACCGCTATCGCATCAACGCCTGTTGCGCCATGGTCTATCCCGTCAAACCAACGTGACTTGTCTTTCGTCTTTAGCGCGCAATCGCGGTTGCTAGTCGAGTGGCAATCGAGTGACTACCCTGCTTGCGCGAAAAGCGATGGGCAATTGTGCGTGCGGCTATTGTCCGCCCCAGACATTACATCTGACACAGATCGCACGCCCCCTTTTGTGATCATGGCCCAGCGATTCGACATGAACGCATCGTTCGCGAACATAGCGGAACCCTGTGCGGCAACCTTTGCTACCCCTTTGGATATGCCAAGGCATGAAACCTCAACGCATTCACAACCGCGGGTATTGTTATTGTCGCCGCCAAGTCAGCTGCAACAGCATTTAAAGCGGCAGCTGATCCAACAACATTGTTTATTGCTGCCATTGGGTGATGCCACACAATTACTTGGATTTTTGAGTAATAACCAAGAACCACTGGATCATTTGGTGGTGGATGAGGCTTTTATTGCATCCGATCCGGCCTTGTTGCCGAAAATTGCGCAGGTCGTTCGGCGCTATTTTCCTGCCGCGCGTTTGCATTTGGTGCATAGCGCGCACAGCATTGCCTTAGCGCACGCCGGTGATTATCAATGTCTTGCACTGCCACTCCTGCCGGATGATTGGTCATATGTGTTGGGGGCAAGCGCGGCAGTGCGAAGCATGATGATACAAAGCGATGACGTGGTCGCAGGATGGCGATTACAGCAACGTTTGCATGAGTTGGGCTGGCAAGCGCAGTTAGCGCCATCGTCCGTCGATCGTTTGGAACGCGCGAGCAGCACGGCAGCGCATCCCAATCACGCTATGACTGAGCACGCATGGCTTCAGCAAAGTGCGCAGCAATGGCGGCTTGTGAATAGCTATGGTCAATCGGTGGAGCTTGATGCTGAGAAACTGAGCCAAGCCATGCTGAGTCAAGCGCTGTTTTATTGGCTACTCACTGGGAAAAAACGGTAGCTAAATTGACGATTTTGCAGTTGCTGTTGATATTTGCTGCCGGTTTTACCCGGTGGTAGCAGGGCGGGGCCAGTAGCGTCCAGTATTAATAGCGATTGGCCATTGAGTTCCACCTTGGTTTCACCTGGCAGCGGTGGAATTTGCGCGGCAAGCACGGCGTGGTCTGACAAATAAATGATGGCAATCTGTAACCGCGGAAATAACTGCCGTAAAATCCCTGCCAATAACACCGCTTTACTGTCACAGTCACCGCGGTGTTCTTGTAATAATTGCCAAGGTGGCGCGAAAGCGCTGCCTTGACTATCTCGACGACTACTCAGGTCGTTATACGGTATTTGTTGGATAAATCGCAGCAGATGACTACTAATTTGCCGAATATTCTGTTGCCCCAACTGCGCACTTAAGGCAGCAGCCATGGGCTGCAGCAGCGGTAAGCTTTCTTGCATGATGCGCACATGATCAACCACGATCCAGCTTTGTCCTTGTGTTGGGGGTAATTGATAAAAATAATTCTGCTGCAAGTAAGCGATGCGTTGTTCAGCCAGCGCTTGGTGCAGTGCTGTTTGGGCGTTGCGAACCGCGGTGGCATCGATGCCGCTGAGTTGATACGACAAAGGTTGTGCTGGCGGGCTCAATTCGAGGCGAATGCCGGTTTGCTGCAACGGCGTTTGTTGCTGAAGTAGATACTGTCGTAGACGCGCATTCAACATGTCGGTGGAATAACGCCGGCGGGCGGCAATCCGCTGCTCCGTAGCGCCAGGGCTTAGAGTAAAGCGTAGCGGAGGCAATCCATCCCACTGATAAGTAAAAGTGTAATGCTGGTGCTGTGCATCGGCCTGTAACTGCCGCGTTAAGCGTGACGATGTTGAGGTGGCGGTCTGTGGTATTGTGGTTGTCTCTGTCTGCGTGGTCTCTGTCAGCGTGGTTGCTGAGTTTGCCGCAGGGCTAGGTGCTGCTCGGTTTTGTTGCAGTGCCCATTCTGATGGCGCCTGCATGTGTGTCGTAGCGAACACGGCGACGGTTGGCTGTTCTGCGGTACCTGTATTGACAGGTGCGGCATGCAGCGCATGCTGGGCCAAAGCGCAGATAGCGTAACAACAGTAACTGGATCTGATGCCATAGCGGTGACCAATACGAGGGTAACAGCGAGTGATGCGCGCCTTCATGAGTAGCGCGCTTGGATGGCTTAGCAGGCGCATCAATGGCCACAGTCGCAAAACGGGATCTGAACGTCGGCGGTATCGGGGCTCTGTTTGTAGCCAATCGTCAGATGCCAATACATTGATATTGGCATCTGTGTTGTTATGCAGACTAACGTTTTGTTCGAGCACCTTGCTGTTTCCATCGCCACAACCCTACACAGCTTAAGAGCAGTAGCCAATAAATGCCAATGCTGCCTCCGGATTCTTCGCGAACAACGATCACTGTACTGGTACGGCTATCGTCAACCCGATCCTCCAACGCCAGCCTGTTCAGCGTCGCTGTATCAAACCCTGAGATCTCGGCCAAAGTCGCGTTGGTGTTGGCATCTTTCAGCTGAATGCGTAACCGATAAAGATCACGACTTAAGCCTTTGATATCGCTTGTTATTGAAAACCAATCGTTGGTTTGTTGGCGATAGAGCGTAAAAATACTGCTGGTATGGAAGCGCCATTCTTGGTTCCGGCTATCGATCAATGAATAAATGGCATACACAGGTTGTGCACTGTAATCGGTATTGGCGTCAAACCGAATCACCAATTCGGAGAAATAGCCATTGTTGTTTAAATCCCGCCGTAACGTGACATCAATGGTCTGAAACCAACTGGTGGTCCGGTATGTTTGTAACACCGGTGGTTGTGCCGGTGGTGGTGAACTCAGTGCTTGCGCGGCTTCGGCCGCGACCTGGCTCGGCTTCACATACTGTTCGGTGGTGGGCATCGGCGCATCGCGCATATCATCCGCAGCGACAGCGAACCAAGGCCATAAAGTAACCAAACTAAATACAAGCAGCGATTTACCGATAGTTTTCATGGGATGCCTCCTTAGGCTTTGATACTATACTGGCGCAATAGGTCTGAATACTGCCTGAATCGTGCTGTGGTTCGACACATGATCAATGTGCAAATTTGTTAAATTTTTTCTGTGCAGGCCTACCTTCAGGCTGTATATCCGTGAGAAACCCATGCTATGACACAACTATCTCGCATCATCGCCATCACTGCGCCTGTGATGGCTATTGATTGTTTGGCGGCCGCAGCACCAGAGATCTCCAAGGCCAAGTTAAAAGATGCCATGAGCAAAGGTGCTGTGGTACTGCGACAAGGCAAGCAGGTCAAACGCTTACGCCGAGCCCAAACGCAGCTGGCCGAGGGGGCTCGCCTTGAACTGCATTACGATGCCAATTTGTTACAGCGGCAATGTGCACCGGCACAGTTGGTCGCAGATGAAGGTGCTTATAGTGTCTGGTACAAGCCTGCTGGCATGTTATCGCAAGGCAATGAGTGGGGTGATCATCTGAGTATTTTGCGCGCGGTTGAACTGCACTTTGCCAATCAGCGGCAGGTTTTTTTAGTCCATCGCTTGGATCGCGAAGCCAGTGGCCTGATGCTGATTGCGCACACCAAGGCGGCTGCGGCGCAGTTTAATCAGCTGCTGCAAGGGCATGGCATACAAAAGAATTACCATATTCAGGTTTGTGGTGATTGGGCCGCATTGCCGGAGCAGGGGGTGTTTTCACAACCGCTGGATGGTAAAAGCTGCGAAACACGTTATCGTCGTTTAAGCGGGGAAGGACGCTATGCCCGTTATGAAGTCAATTTAATCAGTGGGCGTAAACACCAAATTCGTCGGCATTTTGCCGCGGCAAATGCCCCTATCACCGGCGATCCTCGCTATGGTGAACATAACCAGCATGCAGCCGGTTTGGCGTTGCAAGCGGTATGGTTAGCCTTTGATTGGCAGCACGGTAAACAGCGCTTGGTTCGTCGTTACCAGCTGCCGGCAGAGCTATCCTTGTGGCATCGTTTGGATCCCAGCGTGGCGATGAGCTCGTAATTTCGCGGCCTGCGGCCATGCTTACTGGCATTGACGTCACTTCGTTGGCCGCCGGCGGCTCGATCGCGATTTTATGGGCCACTGTTGCCTGCATCAGCATCTGCAGCGCCCCTGTATCACAGTGAAAAGCGTTACCTGTTTTAGTTCAATGTGTGTCGCTATGGTAAAACGGCCGCCGCATGTCCAATGCTGGGTGTTGGCCGCCACTGCCAGCGTCCACAGCGAAACGCAGTAATTAAGGCATCGCGCAGTGTCGGTTGTTGCCAATCAGGCAAGACATCATGGGGGCAGGTGATGTCGATGCTGTGAACCATCGATGTGTCACTGTGGCGACTATCGATGGTATGGTGGAGATCTTTATTCGTAACTAAGCTAGGCTCGCTGCTATGCTGATGTGGGTTGGTGTTTTCGCGCCCTGCCGCCGACAAATAACGGGTTAGGCATACCAATTCATGCCAATAACGCAGTGATTGTTCGCTTTCAGATGCGAAGCTTGCCAGCATAGCGTCATCCATGAAAAATTGCTGGAGCGGAGTTTGTAACTTATGCGCCAGCAGCTGTAACGCGTCCAGTTGCTGTTGCTGAATATTCATCCAACTGGCTTCTGGACAGCGCCAATGGATCCACAGCTGCTGCTGGTAAATGGTCCAGCCAACTAACGCAGGGTCATCTTGCTGCGCCATATAGTGCTGCAGTGCCAGTTCTAACTGTTGCGGGCCTTGTTGCACCGTAAACGTCTCGGCATGGCAGAGTCCAATAATTTGTAAGTGATTCGGCAACGAACTGCCGCGGTGTAGCGTGCGTAAAAAGTGCCGATAGGGGGTATGTAAACGTTGCTGCGCCTGACGCAGTTGTTGCTGCTGGCGGCGTAACCACCAAAAAACTGCGCCACATAGCAGCAGGATCACTGCGCTACTTAAGATCAGCCACTGCTGTTGTCGTTGTACACGTTGTTGATGCTGTTGTAACTGTGTAGCTTGTTGACTGTGATCCAAAGTCGCTTGTAACAGTGTTAAGTATTGCTTTTGTTGCTGCTGGTGATTGTTTTGCTGCAGTTCATGCGCCGTTTTACTGGCGGCAAAGGCGGCCTCAAAACGCTGCTGCTCTGCGGCTAACTGTGCCATTAACTGCCAGTATTGAAATTGTTGTCGACGACCTAGCAGCTGAATCTCGGCCACATTGGGTAACAGTGGTGTTATTTCTTCATAACGTTGTTGCTGATGTAACAGACGAACCAATTCCAGCGCCACTTCAATCCGCATGGCGTTGGAGTTGAGTTGGCGATACTGATCATGCGCTTGTCGTAAACGTTGCTCACTCACACGAAATTGCCGCTGAGCCGCTGCCAAGTGCGCGCGCGCCAGCGTATGCAGCGCATTTAGCTGCAAATCTTTCTGTTGGCTGAGTAATACCGCGGCTTGTTCCAATTGTTGTTCGGCGGCCGCGAGATCGCCGGCGCTCATTAAGGTTTCGGCGCGTTGAATTTGCGCCTTGATATGATCGGCGCGATAGGTTGGCAAGGGATAGTTAGCTAACGCCGCATCCAAGTGCTGGCGAGAGAGCTCCCAATCGGCCAGATAACGATACGCCATGCCCAAACGCATATGGATTGACCCTAGCACATTGGGGATTTGATGCTCGTTGGCTAACGATAGCGCACGACTGAGATGAACTTGGCTCAGTAAATAATCATCTTGCAGTAGCGCAATACGGCCGGCGATCAGGCGGGCGTATAACTCGTGGCGCCATAACTGATGTTGATTGGCGATCTCGATACTTTTGGCGGCATAGCGTGCGGCATCTTCGGTGCGCCCGGTTTGGTTGTAAGCTTGGGCAAAACTTTCAAAGATACTGGCTTGCAACGCAGGTTTTTCCGGATGCTCCAGTGCGGCTAATAGCTGTTCTGCGTTGTGCAGCGCATCGATAGCACGCTGTGTATCACGAAAAAGCCGCCCCAAGATTTGCGCTTTGAGATCCCAAATTCGCACGGCCAACAATGGTTCTGGATTGAGTTGTAAAGCTTGCTGTAAAGCGGCCAATGCGGGTTCGCCTTGGTCGAGGATCTGGTGAGCATAGGCCAGTTGCACCCACAGGTGCGCATCACGACTTTGGGGCGCTTGTGCGATTAATGTCGCTAATTGTTGTTGTGGGTTTTGCTTGATGGCTTGGAACGCGCCGCTGATATCTTGGCTAAGACTGGGCGTGGAGCACAGCAACAACAGCCACAGTAACACCAGCTTGGGGACGATTTGAATTAACCGCATGACATTTCCCACCACCGAAAAATACAAGTCTACCGTTGAAATTCATCGAAATTCAACGGCATATGCTAGTTTTTCTTTGTAAAACCATTCGTGTTGTTGATGCCATCATCCGGATGAGGGCGACATGGCCGCGTTTTAACATAATCGCCGAGGATATGCGCATGACATCTCTGTTGCTGCAGAGGGCGTTGATGGTGTCGCAGGTATCGCCCGCTCGTATCCCTTTGGTGGCGTCATATCGGCGATCGCAGGCTGCACATGCGTCATAAAATGCCGAATATTGGCACATAGCTGGTTGACGACCTCCGCTCTTGCTTGATCCGCGGCCCAAGCGACATGTGGCGTAATTAACAAATTTGGGATCTGTGAGTCCAGTAACGGATGATCCGCCGGCGGTGGCTCGACGCTCAGTACATCCAATGCCGCACCGGCAATACGTCGTGCCAGCAGTGCCGCCTTGAGGGCGACCTCATCAATCAAATCGCCTCGCGCAGTATTTAATACGATGGCGCTAGGTTTGAGCAGTGCTAAACGTTCGGCATTGAGTATATGCCGCGTACTGGCCGTGGCCGGGCAGTGCAGGGATAACACATCCGCCTGGGCGAGCGCCTGCTCAAACGCGATGCGTCCTGGTCGGATCCGCGTGGCATCAGGCCGCTCCGCAATACAAATGTGCATGCCAAATGCCTTGGCCAACGCCGCAGTGGCTTGGCCTAGACCACCATAGCCGACCACGGTAAAGGTTTTTCCCTGCAATTGTGTGATGGGCGCATCAAGGTAGCTAAAATGTGGGCTTTGGCTCCACGCGCCGTGACGAACCGCCTGATCCAAGGCTTGTATGTTATTGACTAGGTGCAACAACATGGCAAAACAATGCTGCGACAGGGCCGCTTTGGCGTAATCTTGACAGTTGTAAAGAGCGATCCCACGCTGCGCCACGGCCGTCACATCAATGGTATTCACCCCAGTGGCGAGCACAAAAATAGCCTCAAGCTGGGGCAGCTTGTCGAGCAAGCTGGCGTCGATCACCACTTTATTGACCACCAACAAACGCGCATGCATCGCACGCAGTTGGCGCTGAGCTTCGCTGGTGGTGGCATACAGCTGAAGGGGGAGGGCCAGCTCGCGGCTTAAGTGATGCAGGGCGGTGATATCGGCATCACCTAAGGTCGCGGCATCAAGAACAACCAACATGGTAAGGCTCCTGTCGTCATCGGAGCCTTATGTTACCTTATGCGTTGCTGCCACAAGCTAACATTCGAAAAATTTTTTCGACGGTGTTAGGTGTTTCTGTTGGCGTTAGCGAGCGCTATGTTACGGACGAGGCTGTCGCGCCTGCGAAACATAAGCATGTAACACGCTGCCGTCCACGCCATAGATGAGGGTCGTTGCCATCACCACAGTTTCGGTGGTGGTGGTAAAGGTCGTGATTTCAGTCTGATGCGTGGTGGCGCCTGAATGATAACGCTCCTTACATGCAACATGCCCGAAAAAAGCCCAACGATATTCAGATGGCATTTAAACCTTACAAGCGTTGAATAACGTGGTGGATACATAGACGTTTGCCATCACAATTTCATCGTTGTGCCATGCAGCCCATGGTATAAATTGAGCTTGCCAAACGGTAAAAATGGCTTTAACAATAACGTGACG
>JACCDR011862499.1_pt1 | contig 16001 bp, 14 predicted proteins | sample 7446431 | NCBI WGS metagenome assembly JACCDR01 (sample SAMN15323443, study PRJNA562643) | freshwater metagenome | isolation source: river surface water | place: USA:Blue River Watershed | collected 2017-08-17 | reverse complement strand
GCGCGCCTGGCGGCCACGCGGCTGCTGCAGCAGCGTGATGCGGTCGCCGTAGCTCTGCAGCAGGGCCACAGACCCGTCGCTGGAGCCGTCGTCCACCACCACCACCTGCAGCGGCGCGGGCTGCTGGGCCAGCACGCTGTCTACGCACTCCTGCAGGTAGGGCGCGTGGTTGTAGCTGGGGATGATGACACTGATGGCCGCTGCCGACATGGCCCTACACCCGCTGTGCAAGCGCCGGGCTGCTGCCGGCCCGGCCGCCGCCGGCACCCAGGCGCTTTTCAGCACGGCGCAACAACATGCTCAGCGCCAGCAGGTCAAAGGCCGCGCGCAAGGCCCAGGCCGCTGCCGCGCCTTCAATGCCGTAGGCGCGCACCAGCAGCACCAGCACGCCCAGGTACAGCGGCAGTTGCGCCAGGTGCAGCAGCGCCGTGTGCCGCGCCAGGCCGTAGCCGTGCAGCGCTGCAAAAGGAATGTGCGCCAACGCGTTGAAAACAAATCCCAGCAGCAAAATGCGTGTGGCGGTGCTGCCTGCTTCGGCAAACTGCGGGCCCATCCAGGCCGACAGCAGCGGCGTGGCAAAAACGCCGCCCAGCAGCGCCAGCGGCAGCACGGTGACGGCGGTCACCCCAGCGGCTTGCTGGCGCAACTGGCGGCTGGCGGCCGGGTCTGCAGCCGCGCCCTGCGCGGCGGCCAGGGCCGGGAACAGCGCCCCGGCCAGCGCCACCGGCAACACCAGCAGCCGCGCCACCATCTCAAAAGGCGCGGCATAGTGCGCCACCGCCACCGCCGACAGCAGGCCGGCAATGACAAAACGGTCGCCATAAACGATGACCGGGTTGACCACGTTGCTCACCGTCAACCAGCCCCCCATGCGCAGCAGCGGCGCCAGCCAGTCGCGGCTGGCCAGGCGCCAGCCGATGGCGATGGACCACACGCTGGGCAGCGCGTGCGCCACCAGCACCAGCCAGCGTGTAAGCACCATGCTGGCCAGCGCCCAGTCCAGCCGCGGCGTGAAAGCCGCTGTCAGGCTGGGGGCGGCAAACAGCATCACCCCCGCCGGCACGCGTATCGCGGTCAGCAGCTTGAAGCGCTGTTGCCCTTCCAGCATGCCGCGAAAAGCCGCCGTGCCCACCGTGGGCAGCACACCCAGCGCAATGATCAGCAGGCCGTTGCTCACCTCAACTTGCAGCGCGGCGGGCACGCGGTGCAGCCAGGCGCCGGGCCACCAGGCCAGCGCGGCCACCAGCAGCGCACCCAAGGCACCCGCTGCGGCGGCCAGCGCCACGGCGGTGGAGCACAGCGCCGGCAGTTCACCAGCGTTGGTGCGGCCGCTGCGCTCGGCGACAAACTTGGTCAGCGCGCGGCCGAGGCCAAATTCGAACAGGCCGAAGTAACCGATCAACACCCAGGCCAGTGTCAGCACGCCAAAACGCTCGGTGCCCATTTGCTGCGCCAGCCAGGGCATGGCCAGCAAGGCCGCCAGCAGCGGCAGCACGGTGGCCAGCAGGTTCCAGCCGGTATTGGCAAGCACCCGGCGAAAGGCCGTCATGGGCTGCGGCGTTTCAAACGGGGCTGCGTGTGGCGCTCTGGCCTGGGGTGGCCTGCACCGTGGCCTGCATCACGGCTTGTATCAGCGCCCGCACCACGCGGTCTTGGTCGGCCGGCGACAGGTCAGCGCTCATGGGCAGGCTCAGCACCCGCGCGGCCAGGTGTTCACTCACCGGGCAACCGCCCGCCGGCGCGTGTTGGGCATAAGCCGGCTGCTGGTGCAGCGGGCGCGGGTAGTGCACGGCGGTGGGCACACCCGCAGCCTGCAGCGCAGCTTGCACCGCTGCGCGCTGCTCCACCCGCACGGTGTACTGCGCATAAACGCTGTTGCGGTCGCTGCGCACGGCCACCAGGTTCACGCCCGGCACTGCGGCCAGCAGCGTGTCGTAACGCGCGCCGATGGCGGCGCGGCGCTGCAGTTCCCAGTCAAAGCGCTGCAGCTTGGCCAGCAGCACGGCGGCTTGCAAGGTGTCGAGCCGGCCACCCACACCCAGCCGGGTGTGGTGGTAGCGGCTGCTTTGGCCGTGCACCCGTATCTCGCGCGCGGCCTGCGCCAGTGCCGCGTCGTGCGTGAACAGCGCGCCGCCGTCGCCATAACAGCCCAGCGGCTTGCTGGGGAAAAAGCTGGTGGCGCCAAAGGTGCTGAGGTTGCACGAGCGCCGGCTGCGGTACAGCGCACCGAAGCTCTGCGCCGCGTCCTCAATCACCGCCAGGCCGTGCTGCTGCGCCAGCGCGTTCAACTCATCCATGTCGGCCACCTGGCCGTACAGGCCCACCGGCATCAGCGCCCGCGTGCGCGGCGTGATGGCGGCAGCCACCCGGCTGGCGTCGATGTTGCAGGTGTCGGGCTCAACGTCGACAAACACCGGCTGGGCACCGGCCAGCACGATGGTCTCGGCGGTGGCGGCAAAAGTGAACGGTGTGGTGATGACCTCGTCGCCGGGCCCGATGCCCAGCGCCATCAGCGCGATCAGCAGCGCCTCGGTGCCGCTGGCCACGGTGATGCAGTGCGGCGCGCCAGTGAAGGCCGCCAGCGCCGCTTCCAGCTCGGCCACCTCGGGGCCCATGATGTACTGGCCGTGGTCCAGCACGCGCTGGATGCCGGCATCAATGTGCGGCTTCAGTGCCGTGTACTGGGCCTTCAGGTCGATGAACTGCAGGGCGGGTTTGTCGTTCACAGCAGTTCCAGCAGGCTGCCCTGCAAGCGGTAGCGTTCGCCGGTGGCCGGGCAGGCCGCCGTGCCCACACCTTGTGCCGGCAAGTTCAGGCGTTCGCCATGGCGGCTGACCCAGCCGATGCGCCGCGCCGGCACACCCACCACCAGCGCGTAGGCCGGCACGTCGCGGCTGACCACCGCACCGGCGCCGACAAAGGCGTATTCGCCCACCGTGGTGCCGCACACGATGGTGCAGTTGGCGCCCAACGTGGCGCCGCGCCGCACCAGCGTGCGCCGATACTCGTGCTTGCGCGGCACCGCTGCGCGCGGGTTGTGCACGTTGGTGAAGACCATGCTGGGGCCGCAGAACACCTCGTCTTCCAAGGTCACAGCGTCATACACCGAGACGTTGTTCTGGATCTTCACGCCACGGCCGATGTGCACGTCGTTGCCCACAAAAACGCCTTGGCCAAGCGAACAGCCCGGCCCGATGCGCGCGCCGGCGCACACATGCACAAAGTGCCACACCTGCGTGCCCGCGCCGAGCTGCGCCCCGGCGTCGACGATGGCGCTGGGGTGCACAAAGGGGCTGGCTGCGGGCTCCATGCTCAGAACACCAGCGGCAAGCCCACACGCACACCGTCGCGCGCACTGCGGTAGGCTGCGATCACCACTTCCAGGCTGCGCAGGCCCTCGTAGCCGTCCACCTCGGCCTGCACCTCGCCGCGCAGGCTGCTGATCACGTTGTCGTAGTACAGCGGGTGGCCCAGGCCGTACACCGACGGCGCGCTGTAGCTGGCGTCAAACACCTGTGTGTCTTCGGGCTGCGGTGTGTCGAATTCCCAGTGCTCGATGCGGTTGACGGCCACCCCGCCCACGCGCACCGTGCCGCGTTCACCCAGGATGGTGATGCTGCCTTCCAGGTTTTTGCCGTAGGTGAGCATGGTGACGTTGATCGACGCCAGCCCGCCCTTGCGCAGGCGCAGGCTCATCACGCCAGTGTCTTCGGCCTCGATGTCACGCGCCAGCGTGGCGGTGTAGGCGTGCACACTGTCCACGGGGCCCAGCAGCCAGTCCACCATGTCCACGTAGTGGCTGGCCTGGTTGAGAAAGGCGCCGCCGTCCAGGTCCCAGCGGCCGCGCCAGGGCGCTTCGTCGTAGTAGCTTTGCGGGCGGGTCCAGAACACGTTGACGTTGACCATGTACACGCGGACGAAGCGGCCCTGCGCCACCGCCTGCTTGACCCGCTGCAGTGTGCTGTTCAGGCGGTTTTGCTTCACCACAAACAGCTTGGCGCCAGCCTGGCGGCACACGCGCACCATCTCCATGCCCTCTTCCCACTTGGTGGCCATCGGCTTTTCGGTCACCACATGGCGGCCGGCTTGGGCAGCGACCATGGCCTGGCGCGGGTGCAGGCCGCTGGGTGTGGCCAGCACCACCACGTCGGCGTCGCTGCCGGCCAGCAGCGCGTCCAGGCTTTCAAAACCACGCGCGCCCGTCTGCGCCACGGCTTTGTGCAGGGCCACCGGCTGGTTGTCGCACACCGCCACCAGTTCAGCCCGGCTTCGGTGCTGCTGCAGTGCTGCAAAGTGGTTGGCTGAGATGCGCCCGCAGCCCACCAGCGCAAAGCGCAGCGGGCGGCCGGTGATGGGAAAGGTGGCGGGCATGGGCGGGGGTTGGGCAGCCCACAGCGGGCCGTAAATGCGGCGCGCCAGGGCCGCAGTGCAAGGCGGTGTAAACCGATGAATTCTAAGGCTGCCTCTAAAATCAAAGGCCCCGCTGACCACCCTGTCGGCACCCCAGCCCACGCACCTGCACCCCATGAGCGACGACAACAACGCCCTGATCACCGAAAGGCGCGAAAAGCTGCAAGCGCTGCGCACCGCCTGCGCCAGCAACGGCACGGTGCCCTTCCCCAACGACTTCAAGCCCACGCACCATGCGGCCCCGCTGCACCAGCAGCACGGCGAAGTGCCCAATGAAGAGCTGGAGGCGCAACCGGTGGCCGTCAGCGTGGCCGGCCGCATGATGCTCAAGCGCGTGATGGGCAAGGCCTGTTTTGCCACCATCCAAGATGGCTCTATGGGCACCACCATGGGCCGCATCCAGCTCTACATCACACAAGACGCGGTGGGCGCTGACGTGCTGGCGGCTTTCAAACACTGGGACCTGGGCGACATCATCGGCTGCGAGGGCACGCTGTTCAAAACCAAGACGGGCGAGTTGTCGGTGAAGGCCACGCGGGTGCGCCTGCTGACCAAGAGCCTGCGCCCGCTGCCCGACAAGTTCCACGGCATGACCGACCAGGAGCAGAAGTACCGCCAGCGTTATGTCGACCTGATCACCGATGACGCCGCACGCACACGTTTTGTGGCGCGCAGCAAGGCGGTGTCGTCGATCCGAAGTTTCATGGTCGAACACGGCTTTCTGGAAGTGGAAACGCCGATGCTGCACCCCATACCGGGTGGTGCCAACGCCAAGCCGTTCATCACCCACCACAACGCGCTGGACCAGCAGATGTTCTTGCGCATCGCGCCCGAGCTCTACCTGAAGCGGCTGCTGGTGGGCGGCTTTGAGCGTGTGTTCGAGATCAACCGCAACTTCCGCAACGAAGGCATCAGCGTTCGGCACAACCCCGAATTCACAATGATGGAGTTCTACGCGGCCTACTGGACACACCACGAGCTGATGGACTTCACCGAGGCCGTGTTGCGCCACGCCGCGCGCGCCGCCACCGGCAGCGCCGCCGTCACCTACGCCGGCAAAGCGGTGCACCTGGACCAGCCCTTTGCGCGCCTGTCGGTGCGCGATTCGCTGGTGGCGCATGCGGGGCTGACCCCGGGGCAGGCGGTGGATGCCGATTTCATCCGCGCGCGCCTGAAAGCCGGCGGCCACGAAGCGCCGGCGCACTGGGTGTTGGCGCAGTTGCAGTTTGGCCTGTTCGAGGCCGAGGTCGAGGCGCAGTTGTGGCAGCCCACCTTCATCGTCGACTACCCCGTCGAGGTCAGCCCGCTGGCCCGCGCCTCCGACACCAACCCGGCCATCACCGAACGCTTTGAGCTCTTCATCACCGGGCGTGAATATGCCAACGGCTTTTCTGAACTGAACGACGCCGAAGACCAGGCGGCGCGTTTCCAGGCCCAGGTGGCGAACAAAGAAGCCGGCGACGAAGAGGCGATGTACTTTGATGCCGACTTCGTCCGCGCGTTGGAAATCGGCATGCCGCCGGCCGGCGGCTGCGGCATCGGTATCGACCGGCTGATGATGCTGATCACCGACAGCGCCAGCATCCGCGATGTGATCCTCTTCCCGGCCTTGCGCCGGGAATCGACATGAATCCGGCGCTGCGGCGCGAAGGCTGAAGGCTGGGCGCGATGCCGACCGCTGCACCCTCCGGCAACGCGCGCATCGATACCTTGGCCGCCCTGGGCCCGGCGCTGTGGGACGAACTGGCCCGCGCCACCCACCAGCGTGGCCACGCCTGGCGCGTGCTGACTTTGGCCACCGTGGAAGGCTTGCGTGCCATGGCCCGCAGCGTGGTGCTGCGCGAGGTGCGCGTGCAGCAGCAGCAAGTGCTGTTCTACACCGACGCCCGCTCGCCCAAGGTGGCCCAGCTGCAGCAGCACCCGCTGGGCACGCTGCTGGCTTGGTCGCCTGCGCTGGGCTGGCAACTGCGGCTGGAGGTGCAGCTGACGGTGGCCACCAGCGGGCTGGAGGTGTCGTCGCGCTGGGCGCAGGTGCAGCTCAGTGCCAGTGCACAAGACTACCTGGCCGCCCGACCGCCGGGCACGCCGGTGGACCACTTCAAGCCCGAACGCGGCACCCGCGCGCACTTTGCGGTGGTCACCGCGCAGGTGACGGCGATGGACTGGCTGGAACTGCACCCCGAAGGCCACCGCCGCGCCCGTTTTGACGCCCAGGGCGCACGCTGGCTGGCGCCTTGAGCTTTTGGCGCCCGGCTTGCGCTTCAGCCCTGCTTAAAAGCCGGCTTGCGCTTGGCGAGGAAAGCGTCCATGCCTTCGACCTGGTCGGCGGTGCCAAACAGCGAATAAAACAGGTGCCGCTCGTAGCTCAGGCCGTCTGACAGGCCGCCTTCAAAAGCACGGTTCACACAGGCCTTGGCCATGGCCACGCTGGGGCCACTGAGCGCGCAAATGGCGGCGGCGGCTTCCAGCGTTTCCGCCAGCAGCCTCTCGGCCGGCACCACGCGGCTGACCAACCCGGCACGTTCGGCCTCGGCGGCGTCCATCATGCGCGCGGTCAGCGCCATGTCCATGGCCTTGCTCTTGCCCACGGCACGCGGCAGGCGCTGCGTGCCACCGGCACCGGGGATGATGCCGATCTTGATTTCCGGCTGGCCGAACTTGGCGCTGTCGGCAGCGATGATGAAGTCGCACATCATCGCCAGCTCGCAGCCACCGCCCAGCGCAAAGCCGGCCACGGCGGCGATCACCGGCTTTTGCACCTGGAGCAGCGTTTCCCAGTTGCGCGTGATGAACTGCTCTTGGTAGGCCTGCATGAAGGTCTTGGTGGCCATGGCCGAGATGTCGGCCCCGGCGGCAAAGGCTTTTTCGCTGCCGGTGATGACGATGCAGCCGACGCCGGGGTCGGCATCGAAGGCCCGCAACGCGGCGCCCAACTCGTCCATCAGCGCGTCGTTCAACGCGTTCAGTTGTTTGGGCCGGTTCAGCGTGATCAGCGCCGTGCGGCGTGCGCCATCGCCGCGCAGCTCGGTCAATACCAGCGGCGGCGCAGCGGCGGGGGCTTGGTCTGCAGAGGTCATGGAGGTCTCACTTCAGCGGGGGTGGGTGCGGCGGGCTTCAGAGCCGCCTGCAGGCCACTATACGGGCCCTGCAAGCACCGGCCCCCCGTTGCGGGTCGCTTGCAACGGGCGCTTCGGGCGTGCCAGGGATACACGCCGACACAGCCGTAACGATGGGTTAAGCTTTCTGCTGACTGGATAGGCAACCGTTGGGCCGATAACCTGCAGCCACGCGCCACCAGCGCACCCTCCGCAGCGGGCATACATGGGCATCATCTACCGCAAAACCCGCATAGGCCAGGACGAGATCGAGACGCGCGCGTTGCGTTTGCTGCCGCGCATGCGCGCCCTGCTCATCGTGGTGGACGGCCGCCGTGACGAAGACGACCTGCAGGCGATGCTGGGCTACGCGCCGCAGGCGGCATTGCACGAATTGCTGGCCTACGGCTTGATTGAGGCGGTGGGACAGCGTGCGCCGTCGGCGCTGGCCGCAGCGGGCGACGCGGCGTCTTCCACACAGCCCTCTGCGCTGGACCCGGCCACTTTTGCAATGCTGCGCAAAGAGGCCGTGCGCGCCCTCAACGACGCGCTGGGGCCGGCGGCCGAGACCACCGCCATACGGATGGAGCGCGCCAGCACCGAGACCGAACTGCGTGCCGCTCTGGAACGGGCCGCGTCCACCATCGCGGCGGTGCGCGGTGCGGCCGCCGCGCGCGAATTTGCCGACCGCTTCATGCCCAAGGGCTGAGAGCCTGTGAAGCGGGCCCAGGCCCCGCTGCGCCGGCCGGCAGCAGCAGCCTGTGGTCTTCAGCGCTGTGGCGCTGCCTGCTGCGGCAAGCGCGCAATCAGCAGATCAAGGTAGGTTTGTGCGTCTTGCCGAATAACGATGCGCACCGGCAGGTATTGCAGGCTGGGCGCCACCCAGATCTCGGCCGTGAGGTCGCGCCCGGGCTGTGGCGGCCGGCGCGGCTTGATGTGAAAGGCCTGCACCTCGCCGGCTGGAGTGTGCAGCGTCTCGGTGCCCAACACGTCGTACACCCAGGGTTCCAGCTGCCGCGGCAGCGCCAGCGGCAGCGTGATGCTCTGGCCGGCCTGCAACAGCCCCGGCTGCGTGGTGAACAGCCACGTCAGGTGCACAAACTGGCTGGCGCTGTCTTGCACACCCGGCGGCCGGGGCTCGCTGCGGCCGTTGGCCAGCCGCACGCGGTTGTCGTCCAGCCACACCGTCAGGCGCTGGTCGTTGCGCAACAGGGCACGCGTCAGCTCGTCATAACGCCGGGGCTGCAAGCCCTGCGCCGTCACCAAGCCTTCGCTGCTGACGCGGCGGCTGGCCAGCGGCGCAAAGGCCGGCCCGATGCTCAATTCCATGTGCACCTGGTAACGCGCGCCGTCGAGCAGCCATTCCACCTGCGCCTGCCCCTCCACCGGGCCCCGGTACTGGCCGGTGAGGGTGTAACTCAGGCGGGTGGACGGGGGCCAGGCGAAGGTGTCGGCGGTGGGCGACTCGGCGCCCTGTGTGGGGGCTGTTGACATTGCCGGGGCTGATGCCGCTGCTGCTGGTGCAGCGGCGGCGGCCGCATCAGGGGCCAAAGCAACGGCCAGGGCGCTGCTGGCCGCAAGCGCCGGCCCTGCGCCAGGCGCCGATGCCGTGTGCTCGGGCTCTGGCGCGGCAACAACGGCACCGGGCGCAGGGGCAGGATCAGGGGCGGGATCAGGGGCAGGATCAGGGGCAGGCGCAGGTGCCGCAGCCTGTGCCGCAGAAGCCGCAGGCGCAAGCAGGGCGGCCCGGCTTGCGCTTGCATGCGCTGCCCGCCGTGGCGGTGCAGGCGCCTGCGCGGGGGGTGCCCGCTGTGCCAGTTCACGCACAAAGGCCACCTCCATTCGCCGGGGCGGTGCGTCGGTGGTGTGGGCACCCAGCCCCCAGCGCTGCAGCTCGGCCGCTGCGGCCAGCCACCAGTGGGCGGCCGTCACCAGGCCCACCAGCAGCGCCAGCGCCCACCAGCGCGGGCGGCCCAGGGGCGGCCGCTGGGCCGTCAACACACGGGTTATTTCTTGGCCGTGGCCGCCGCCACCAGCAGCGACTCCACCGTGGCCAAGGGCAGGGCCCCGGACTTGCGCGAGCCGTCTTCAAACACAACGGCCGGCGTGCCGTTGATGCGGTGGGTGCGTGCAAGGGCCATGTTGCGGTCGATGGCTGCGGTGTCGCAGTTGCTGGCCGCTTTGGCCGCCGCAGTGCCGTCGATCATCCACGCGCGCCAACTTTTGGCAGGGTCCTTGGCACACCACAGGTCGCGGCTCTTGGCGCTGCTGTCGGGCCCCAGGATGGGGATGACAAAGGTGTAGATGGTGACGTCTTTCAGGCTCGCCAGGTCCTTTTCGAAGCGTTTACAAAAGCCGCAGTTGGGGTCGCCAAACACCGCCAGCTTGCGTTTGCCATTGCCCTGTTTGATGCTGATCGCATCTTTCAGCGGCAGTTTGTCCCAACTGATGGCCAGCAGCTTTTCCACCCGCGCCTCGGTCAGATCGATGCGGGTTTTGGTGTCCACCAGCGAACCGTTGACGATGATGAAGTCGCCCTTGTCGTCGCTGTAGAAGATTTCGGTGCCGCCGTAACGCACCTCCCACAACCCGGGCACCGGGGTCTTGCTCACCTCGTCTATGGGCGGCAGGTTGGGCAGGCGCTCGGTGATGGCTTTGCGTATGGCCGCTTCCTGTGCCAGCGCGCCCAGGCTGAACAGCAGCAGCCCGGCTGCAATAACGGTGGCTCGGGCGGTGGCGCGGGCCGCAGCGGGCCCGGCGGATGAAAAAAACATGCAAATCTCCCGGTCGAAAAAACTCTGTTTAAGGCTAGGGGCGGCCACGCACGCTGTGGTGCGGTGCCGCCCGGCACTTCATGCTCAGCCGCCCAGGGCCCGCGCCACCAGCAAACGTTTCAGCGGCCCGGCCTTGTCCACCAGCGCCAGGCCTTTGTTGCGCAGCAGGTGCAGTGCAGGGTGGGGTTCGGCAAACAAGCGCAGCAGGCCATCGGTGACCTGCGCCATCGCCCGCGTTGGCGCCCAGCGCTGCCGCGCGTAACGCGCCAGCAGGCGCGGGTCGCCCAGGCCACGCCAGCTTTCGCGGCCGGCCAGCACCTGCGCCAGCGCCGCCACGTCGGCCAGGCCCAGGTTCAGGCCCTGGCCGGCCAGCGGGTGCACCACATGGGCGGCGTCGCCCACCAGCACCCAGCCCGCGCCGTGCACACGGTCGGCCAGCGCCACCGCCAGCGGCCACTGCGCACGCGGGCTGGCCAGGCGCAGCGGGCCGGCAGCGCCGCCAGTGGCGTCCAGCAGCGCCTGGTTGAAGGCCTGGTCGTCCAGCGCCATCAAAGGCTGCGCCCGTTCTTGCGGCAGCGACCACACCAGGCCGTAGCCGTGCCCGGGCTGTGGCCGGTCCAGCGGCAGCAGGGCCAGCACATCGGGGCTGCGAAACCACTGCCGCGCCACGCCGTTGTGGGGCTGATCGCTGGTCAGCCGCGCCGCGATGGCCTGGTGCCCGTAGGCGTGGCGCTGCCACTGCACACCCCGTGCTTCACGCGTGGCCGACATTTTGCCTTCGGCCAGCACCTGCAGCGCCACGGCAGGCTCAGCCTGCCCGGCGGGCAGGCGACTGATATGGGGGGCAAAACGCGCGGCGGCCTGCAGCGCTTGTTCCAGCGCAGCGGCGTCCACAATCCAGGCCAGCTCAGCCACGCCCTGGCTCCAGGCCGAAAACTCCAACGTGCCGCCGGCATTGCCGCCGCGCTCGTCACCCTGGATGTGCATGTCGTGCACCTGCGTGCGCGCGTCGGCGGCGATGGCGTCCCACACCTTCAGTTCGGTGAGCAGGCGCACCGACGCGGCGTTCAGCGCGTAGGCGCGCACGTCGCTGCTGCCCGTATCGTGCCCGGGGGCACCGTCTGCCGCCGCCCCGCCCTGCAGCACCACGCGCAGGCCTTGGTGCGACAAGGCCAACGCGGCCGCCAACCCCACCGCACCGCTGCCGCGCACCAAGATGTCGTGTTCTGCCATAGCGACCGATTGTAGGTAGCAGGCCCGGGCACAATGCCAGGCATGATTTGCATGCCCCGCCCTTCCACACCCCGCGCTGGGGCAGCCCCCCGGTTGATGTCGTGAGCGAGTTCACCTGCACGCTGGCGTCGGTGCACGCCTACCCCATCAAGTCCTGCGGCGGGGTGGACCTGCAACCAGGCCTGCTGATCGAAACCGGCCTGGAGTTCGACCGCGCCTGGATGGTGGTCGACCGCCACGGCGAGATGCTGACGCAGCGTGAACACCCCCGGCTGGCGCTGGTGCAGTGCGCCTTTAAGGGCAGCGAGCTGGTGCTGCGCGCACCCGGCATGCTGGCGCTGCACCTGCGGCTTGATACGGTGGAGCAACCCACCTATGCGCTGGTGTGGAACGACCGCGTGGCCGCCTACGACATGGGCGCGCTGGCCGGCCAGTGGTTCACCGACTTTTTATTGCCCACTACCCGCGCACCCGGCACCGGGCTGCGCCTGGTGCGCTTCGACCCCGAACACCACCGCCCCTGCGACCCGCGCTGGGCCGGCACGCTGCCGGCACAAACTGCCTTTGCCGACGGTTACCCGCTGCTCGTGACCAACACGGCTTCGCTGCAAGACCTGAACCTGAAGTTGGCAGCGGCCGGCGCGCCTGCGGTGGACATGCGCCGTTTCAGGCCCAACCTGGTGCTGGACGGTTTGCCCGCTTATGACGAAGACCATGTGCGTGAACTGTTCATCGACACCGCCGAAGGCCTGGTGGAACTGCGCCTGGTCAAGCCCTGCACACGCTGCAGCATCCCCGACATCGACCCCGCGACAGCGCAGTCTTCCAGCGCCGTCACCGACACCTTGGCCCGCTACCGTGCCGACCCGCGCATGGAAGGCGCGCTCACGTTTGGCATGAATGCCGTGGTGGTGCGCGGCCTGGAATGCCCCTTGCAGGCCGGGCAGGTGGTGCGCGGGCGGCTGGCTTTCGATTAAGAGCCTTTGATCGAGAGCCTGTCATTGAGAACCATCTGCTGGTGGAAAATCAAGCGCCCAGCGCTCCCACAAACGACACCACCATGAACCACCTTGTTGCAACCCCACGCGCCCTGCCGGAGCAGCCATGAGCCTGAAGTGCGGCATCGTCGGCCTGCCCAACGTCGGCAAAAGCACCCTCTTCAACGCCCTTACCAAGGCCGGCATCGCGGCCGAGAACTACCCGTTTTGCACCATCGAACCCAACGTCGGCGTGGTGGAACTGCCCGACCCGCGGCTGGCGCAACTGGCCGCCGTGGTCAAGCCCGAGCGCATCGTGCCGGCGATTGTTGAGTTTGTGGACATCGCCGGCCTGGTGGCCGGTGCCAGCAAGGGTGAGGGCCTGGGCAACCAGTTTCTCAGCCACATCCGCGAAACCGACGCCATCGTCAACGTGGTGCGTTGTTTCGAAGACGACAACGTCATTCACGTCGCCGGCAAGGTCGACCCCATCTCTGACATCGAGGTCATCCAGACCGAGCTGTGCCTGGCCGACCTGGGCACGGTGGAAAAGAGCCTGCACCGTTACCTGAAGGCCGCACGTTCGGGCAACGACAAAGAAGCGGCGGCGCTGGTGAAAGTGCTGGAAAAGTGCCAGACGGCGCTGGACCAGGCGCAGCCGGTGCGCGGCATCCACTTTTCGAAAGAAGAGCAGGCCATCCTGAAGCCGCTGTGCCTGATTACGGCCAAGCCGGCCATGTTTGTCGGCAACGTCAGCGAAACCGGCTTCGAAAACAACCCCTTCCTGGACCGTCTGCGCGACTACGCCGCCAAGCAAAACGCGCCGGTGGTGGCCATCTGCGCCAAGACCGAGGCCGAATTGGCCGACATGAGCGACGAGGACAAAACCCTGTTCCTGCAGGAAATGGGGCAAGACGAGCCGGGGCTGAACCGGCTCATCCGCTCGGCCTTCACGCTGCTGGGCCTGCAGACCTACTTCACCGCCGGTGTGAAAGAGGTGCGTGCCTGGACCATCCACATCGGCGACACCGCGCCGCAAGCCGCCGGTGTCATCCACACCGACTTTGAACGCGGCTTCATCCGCGCGCAGACCATCGCTTTTGCCGACTTCGTCGCCTACAAGGGCGAGGTCGGCGCCAAAGACGCCGGCAAGATGCGCGCCGAAGGCAAAGACTACGTGGTGAAGGACGGCGACGTGCTGAACTTCCTGTTCAACGTCTGAGCCAGCCCTGTACCCAACCCACCGCCACCCCCATGACCACCATCCGCCAAGCCGATCTGGTTGAAAGCGTCGCCGCCGCGCTGCAGTACATCAGCTACTACCACCCGGCCGACTTCATCGAACACCTGGCGCGTGCTTATGAGCGCGAGCAAAGCCCGGCGGCGAAGGACGCGATTGCGCAAATCCTGACCAACAGCCGGCTCTGCGCCGAAGGCCGGCGGCCGCTGTGCCAGGACACCGGCATCGTCAACGTGTTCCTGAAGGTGGGCATGGACGTGCGCTTCGAGGGCTTCACCGGCAGCCTGGAAGACGCCGTGAATGCCGGTGTGCGCCAGGCCTACCTGCACCCCGACAACCTGCTGCGCGCCAGCGTGCTGGCCGACCCGCTGTTTTCCCGCAAAAACACCGGCGACAACACGCCGGCCGTCATCAACACACAACTGGTGCCGGGCAACAAGCTCGACATCACCGTGGCGGCCAAGGGCGGCGGCAGCGAAAACAAAAGCAAGCTGATCATGATGAACCCCAGCGACAGCGTCGTCGACTGGGTGATGAAAACCGTGCCCACCATGGGCGCGGGCTGGTGCCCGCCGGGCATCCTGGGCATCGGCGTCGGCGGCACGGCCGAAAAAGCCATGCTGCTGGCCAAAGAGGTGTTGATGGAGCCCATCGACATGTTCGACCTGCTGGCCCGTGGCCCGGCCAACAAGCTGGAAGAACTGCGCATCGAGCTTTATGAAAAGGTCAATGCGCTGGGCATCGGCGCACAGGGCCTGGGCGGGCTGACCACGGTGCTGGACGTGAAGATCGCCACCTACCCCACCCACGCCGCCGGCAAGCCGGTGGCCATGATTCCCAACTGCGCCGCCACGCGCCACGCCCACGTGGTGCTGGACGGCAGCGGCCCGGCCTACATGGAGCCGCCCAGCCTGGACCTGTGGCCCAACGTGAACTGGGCGCCCGACGCGCAAAAGAGCCGCCGCGTTGACCTGAACACGCTGACCAAGGCCGAGGTGGCGAGCTGGAAGCCCGGCGACACACTGCTGCTCAACGGCAAGATGCTGACCGGCCGCGACGCCGCGCACAAGCGCATTCAGGACATGTTGGCCAAGGGCGAAAAGCTGCCAGTCGATTTCACCAACCGCGTGATCTACTACGTCGGCCCGGTGGACCCGGTGCGCGACGAGGTGGTGGGCCCAGCCGGCCCCACCACCGCCACGCGCATGGACAAGTTCACCGAGATGATGCTGGCGCAGACCGGCCTGATCTCGATGATCGGCAAGGCCGAACGCGGCCCGGCAGCCATTGAAGCCATCCGCAAGCACCAAAGCGCCTACCTGATGGCCGTGGGCGGCGCCGCCTACCTGGTGGCCAAGGCCATCAAGGGCGCGCAGGTGGTGGGTTTTGCCGACCTGGGCATGGAGGCCATCTACGAATTTGACGTGCGCGACATGCCGGTGACGGTGGCCGTGGACGCGCTGGGCACCAGCGTGCACAACACGGCGCCGCGGGAATGGCAGACGCGCATCGGCAAGATACCGGTGGCCGTGGAATAGGCCGCAGCATGGGCGGTACGGAACTTCGGCCCCTGGCACGGCCCCGCAGCGTGCATCCAGGGCCCTGAAGTGCACCAAACGTCATGACCGCGCAGCCTGCGCCCTTCCACACAAGCGCATCGCCCAGCCCACCGCCGGCCGCCTGGCAAATCGTGCTGGGCGTGGCGCTGTTTTTTGTGCTGTTGGCGCTGTTGAACCAGGCCCTGGTCGAAGCCCCTTTTCTGGTCTGCCCCGTCAACCCGGCAGCGGGCCTGGCGCTGGGTGCTGCGCTGGTGTTCGGTCGCAGCGGGCTGGCTGGCGTGCTGCTGGGCGGCGCGGTGCTGCCGCTGGTGCTGTCCCGCTGGGGGCAGGGGCCGGGTGAGCTGTCACTGTTGCAGCAGTGGGGCCTGGGCTTGGGCGTCGCCGCGCAAGCCTGGTTGGGCCGAACACTCATCTTGCGCGCGCTGCCGCAGCAACAGGGCCTGACCACGCCGCGCGCCATCGTGCTGGCAGGCCTGCTGGGCGGGTTGCTGGCCTCGATTGTCAGCCCCACGGTGGCGGTGCTGTTGCACAGCACTGCGGGCCCCATGGATGCTGGCATGCTGCCCCGCCTGTGGCTGGCCTGCTGGCTGGCCGATGCGACAGGCGTGCTGCTGTTTGCACCGGTCGTGCTCAGCTTCTTTGGCCAGCCCGCCAGCGACTGGCGGCCGCGACGGCGCTGGGTGGCGGTGCCGTTGCTGCTGGCCCTGGGCCTG
>JACCDR012472465.1_pt1 | contig 16005 bp, 13 predicted proteins | sample 7446431 | NCBI WGS metagenome assembly JACCDR01 (sample SAMN15323443, study PRJNA562643) | freshwater metagenome | isolation source: river surface water | place: USA:Blue River Watershed | collected 2017-08-17 | reverse complement strand
GGTGCAAGAACCTATCGCTGGAACGGATGAGATTGCACTGGTAGAAGTGGAATTGACCCCACAAAAACTAGAAGAGTTGGCCCAAGAGGCCGCTCGGGCGCGTATCGCCAAGGAAGAAGCCTTCTCGGACCTAGCCACGGCTATCGAGCGTAAGCTCCGAGAGCGATCTGGCCGCAGGCGAGACAAGGAATACCAATGGATTCAGGCAGAAAAGCTTCGGCTCGGTAGTCTGGCCTACGGACAGGGGTGGGAGGACGTTCCGCACGATGATCCGTTCGGCAGTTCCACAAGAAAGAGCCGCCCTCCGCAGGTAAACATCGTAGACAAGAAGTGCGAAGTCGCTCTGGCTACCATGATCTCCAAGCAATTTGCAGGCGGGGACAAGAACTGGGACTTGAGCCCACTTCCGATCACGGATCAAGCAGGCGCCCCCCCACAAGAAGCAGCCCAAAGAGCAGAGCGTCTGGAAGAGACGATCTACAAGCAGCTTGCCAACAGCAAGTACGGGTTTGAGAGCCGAAAGGCGATGCAAGACCTGATTAACAAGGGTACGGCTGTGATGAAAGGCCCGATTAACCGGCTGCGTCACAAGAAAACCTACCAGATTACCCCAGAAGGCTTGGCCATTCCAGTCTTCGAGCAAATCAAAGAGCCGTCCGCAGTCCGTGTCGATCCGTGGTTTTTCTATCCGGATGACAGCGTAGCGTGTGTGGACGACTGCGAGGATTCCATCGAGGCCCATCCTCAATCCAAGTCCGATCTCCTGAAACTAGCAGCCAGACCTGACTTTTTCCAAGATCAAATTGACGCAGTTCTGAAGGAAGACCCGAAGGGATTCCCGACAGGTGGCCAAAGTCAGATGTACGAGAACTTCTCCAGCAACATCGAACTCTGGTCCAACAAGTACTGCGTCATGGAATACTACGGCCCAGTATCAAAAGACCTTCTGGACAAACTCCAGACAGAAGTCAGCTACGAAGCTCCTCAAGACAGCTACTACGCTGAAATCTGGGTGTGCCAAGGTCGTGTCATCCGCTTTGAACTGAGCAACATCGAAGGCTCAGACGGTATCCCTTACGCCTCTACAGTATGGAAGGAAGACCCCGGAAACATCTTCGGTATCCCCGCTCCGCTTCTGATGAAAGACGCCCAGAACGTCGTTAACGTGGCGTGGCAGGCGGTCTTGGACAACGCCTCCGTGGCGGCCGGTCCGCAAGTCGTCATCGACAAGACCAAGATCGAGCCGCAGAACGGACGCTGGGACATCGAGCCATTCAAGATTTGGTTGATGAAGGACTACGGCGGAACCGCACAAGCGGCTGTCCAGTACATCAATCCCCCTGTCAACATCCAAGAACTGATGACCGTCCTCCAGTCCGCTATGGGTTTTGCCGAGGAAGAGTCCGGCGTCCCCCTGCTGACCCAAGGCATCGCCTCCCCGCGCGCACAGGACGCAGGCGCCACCGGCCAAGCCATCATGGAAGACAACAGCACCACCATCCTAGACCTGAAAGCCGAGGAATGGGACGACAGAATTACTCACAAGCTGATCTCTTGGATGTACGACTGGAACATGCAATACAACCCAGACCCGTCTGTAAAGGTTCCAGTGGAGATCGACGTTAAGACTACGACCGATCTGAAGGGCCAGCAGGTAATCGCCAAGAACCTTGAGAAGATGATGGTCCAAGCAGCCCAAGACCCTGTTGCTGGCATGGTCATCAACCGCCAGAACGCCTACAAGGCGTATCTCAGCATGCAAAACGTGCCGTTCCGTGGGATTATCAAGTCGGATGACGAGATCGCGCAGGAACAGCAGGCTCAGGCAGAGAGCCAGCAGCCAGACCCGGAGATGATGAAGTACCAACTGGAAGCCCAGAAGCTCGAATTGGAGCGTGAGAAGCTGATGTTTGAACAGCAAGTCTCCGCCAGACGGGAGCAATGGGACCACGAAGAGCGCCTGATTAACTCCGAGACCAGACGCCAAGAGGCACAGGCGTCCGTAATCAGTAAGCAGCTTGAGTACGAGAAGGCTATGGCAGAACTTGCCGCCCGCTCTGAAGCAGACCGAGCAAAGATCATGGCCGATCTGGAAAAGAATGATACTAATAAGCAAGTAGACCTGTTCCTAGCCGGACAGAATCTTGGCGTTAAGAATCGTGAACTGGCCCTCAAGGAAGCAGAGGCGACCCAAGCAATTCAAACCGGACAAGGATGGTAACAAATTATGTCGGAACTAAGCAGAGCATGGAACCACATTAAGAACAGGCTGCAAGAATTAGAAAGAGATTCCCTAAACGCCATCGTAAACAGTAAGGAGTACAGGGAAGTAGTGCGTCACCAAGAGAAAGTAAAGGTAATCAGGACGCTGTACGCAATGGATAGCGACTTCAATAAAGAAACAAAGGAGTAAGATTGAACTATGTCTAACGAAAACGGTCTAACCGACTCGAATCAGCCGCTTACCCCTGAAGAGGAAGCCGCGATCTTTGAGGAAATCTACGGGAATACTGTCGGAGGGAAGGAAACTTCCAATCGCCAGATCAACAAAGCCCTGAAGGATGTCCGAGAAGAGAACGCCCAAGCCGCTGAGCAAGACTCCACGACCGAGGTTGTCGAGGGTGCCGCTAATCAGGAAGTCCAGAGCCAGAGTGAACAGACGCAAGAGGCCGCTAATCAAGCCGCCAACACGCAGGAAGTTCAGATCAAGCCGGAGGACTACCAAGCCGTACTCAAAGACTTGGAGAAGTGGAGACAGAAGGCGACTAGCCTTGACGGCAGAGAGGCCGCACGACAGCGCCAGATCGCGGAATTGCAAGCCGAGATCAACCGCGTCAAGCAGGCGTCCGAAACTCCCAAGAAAGACCCTCCACAGCAGGCAGCCAAAGACGAAGATTGGGAGGCATTGGTCGAAGTAGACCCTACCCTCGCCAAGATCATCCAGAAACAGTTTGAACAGCGAGAAGCCCGCATCCGCGAAGAGCTTGCTCGTGACTTCAATACGAAAATGCAGACGGTTGTTGCACCATTCCAGCAGGAACAGGTTACTCGCCGGGTCCAGCAAGAACAGGCCAAGTTGCGAGAGTGGGTTCCCAATCTGGACGAAGTGTTGGAGTCAGACGCATATGCGGACTGGTTCCATAAACAGCCGGAGTACATCCAGAAACTTGTAAACGAAGACGCTGAACAGAGTCTATTTGTGATCAACAAGTTCGCGTATGACATGGACCGGCTCTACGGTAAGCAAGAGGTGCCAGCCCAACAGGCGACAGGCGCCCCCGCTAACGTATCCAAACTCCAAGAACAGCGCGACAAACGAAGCAACGTACAGGCCGTAGGAAGCAAACCAGTTCCAAAGCCAAGTACGGAATCCTTCAATCCAGATGACGAGTTCAAGAAAATCTACGAACAAAACATCATTAAACGAAAATAGGAGATTTAACACATGAGTTATGTAGGCACCTCGTATGGCGATTTGTCGCCACGAATCGGCATCCACGCCATCGCCAAAACCCTCGCTCAGTCCGAGCAACAGCTTGTTCTAGACCGCTTCGGTCGTATGGAGAAGCTCCCTAAGAACGTCGGCCTCACTGTCAAGTGGCGTCGTCCGGTCCTGTTCAACGTCTCTACGTCGAGTCTGACCGAAGGCGTTACCCCGGCCCCGGTCGCGTTCGATCAGGAAATCGTTACCGCCACCCTGCTCCAGTACGGTAGCTGGTGTCCGATTACCGACGTTGTGACCGACATGCACGAAGACCCCATCCTGAAAGACATTCAGGATAACATGGTCCGTCACCAGTCCGACACGAAGGAAATGCTGGTCTGGAATACGCTGCTCGGCGGCACCCAGAACATCATCTACACCAACGGCTCGGCTCGTACCGACGTTAATACCGTTCTGACCAAGGACGACATTGATGCCGCTGTCCGTACCCTGAAGGTTAACTACGCACCGAAACTCACCAAGCGCCTTGCTCCGTCTACGGACGTTGCCACGGAGCCGGTCAACAGTTCGTACATCTACTACGGCAACATCTATCTGGAACCGACGTTCCGGGGTATGGATGGCTTTGTGCCGGTCGAGAAGTACGGCTCGTTCCAGCCGGTCTGTGAGTGGGAAATCGGCAAGGTTGACGAAGTTCGCATCATCCTGACCAACTACGCCACTCCGTTCGCGGACGCTGGTGGTTCGGCATCTGGCGCAGGCGTCGTCTCCACGACCGGTACTTCGGCCAACGTCTATCCGGGCATCGTCTTCGGCGAAGAGGCTTTCGCTTGCGCGACGGTCAAGGGTCTGGATGGTATGGGCCTCACGGTCATGAATCCGAAGCCTTCGGCTGACGACCCTCTCGGCCAGCGCGGCTTCGCTTCTTGGAAGTGGTGGTACGTCTGCAAGATTCTGAATGAGGATCGTCTGGTCCGCATCGAATCCGCCGCCCCTTCGCTCTAATCTAACAGGAGTCTAAACACACATGGCTACTTATAGCGCACTAAACTACGCCGCTAACGGCGCTGAGATTCGATGCAACTCTCAGCACCCGCAGTGGTTCTCTTTCACCTATGATCTAGGCGCGAATCAGACTCTCGCCTCGGCAGACGTGATTAACTTCGCCAAGTTCGGCGCGGATCAGATCGTCCTTCAGTATAGCGTCTATGCCAAGGGCTCGATTGCTGCGGCTACTGGTAACTCTCTGGTCAAGGTTGCCGCCATCAACGTCTCTGGTAACGTCGCGGACTTCGGTCCTACCGGAACCATGACGATTGGTAACGCAACCAACGCTGTCCAACCCGGCACCACGCTAGGTGATGCCCTGTCCTTGACGCTTGGTACGCTAACCACGGCCACCACGTCTGGTACTCGGTCGATTACCTTGCGAGTCCTCGTGGCGAACAAGGAAGCTGATCCGGGTGTCTCGACCATTGACAGCCCGCTGCTGACGTTCCCGGTCCTTGCTCCGTAAGAGTGAGTAACTAATCGCCAAAGATGGCGTACATGGCGGGGAGGACAACCCTCCCCGCTTCGTATTTGTACTAAGGAGACATAAAACATGAGTACCGAATCTACCGAAACGATCATCCAAGAACTCTCTGCCCTCGATTGGCCAGAGTTCCGCAAGCGTGTCAGCGAGCAGTTCAGCATCCGCATCTTCAAGGAAATGACCAAGGACCAGATTCTATCTGAAGTCCGCAAGAAGATGAACGACGCTAACTACGCTACTGTCGCACGAAGTGAGGCGCCGAAGCCGGGGTATAGCCGAATCAAGCTGGCGAAATCCCAAGGCAAGAGCCGACCGAAGATCAAGAACATTAACGGGTACCGATGTGCAATCCCTCGTGGCGTTGTGGTCGATGTCCCTACGAAGGTCTATCTGAGCATCCTAGACGAGTACGAACTCGCTCAGGAAGAAGACCTCTCCGAACCAGAGAACAGCCAGAACCGGTGGCGCATTGTACAGGCGCCCAAAGAAATTGTGCAGCTTATCGCCCAGACAGACGGCCCTGATCCCAAGCCGGGACATGAACTCTTGAAGGAGAAGAAGAACGCTCCCTACAAGATGTTCGTCAAGGAGTTCGGGTACTGGCCCACGGACAAGGAACTTAAGGCAGCTTTGCAGAACAGGCTGATCGCGATTAACGATCCTAAGTTCCTTGCAAACACCGCGTCTATTGACTAACTTTTAAGGAGCCGGATAGCGTGGCACAACAGACATACCGACAACTAGTAAACAAAGCGATTATGGAGGCCGGTGTCACGCTTTCGGATATTTCTACCGGCGCCTCTTTTACAACCCCTGCGGACACCATGCACAAGCGATTCAAGACTTGGGTCGCTGATGCTTGGAAAGAGATTCAGATGGAATTCTCGGAACAAGAGTTCACTATTAAGCAGGCGTCCATTCTAGTTAACCCCAGAGTGTATATTGAACAGGCGTCCGGAACAAGTACTCCATTAGCAGGACAGCTTCTAAAGGGGGAGGACACACTTACCTCCTACGCAATCGCACCTAAGATAGACGGCAGCACGGCAGACATCCATCTGCTCAGTGGAGTATGGGGGTCCAGCACGGCTAAGGCGTATATCGGGCTAGACTTTACGGTAAACGTAAGTTTCTACACTCCCGGCCAGTTCTATAAGTTAAACGAATGGCTAGACTTCTACGACTCAGATGACGTTCTGCTTCAGAACAAGATGGCTCGTGTCAAAGGACCGGGCCGGTACGTCCTTGAGACGGAGGTTAGCGATCTTCTAGACCCACGTCTGGATACCTTCTACCTCCAGACTCCGGGCGGATTTAGCGGGACAGGATTCACAAACAACAACGACGCGACCAACACCCAGACCAGACTCCGCTACGTCCCTTGGGACCAGTGGAATTTTGCTGTTATGGAGCGGACGATTGGATGGCCGGAGTATTTTACGCAGGCGCCCAACGGTCATATCGAGTTCAACAAGATTCTAGACCAGCCCTACATCTTGAACTTCCACTACGAAGCAGAGCCGCAAGTCCTATCCACCGAGACAGAAGTCATCTCCAACTCCTTCAAAGAGCAGTATGAAGACATGATTGTGTGGCGGGCTGTTATGCACTACGCGGATTACGACAACAAGCCTAATAAATACATGCTTGCCAAGAAGCGTTACGAATACTACCTCAAGCTGATTCTCAAGAAGGAGATGCCGACTGTTAGTTTTAGCCCCACCATCTTCCGACAGGCAAACTTCAATGTATAAGTACGACGTTATCCCACTGACCGAAGGGCTGGACTTCAACACCGCCACGAGCCTCTCCAAACCCGGAAGTCTTCGGGACTGTATGAACTACGAGTTCGTGGACGGAGCAGGACTGCGAAGGATTGACGGATTCCGCCCATACGACGGGACTAACCTATCTAACGCCGACAAGGTGTTTGTCATAAATTGTGGAGCGTCCGTAAGTTCAAACGCTGTGTTTTCTGCCTCGTCTTGGTTGTACCTTGAGAACTCCGTAAGCAATCCAAACAAGGTGCCTTTCGGATATGTGTTCTGGAACAGCACTACACTACCTTCAGTGTCCTCCATCTCATACGTTCCGTTTCTAAAAATCAATTGTCCAAGTTACGCTGATCCATTCTTCAACGCCGGGACAATCAAGGTCCTAAACTCGGCGGCGCTATCTGTTGCGTACATCCCCGGAACGGACCAGATCCTCAATCCGGGAGACCTACTCAGTACGGTATACGACGAGATATTTAACTCTACTACGGCATCTGCCAAGCAGGAGAAGTACCTGCATGATAATGGCACAGCAGTTGGGGGAGGGCCGACACTGGCCGTGAATAGCACTATAGGCACTGAGAGCCCAACTAACGTAGTAGAAGTTTGGGCGGAAGACCTGAGAGGGGTGACGTACTCCATCGGGGATTCTATTGTAATTACTGGTACTACGGCTAAGCAGGTCTATGTCGGCGACTATGTTTACGAGAGAACCTCTGGGGTTGATCAGCACACGCCGTGGCTAGTACTGACGAGCGAGTTGCTGACCGGCACTTGGGCAAGTGGCACTGCTCGACTGGAGATTGTTCCCCTACAGCACTACACTTTTGTTTCAGGAACCAACGACTCCTCCAAAGGGACAGGCACGGATGCTAGCTTCTTCGGCTCCCTCAGACTGTACCGAGACTCTGGTGCAGATGCCATGACATCCGTGACATCTGTCACGAATCCGTCCAACACAGACATCGAAGACAAGTCTTTAGTAGCCGTCATGTGGGCAAGGCATTCTGAAGAGACAGCCCTGCTGGCAGATAGCGTGTACGGCACGGATAGTAACGGGATTACCGCAGGATCAGCAAATAGGTTGTCTTGGAACGGAGGATCGCCGAACGAGTGCCGGTTCACCGATGCGGACGGAGCGGCGGAATACATGCCTCTGATCGCCGCAGGCGGGGTCAAGGCAGTGATCCCTACTAACACGACAAGTGATTATTCAGGTACCGGAACTGTTACCTACGCAGGCGGGACCAGCGGAAGTGGTAGTGCAAACACCGTGTACAGATCAAACTGTATTGAGAGGGTGTACCCTAGATTCTTACACACTGGATGGATTGTCCCATTCGATGCAGGAGACCGCCCTAACGGATTCTTCAACAAGTTGGATAGATATAAGAACGCTGCGAGCGTAGCAGACACGACACCAGCTACTCTATCCGGAAAGACGTGTACCCAGTACCTACACAATATCATTGATTCTAACGTTCCGTACTCAGGAGCCTCAAACTTTGCCAGAATCTTTGACGACCAGTGGAAGACGACTACCGGCTCCCTGACAGACAGTGATTCAATCTGTACGGCAATCAGCACGGACAACGCTGCAACGATCACGAACAGCTACAACTGGGGCAGATTCCCGACCTCCAGCATCGCGTTTACGGCCTCGTCGGGACTAACCGGGTTTTCTGGGATGGCGGGGACGATTCCCGAAGATTCCGTGATCCGTGGAATCTCTGTTACGGCAAAGGTACAGGTTACTGCCAGCACGAACTCAAGCACAATCTACGACACCGGATCGGCTACGATCAGGGCCTCCCTGTTCAAGAACTACGGGACGACCAGACTCGGAAACCCTCTGGAACTTCTGTCTAGTTCAGGCACCTTTGGAGCGACGTGGAACGCCTCCACGATGGCCGAGACCGACTTCACGGCAGGCAGTACTGCTAACCTGTGGGGCAACGCGCCACTTAAACTGGAGGACGTTCTGGACCCGACCTTCGGCGTCTCGTTCGATATCAAGTTGGAGCGATCCGACACAGATGCCACGATCATTCCGACTGGAACGATTGTCATTGATCAGATCACTATCTCAGTGACTTACGAACTGCCTAGTGTGCGCCTGTACTTCACGGACACGGCAGGCGGGGCAGCAGCGAACACGGTAATTCGCGCCGACGTGATTGATTACGTTGTATCCAAAGGAGCACTGGAAACAGGTGACGCGGAAGGTTATCTAGTAGTCGCTAATATGAGTACTGTGACTGCCGCCGCCCATGCCGCCAGTACATTTCCGTACTACACGATCCAGAACAACTACTACATCTACAACGACAAGGCACTCAGCAATCTGGTCGGACTCTCGTCAGGAGAGATGGTGTTCAACGGATTCGACAGTTACCGGACCATCAAGGCAGAGGGCTCCCTGTATACCAGCGTCCGAGGAAACGTGTACGCCAACGCGGACTATGACGCTTTCTTCATCTGCTCAGGGGCAGGCAGAGCAAGAATCTTTGACGGCAAGTACATGACGCCTGTCTACGCCATCAATCCGGGACAAGCGAACTCCGCCACGCTGGACAAGCCGCGTCACTGCGCGATCAAGGACTTCGGGCTGTTCCTAGGCTACGAGTCTGGACAAGTCCTGATCTCGGCTCCCGGACAGCCTAGTAACTTCTCGGCCCTAGACGGGGCTGGAGAGATCGGCATTGGGGACAACGTTGTTGGGCTCCAGAACATGCCGGGGTCCAGTCTGTGTGTAGCATGCCGTAACAGCATGAAGGCGATTGTCGGCTCTAGTACGGATGACTATGCGCTACAAACACTGGTTGCGGACGAGGGTGCCTTCGAGTACTCCGTACAAGCTGCGGGAGGGAGAATCCTTTATATGTCCCCCTCGGGCATCACGACACTCGACCAGTCCGAGAAGTACGGAAACTTCGTCGGCAGGCGCCTGAGCTACAAGATCAATCCGTGGCTACTGCCAAGAGTCAACGCCAGCCTGTCCGCGTTCGAGCAACCCGCAACAACCACCCCTCCGATCAGTGGAGGTCTACAGTTTGTACGAGCCCACGCGATCCCGTACAAGAACCAGTACCGAGTCTACTTCAAGGACGGGACTCAACTGTGGATGACCCTGATTGAAGGTGAGCCGCAGTTCACATTCGTCAAATACCACTACTCAGATACGCAATCAACAGCCTTCCTAACATGGGATACTGTCGGACCTGTGTACCCTCTGTATGTTACAACCACAGTAGAGAAGGAATCCTATCATCCGTATAAGACGCTGGCACTGTTCGATCCGGAAGTCGTGTACAGGTTCTCTGCGTCTAGCGTAGGGGCGGCTATGGGAATCTGGCATCTTGACGCAGGAGACTACTTCTGCGCGCTGGACAAGACTCATATCAGAACCCCGATCCCGCACTACTTCGTGGTCAACTATACGTACCTGCAAAACCCGTTCATGGACAAGACGATCCGTAAGGTCCGGCTGGAGGGACAGACGACCGGATACGCTCCACTGCTGGTTTACACCAAAGACGGCTATCTGGAAAACTCAGAGACGATTGTCACTACCGGAGTGTCTACTCCGTGTTCTCTCCCAGAGTCTCCGATGACCGAGGTAATCGCCAGCTACAAACCAGAGGCGACGATGGCGAGCGTAGCCAGTACGGGCCGGGTAATCAGCATTTTGTTTGTCGGAAGAGATACCACTGCCGCAGCTAACGGCTCCACCCTAGTAGATACCCCGCCCGTAGCAGGCACTTCGAGCCACATCGCACAGGCACTATTTGTACAATACGAGGAGGGCAAAGAAGATGCCTAATTTTACGACCAATTACACGCCGACCATCGCCCAACCACGGCCAAGACAGCCCCAACCGGGAGGCGGTCCCGTTACCGGAGGTGGAGGAAATACCGGCGGAGGAGGAACTCAGAGCACTGGTGGTGGTCAAACTACCTCCACAAGCGGAGGCGGAACCTACCTAAACTTTGATCCTCGGATCGGCAATGGGCAGTTGCCACCGAATCAATGGGGAGCCGCTAATCGGGCGTATGTCCGAGAACCTCGTCAAGAGGAAATGTCCAGTTACCACCTGAACCAGATTGCATCCCCGAACAATCCCCTGACGCGTAACGCCATGACCAGAGCCGCGCAAGCAAGTGCGGCCCGAGGCGGACTGAACACCACGATGGCAGGGGAGGCGGCGCAGAAAGCGATCATCGAGACGGCAACGCCTCTGGCCCTACAGCAAGCAGGCGCCTACGGTACTGCCGCTAGCGAGAATCAGGCCATGCTTAACCAGCGTGATCTGGCTAACTTGGAAATGGAGAACGCCAATCGCCAGTACGACGCTTCTATGGCAGCGGCTCAGCTTGGTAATGAGTTCGAGCTTCAGCGCCAGCGAGAGCGCCTTGCCTTTGAGGGAGAGCAGTCTGAACTCGGGCGCCGGTACGGGTTCAACATGGCCGGTCTGGAGAATCAGTTTGGCACTCAGCGCGATCTTCGCCAGAACGACTTTGCTACCGAAGCCGACTGGAGAAACTACCAGATTCAGTCTGGTCTGGCTAGCCAAGGGTTCAACTACGACCAGATGGCGGAGCAGTTCCGGTTCGGTAATCAGGCACGGCAGGACGCCTACCGAGCGATCCTCGACCTGACGGTAAACAACCCGCAGGAGATGGACGAGTATATCTCTAGCGGGATGATGGAGTATTTCAATAACTTTGCAAACCAGTATTTCACTCCGGCATTCAACCGGATTTTTGGAGGAGGCTAAGGATGGGATGGGTAAAAGTCAAGGATGATTTTCTTCCGAATCTGGAAGATGTCTTAGGGATGGTGGCGCATGTCGAGTACGGCAACTTCATGCACGACGGGGAGATTCACTCAGGCGTTGGACAGGCGTCCATTCCGCTCAAAGCCCTGATCGAAGAGGAACTAGGAGTCAAGATCGCAGTAAAGAACTCTCATCTGTGCAAGGGGACTGGAGACATCAAACTCTCCCACTATATCCACGCCGATCTTCTGGATGTCCAGTACGCTATGGTCCTCCACCTGACCACTCCGGCCTGCAAGACCGGCACGGCCTTCTGGAAGCACAAGTATACCGGCCTAGAACATCTGCCCGAGAACTACGGCCCCATCCTGTTTGACATCCTAGAACACGACTCATGGAACGAGAGCCGATGGGAGATGACCAAGTTCATTGACGCCAAGGCTAACCGAGCAGTCTTCTTCGACTCCTCCCAGTTCCATAGCCGATGGCCGAAGCAGCTTGCGATCAAGGCTGGAGAGGAGCCTCGCCTGACGTTCCTCGTGTTCTATGACGTGCTGAAGCCGGAGGAAGCATGACCATGAAGATTATTGAGTGGTCCGAGATCGAGGACGCCGACGAGTCGTGGGAAGCACAGCAGTTGAACGCTTGCTTTATCGAAGTCGGAGACACAGTGGTTAGAGTATATCTAAACCACGAGACCTACAAAGCATACGCAGAATCAACCGATCCAGCAGCCTCCAAGGAGGCTTTGCTGTTTCTTTGCAATCTAGGCTACGAGCCTGTTATTAGGGAGTGACACATGGTATTTTGGCTAGCAGCACTATCGACTGTAGTGGGCGGGGCGCTGCAAAGCAGATCAGCCCGCAGAGCACAGGAGACACAAGGAGAGCAGACCGCTGAACAGCAGCGCGAAGCCGGACGGCAGGACCGAGAGACGCTCCGATACCAAGGAGAGCTTGCGGACTACTGGAGTCAGCGCAACACGCAGCGAAGGCGCGACGCGCGCGGCTCCATGTTTGACAAGTACTCCGCAGTAGCAAAGCCTGCTAACTACACGAGAGAGAATCTATACGAAGGGGAGGCTCCTGTCGCCAATGCGGTCCCGGTGACCGCTACCCCGCCGAGTGTCGCCACTCCGAGGAGACGCTAATATGATTGCCCAACCTAAGCAGAAACCGCAGCAAGGCTATCAGCCATCTGAGTCCGATGAGATGGACAAGAAGATCGCAGTCGGCCTTACGGCAGTCCAGATGCTCTCTCCGGAGGGCTCACAGGTTATTGCCAAAGCCCTAGCCTCATCCAATCCCGCTAAGCAGATTGCCCTGTTCCTAGGCCAACTGATTGAGCAGGTCATGGAGATGGCGTCTGGTACCGAGATTCCAATGTCACCTGTGGTCTGGATGTCCGACGACGGAGTGATCGACGAATTGGATGATGTGTTCGAGGCGATTGCGGAAAAGACAGGGGCCCAAGTAGACATTGACGCCCTGATCCCTGCTATCAAGCAAGAGCTTATGGTCCTGTCAGAAGCCGCCAGCCAGCAGATGCAACAGCAAGATCAGGCAGGTCCGCCACAAGGACAGGCCGCAGGTGCCCAACCATCTATTGGAGGCCCAGTACAATGAGTGATCTAAGTTACGGCCTAGGCCAAGGCTTCATGTTCCTAGCTGACTTCCTGAATAAGCGCATGGCCGCTGACTGGGAGGATAAGGCATGGACCAAGCGCCAAGAGGCAATGCAAAAAGCAGAGATCGAGAAGATGAAAGCCCTCGAAGCCTACAAGGCCACGCAGCCTGCGGGCTCTGTGCCGTTCCTATCCGGCGCTGAACAGGGGCCGCCACAGCCGATGATGCAAGATGTCAACGCAAGAGGAATGGCTATTGCCGGACCCAGAGCGATGCAAGAGCACGAACGATTCGCTTTCGATCAGAACACGAATCAGGCCAGAGCAGAAGCGCAAGCATTGGCGCTCAAAGAGCAAATGGCTATGGAAGATCGAGACCTCAAACAGCGCACAGCAGAAGCCCGCATCAAGAAGGATGAGGCCGCTACTCGCAAGTACGACCGGCCTGCCGTAGCCAAGCCGACCAAGGAGCCCAGCAAGGCTAAGGTGAAGCAGGCCGCTACGCGAGACGTATCGCAGCTTATCAGCAAACTCCCTCCTGAAGTAGCCGCAAAAGTCAAGATGCGCTGGCAGTCTGAGGAGGACGCTTACGATTCTGGAGCAGTAGACTCAGAGGACTTCATTCAAGGTATCAGCAAGATTCTAATGGAATTCGCACCCAGCAAAGCTATCGAATAAGGATACCGATGCCTCTCCTGAAAAATATCACGGAAGCTGACAGACGCCTCCTCCCATACAGCATTCAAGTCCGCTACAATAGCGGTAAGATGACTGAGGAGGAGTTGCAGGACTACATGTTCGGTGTAGCCCGTAAAGTCACAGATAAGAAGGAACTAGAGAATAAGCAAGCCATAGAGCAGCAAGCAATTGCCGCTCCTTCTGCTGCGCCCACAACCAGTCCCTATGCAGGGAGGTCGCTTGTTGGACTGGGCGTAGAAGCCCTGACGCTGCAAGAACAACTGAACGAACTCAACGCCAAGTCGTATGAAGTAGATTCCCCTCTGCTTAACTTGGACCCAGAGCTACTCCCCCAGACCCGTATTGCAAAAGAGGGTACTGTAGGGAGGGGAGTCAAGGCAGTTACGGACACGCTGTTTGGAGGCGAGCAGATTGCCGATCCAGTGTTCGCAAGCGACATCCTGAAGTCGCGCCAAGACTTAGCTAAGAGGAGAGCCGAACTGACCTCTAAGATATCCTCAATCGAGGACTATCTGGAGCAGCAAGGACCCGCCGGAACTCAGGCGTCTGCGGATGCGGCCAAGTCATGGAAATCGGTAGGGTCTATGGCAGGTGGGTTTGCTGGCGGACTGCTCGCCGGACCTAGAGGAAGGGCCGCAGGCGCTTTGCTCGGGGCCGGTCCTGTTACTGCTGACGCATTTCACGGAGCCTATGCAGAGGCGATTGACGGGGGGCTGTCTCCTAAAAACGCCTTCGACTTTGCAACGTGGATGGCAGGCACCGAGTACACTCTCGAAGTGGCATCCGGCCTTACTGGAGGAAAGACGAAGGCAGCAAGGGCTTCGATTAAGGAGGGACTCGGAGAGTTCCTAAAGCAGACAGGCATCAAGTCCACAAAGACGGCACTCAAGTCCGGCGCGGAGGAAGGCGCTACCGACCTGATCCAGAACGTCGGTGCGCAGCAAGTGTTTGGCGACCGGCCAGATATGCAAGAGTTTATCAAGAAGGCTACGCCGCAGACCTCTGCTGAGCTTCTCGAAAGCGCCAGAAGATCGGCTGCTGCTGGCCTTGTTATGGGCAAGGCAATCGGCGTCCCTATGGGCGGAATCGAGGCCAAGCAGGAGCGCACGGAAGTCAACAAGCGGGTAGACTCCGCCCAGAGAATCTTCCAGAACCTAGCCCAGACTCCTGAGTTCAAGGGTAACAAGGCTCAAATCCTGCGCGCACGAGAAGAGACAGCCGCTAAGTTCGGCCTTGATCCAGAGGCAGTGATGCCTGCGGACCAGCTTACCTCTCTGTTCCAGACCCAAGACGCTACGGCAGAAGCACGAGCGCGGGCTGTGGAGAATGTCCTGAGAGCGCCCCCGGTACCTACGGGTGTCGCTGCGTTCGATGCAGGTCAGCAAGCAGCCATGACGGTTACGGCTCCTAGCCTGCCGTCCGCTCCGATTGGGGATACCAACTTCGGACAGGTGTCCACCAAGCCCGTATCCACAGACCAGTGGAACAAAGCATGGAAGGAATCCTATCAGGGACAGGGGATCGACAAGGTTGATCTCGAAGTCAAGAAGATTGAGCAGACCGAACAGGAGCAGCGTAGAGCCGCTCTTGAGCAGGAGCTTGCCAAGTACAAGCCTCTGGCTGAGAAGGGCAGACTGGCCGCAGAAGATGCCAAGAAGCTGAAGGACGAAGACTCTCGACTGGCTCGGGAGATTGCCTCTCTGGAGAAGCGCCGAGGCGTAATCACTGCCCGACCGGACCTGAATGTGGACCGTGAAATCCAGAACTTCTCCACACAGCGGGAGGAGATCAAGCAAGTCCTAGAGCGGGGCCGACAGGCAAGAGCCGCCCAGAACCAGATGAACAAGGCTTCTGAGAAACTAGGCAAACTGCCGCCTAAGCCGGAAGTTAAGCAGCCAGTACGGGTAGATGAGACTCCTGTCGAACTTCTGAGCACCACGACCAGCGGTGTCACTCCGCGCATGGGCAAGAAGTTTACTCCTCGCGCTCCGATGAAGGAAGGCAAGGTCACTAGCGCCACTGTCTCTTTTACGCAACAGCCTGTTGCCAATAGGCCACGAGCCGGTAATCTGGAGCAGTACGCTACCAATCTGATTGAGAAGGCGAAGAAGGCTGCTGGCGCAAAACAGAAGCCCATTAACGAGACGGCT
>JACCDR011388021.1_pt1 | contig 16005 bp, 25 predicted proteins | sample 7446431 | NCBI WGS metagenome assembly JACCDR01 (sample SAMN15323443, study PRJNA562643) | freshwater metagenome | isolation source: river surface water | place: USA:Blue River Watershed | collected 2017-08-17 | reverse complement strand
TATTTGGTGAAATCTGTTGGAGAGTTTGAGCAAAATTATCCCGCTTATTCTTCAAAACCTGTAGAAGGGAAACCGTTGTTTGTTTGGGCGAGGGAAAATAGGCTGAACGAAATAAAAATTCCTTCCCATACAGTTTTGATAAAAGGGGTAGAATATTCTGAACGAAAACAAATTTCAAATACAGAATTGATCACCATAATAAGTGAAAGAATCAATCTGGTGAAGGGGGATTTTAGACAAAAAGAAATATTGGATAAATGGAAAGACGTTTTAGATAAAGACACTGAATATGTTGTAGACAAATTCATCATAAATGTTTCTAGTGGTTTTTACGTAAGACAGTTTGTGTCAGATATGGCGATTAATTTTGAAACTTATGGAACCACTTTTCATATTAAAAGAGTAAGTGTGGGTAAATTTACTATTGCATCTAAGTCTTAACTGTGATTAAAATTAGGAAAGAATTTTTCTTGGGAGGGTGGCTTGGTCTATCGCCTGACAGAAAGAGAAAGAATGTCTCTGGAACTCGGTACTATTTTCCGAAAGTTGAGGGGAGAAACACGTCAAAGCATTGATGACATTTCTGGTCTAGTTCGAGTCAGCACACTTGAGCTCAGACAAATTGAAGAAGGCAAGGCAAACACAGTCAGTAGACTGGTGCTTCTCAAGGTCTTTGAGTTTTTCCCTATTTCAGACGAAGAGGAGAAGGGGCGTATCGCTCAAATTATTGCTCTCGTAGGAAAGACGGAGTACAAGAGAACTCGTCATGTTCACCATTATGGTCAGAGGTAGATCCTTCTGACAAGGTCTAGTCGCGCGTTTGCGTGGCTAGGCCTTTTGATTTTTTAAAATACTCTTGCATTATATTTATTATGTGATTTAATGAAAAAAGAGTCCCAAATCGGGATTTGTACAACAAGTGGAGGTGCTGATGATTTCACCCAGAGACATTGCCTCAACGGAGTTCGGAGGCTACGTTCACAAGGTTTCGGTGAAAATTGGGTCCAAAACGAAACTCGGTGTTCGCGCTGGACTCACTGAAGAGCAGATGCTCGAAATCCATGCGGGGAATGCCCACAAGTTCGACGAAGAAGCTCTTCGCAGACTGGCACAGGCCTGTGGTCCTGAACTTGGTCCGACTCTTGTCGGGCACATGCTCGGCATGATCATGAGAATTCACCCGAAACCAGCCGCCTGTTCGCTTGGCCAGCTGAGGATGCAGTACCCCCTCACGAGTGCTGAACGTCGGCCCCAGTTGGTCTAACCCAAAGCATCTGAACATTTCACAGTCTCGAGTCGCGCGTTTGCGTGGCTCGGGGCTTTTCTTTTATTTGCAAAAATTTGAAATTGGTGTTTAATAGCACTTGGAGGATACCGGATGTTAAGTGGTTCGCTGGTGAGGACAATCTCTCAGGAAGTTCTGGATGTCAGGGTCGCCAAAGGCCTTCACGTTCGCGAGCTTGCACAGAGGGCGGATGTTGGTACTCGTTTTATTACCAACCTTGAGAGGGCTAGTTCAGTGGATTCAGGTATGGTTTGGGATAAGCCTGAACTCATTGCCAGGCTTCTTCGAGTACTGAACGCACTTTCTCTCCGTGAAAGTGCAATTGCGGTCAAGAAGGAGTTAACCCTCACAAAGCCCAGAAAGAAGAGGAGGGTGAGGTTCGACAAAAGAAATATTGTTCTTCGAAGAAGGATCTGCAGGAGGAAGTAGATCCAAAAAAGCTCTAATGACGTACGTTGTCATTAGAGCTTTTTCAATTTATTTTTTGTAATTCTTTTTTCTTAGTCTTACCGATTTTGGAGTGATTTCTATATACTCATCTTCCGACATTATTTCCATGGCTTTCTCAATATCTAGTGGAAGGGTAGCTGCTAGATAAACCTTATCGTCAGATCCAGATGCACGCATGTTTGTAAGTTGTTTACCTTTTGTTGGGTTTACTGTTAGGTCGTCACCTTTTGATACATTTCCAATAACCATTCCTTCATAAACTTCTACACCTGGGTCGATGTACAGCGTTCCTCTTTGTTGTAGGTTATCAAGTGCAAAAGCAAGTGCCTTTCCTTTTTCCATAGAAACCATTGACCCGTATTTTGTTTTCTTTATTTCTCCAACGTATTCTCTAAACTCTATAAATCGTGAAGAAAGTATTCCAAGTCCTTTTGTATCTACCACAAACTGACCTCTGTATCCCAAAAGTCCTCTAGTTGGTATTTCGAACACAAGTCTCTGAGTTCCGTGACCTTGTTTAACGTTCATAAGTAAGCCTTTTCTTTCTGTAAGTCTTGAAATGATTGAACTTGCTAGCTCATCTGGTACATCAATAGTTACTTCTTCGAAAGGTTCTGTTTTAACACCATCAACTTCTTTGATGATAACTTGAGGTTGTGATACTTGCATTTCAAAACCTTCTCTTCTCATGTTTTCAAGTAGAACAGCAATATGAAGTTCTCCACGACCGTACACAGTAAAGTATTCGTTGTTATTCCAGTCGATTTTTAGTCCAACGTTTATTTCTAGTTCTTTCTCAAGTCTGTCACGTATTTGTCTGCCAGTTACAAACTTTCCTTCGCGTCCAGCAAAAGGTGAGTCGTTAACCAAAAAGTTTAGGGAAATAGTAGGTTCATCAATATTTATAGATGGAAGTGGAACAGCATCTTCATTTTTAGATATTGTGTCTCCAATATATACAGTCGGAAGTCCAGCAATCATCACAATATCTCCTGCTGAAGCTTCTGGAGTCTCTGTTCTTTTTGTGCCTTCGAAACTAAATAGTTTTGTTAATCTTCCAGAAACCATTTTATTTGGATCTGTTTGTCCGTGTTGTTTAACAAAAACAGTATCACCAACTTTTATTGTACCTTCGTAAACTCTACATACAGCAAGTCTTCCAAGGAAGTTGTCGTAAGCTAGGTTAAATGATTGAAGTCTTGCAGGGGAAGTTTTGTCACCAGTTGCAGGAGGAACTTCTTTTAAGATTGTTTCTAATAGAGGAGTAAGGTCCTTGTTTTCGTCTGTTAGCTTCATTTTTGCAACACCTTCTCTACCTATCGCGTAAACAGTTGTGAAGTCTAGTTGTTCGTCATTTGCTCCTAGTTCAAGGAAAAGTTCAAGAACCATTTCGTGCACTTCGTCAGGTCTCGCTGCAGGTTTGTCTATTTTGTTGATAATAACAATTGGTTTTAGTCCGAGTTCAAGAGATTTTTTTAAAACGAAACGAGTTTGTGGCATAGGGCCTTCTTGTGCGTCTACAAGCAAAAGCACTGTATCAATAGATCTAAGCACTCGTTCAACTTCAGAGCCGAAGTCAGAGTGTCCAGGTGTATCTACAATGTTAATTTTTGTAACTTCTCTTCCAGAGTTTACGGGAGGGTAGTAGACGGATGTATTTTTTGCATAAATAGTAATACCACGCTCTTGCTCTAGGGCATTTGAGTCCATTGTTGAAGTTTCGTCAGTTACCATTCCTGTTTGACGCATTAGGGCGTCAGTAAGGGTTGTTTTTCCGTGGTCTACGTGGGCAATAATCGCTATATTACGTATCTGCATTTTATTTGATTTGAAAACCGGCTAAATGCCGGTAATTAGGATCTAATTAAAGCAAATTTTAGGTTTCAAGTCAAATTTAAGGTTGATTTATATCTTTAAACTTGCGATTATTAAGTATATGTTTTTTTCACCTACAGAATTACTATCCTTATTGGGGCAATATAAGTATTGGGTAATATTTCCCATAGCCGTAGTAGAGGGTCCGATTATAATGATAGTTTCTGGTTTTTTGGTAAATCTCGGTGTACTAAATGCTTTTATTGCATATTCAATTTTAGTTATAGCTGACGTTTTAGGAGATACTGTTTATTATTTTATTGGTAGATATTAGAGAAAGACGTTTTGGGTGAAAAAGTTAATGGGGTATTTTGGATACGACGAAACAACTGAGGTATATCTAGAAGAGCACTTTAGAAAACATAAGTTTAAAACTTTTTTAATTGGCAAGTTTACTCATGGCATAGGAGGTATGATTGAAATAGCTTCAGGTATTGCTGGTATTAGTTTTTGGCAATATTTGTTTATATCTTTTGTAACCACACTACCAAAAGCTTTTATACTTGTTTCTCTGGGTTATTATGCGGGTATTTATTACGAGAAAATAAATGGATACTTCCAGAACTTTGCATTCATAACTATCGGAGTTGTGGTCGTGTTTCTGTTCTTTACTATTTCTAGAAAATTAAAATCTGACCTTCTTTCAAAAAGACAAAAATAATTTATTTGATATAATATTATTATGGAAATACCTACTCTATCTTTCTCATCAAGTTTCAAACTAGACTATATATTTAATAAACCAGTCCTTGTGATTATTTTTGTAATTTTTTTAGTTGCGTACATAATTGTTTCTGGAGTTCTGAGATATCATTGGCATAATTATGGCATGAGAAATGCTGGGATTATATTTGCACAGAGTCTGTTTTTCCTTGTATCAATAGTTTTGTTTGTAGTTATGGGTTTAACTATTTTATATTACTAAAATGACAACTTATAAAAATTTACATCTTGACCCTGATGAACATGTGATTCTAGAAGTACGTAAACACTGGATAGTTTTTGTTAGTGTTGCATCCGGTTTTTTGTTTGCCGGACTTCTTCCTTTAATTATTTTTACAGGATTAAAGCTTTTTGTTCCTGGGGCATTTCAGTTTGATATTTCTGGAAACGGCGTTTCATTATTTTTATATTTCTATATTATGTGGTTGCTTACATTATGGATTCTATTTTTTATAGACTGGACCAAGTATTATCTAGATGTTTGGTACGTTACTGAAAAAAGAATAATAGCTGTAGATCAAAAAAGTGTTTTTCATAGAGGTATGTCAAATCTGAGATTTGATAAAATTCAAGACATAACAGTGGAGGTTCATGGATTTATACCAACCATGCTCGATTTCGGAAATGTAAAGGTGCAGACAGCTGGGCAGGATAGTCAGGATTTTTATATAAAAGCTGTAAGACATCCCCAAGAAATAAGAAAGGTTATTTTTGGTAGACAAAATATTGTAAATGAGTCAGACAAGGTGACCCACGTTTCAAGTGTATAACTTTTTGGCAATTATAAATGCGTATTTGGTATAATATAGTTGTTAATATTATTAGTTATTAATTTATAATATGAAATCATTACACAAAGTTGCTTATATACTTCTAGTAGTTGGAGGTCTAAACTGGGGACTAGAAGCATTGGGATTTAACTTAGTAAATATGTTAGTAGGTTCATGGCCTATGGTAGAAAGACTAGTTTACTTACTAGTTGGAGTTTCTGCTGTATATGAAGTAGTTACTCACAAGAGTAATTGCAGAGATTGCTCAAATGGCGGACAAATGTAATTTTGACTAACATCAACTAAAAAAACCGCAGAAATGCGGTTTTTTAGTTGAATAGATTTAATAAATAGCTATCTAGTGTTCTCTGGTCAAGTGAGTAAAAATCTAACTTTTCATCATAAAGTTTTGTGGCAAGTTCAACCCCTACATATCTCCAGTGCCAAGGTTCAAAAATATAGTATGAATTGTCTTTTGGGTATGAGAGTATAAAACCATACTTATGTGCATTTTCTTGTAACCATTTATACTCTGATGTTTTATCAAAACCAGAAAGTACTGCTCCAATTTTAGAATTGGTAAAATCGAGAGTTGTTCCTAGTTGGTGTTCAGAGTAGCCCTGATCTGCTGAAAACTTGTTTGCGCCAGAACCATAAGTGACTTTGTAACTAGATTTTAGTGATGCCTGAGTATGAAAGGATCTGTATCCAGAAAGTACTAGCAAATCAAGTCCACTACTTTTAGCATCATCTATCATTTTTACTAAGTAAGGCAGAACTTTTGTATTTACTTCAGTTGTTTTATCCTTTTGAAGTAAGTATTTTGGGTCGAGAGCCGATACACTTTCAGGTATATAATTTTCATTCAAGAAATATACCTTAGAATATTTTTTCAAAAGTTCTGCATCGGTTTTGCTTAGTTTTTCTAAAACTCCAACTGTTCCTGCTAGGTTCTGTATTTGGCTTTGAAAGAATGTTGTATTTTCCTTTTCTTTTTGTAGAGAGTCTGCCACCTTTATTTTTTCCATAGTAGTGCTAGAGAGTTTTCTCTGGCTGATAGATAGAGCTGTTTCAAAGTTATTTAAATCTGATTTAAGAGATATGTTTTCGGTTCTTAGTACTGTGTACAGGTATGAATTAAACACAATAGAAGCCACTATTAATACTGAAGGCACTATCTTTAGAAGCTTTTCCTTATTTGTTCCTTCAGTTATTTTCATGTCCAAATAGTAGCATATGTACTTAATAAACAAAGTCTTCAATTCTTATGTTTCTATGGCTATTTGTATATGTGACTTTGCCATTTTTAACAATAATAACTTGAGGAGACTCGTGCTTTATATCAAAATATTCTTCGATTTTTCTAGAAAGAACTGGCATGTTCTGTACTGTAATAATATAAATAGGCAAGTTAGCTTCTTTAAGAGTAATACTTTCTTTGAGTATATCTTCTATGTCACTACTTGCTACACAGTTATTTGAATGTTTGAAAATAATTACAGGAGTTTTTTCAGAGTGTTGTAGTATTTCTGAAAAATGAGGGGTGACCTTTAATTCTGTCATGGAAAAATTATAACACTAATTTTATCTTGAAATTAATCAATTTGAGTATTATTATAGGGATATTAGTCATTATTTTAAATTAAATGAAAGGATTTATTGATTTTATAAGAGAGCAGGGGGTAGTTGGTCTAGCAGTTGGTTTTATTTTAGGAGGTGCTGTTTCAAAGGTAGTTTCTGCTTTAGTGACAGACATTATTAATCCAATACTTGGGATAATACTAGGATCTGCTGAAGGTCTAAAAAGTGCATCATTTGGAAAGGGTGCAGTGCAAATAATGTACGGAGATTTCTTCAGTGTAGTTATAGATTTTATAGTAATCGCACTGGTTGTTTACTACGGAGTGAAAATGCTTGGCCTAGACAAGCTAGATAAACCAAAAGCTTAATTTCGTTTTATTGTTTTAATAAAAATAACTCCATTTTTAGTGGAGTTATTTTTATTATGTTAATATAGTTATATGGATATTTTATCTCATGGTTTATATGGTGGCGTAGCCTTTGGAAGAGAAAGTAGGAGAAATTATTTAATAGCTTTTCTTTTTGGAATTGGTCCTGATTTATTTTCTTTTGGAATATTTTTTATTTCAAGAGTTTTAAGTATTGGTCAGGGAGCAATGGGGAAGCCGGAGATAGAATCTATTCCACAATATGTTCACACTCTCTATGATTTTACGCATAGTTTTGTACCTTATACAATATTTTTTGCGATACTTTGGTTTTTGGGAAAGAAATCATTTGCATATCTAACACTTGGTTGGCCTTTTCATGTACTAGTAGATATGCCAACTCATTCACTACAATTTTTCCCAACGCCATACTTGTGGCCAATATCAGATCACCGTATAGATGGTATTCCATGGAGTGACCCACGTATTTTTATTCCAAACGTGATATTTATTATTGTGCTGTATTGTATTTGGTACTACCAGAATAGAAAAAGAAAAGAGTCTCTAAAACAAATATACGGAAAGTACAATTAGAGATAGTACTATTCGATAAGTACCAAAAGCAGTAAGCGATATGTTATTAATATGTTTCTTTATAAAGTGCAAAGTCAAAAATGCAGTTAGAAAAGATACTAAAATTCCCAAAAACAACGAAGAATAGTTTTCAAGATTGGACAAAAGATTTATCGATTTATATGCATCATATGCAACCGCTGTTCCGAGTGTCGGCAGAGCAAGTAAAAAAGTGTACTCAATAATTACTTCTTTTTTTATTCCTCTTAGTACTCCCGCAATTATTGTTGCTCCAGAACGAGATACCCCTGGGACTATTGCTACTGCTTGTGCTAGTCCTACTATCAAGGCATCTGTTTTTGTAATTTCACTTTTACCAAATGATTCTACATCCTTGATCACATATTTCTCTAAATAAATAAATATTACTCCGCCCACAAGAAGCATTAGAGCCAAAATGGGAATATTACCTTCAAGTAATACCTTAAATGTCTTGTATAGCACAAAACCAATAACAGCACTTGGAACAAAACTAATCAGGACGTTGGTTAAAAGTTTTCTATCAGAAAACACTCTTTTACTAAATAAAAACAATCCCGCAAGAAGTGCCCCAAGTTGTATGACAAGTAAATAAAACTTAGTGTAAGGAAGAGTTAGATCAATGCTAAGTAGTTTAGAAAATATAATTAGGTGAGCAGTAGAGGAGACGGGCAAAAATTCTGTAAGTCCTTCTAAGATAGAAATAAATATTAAATCCATAATGCAATATTATCTTACTTTTTCGACTTTGTCTTTTTACACTTTATGCACAAGCATCTGCCATTGCTTAAATACTCATCAAAGTATTCTTCGCCGTAGTCATAAAACAGTTCTTCACCAGCTTTAATGTTTCTAATGCTACTTATATAGACATGTCCCTCAGGTCCGTCTGCTTCGCAGTTAGGTTTGCATGAGTGGTTGATATAACGTGCTATGTTCTGTGGGATATTTCCATTTATTGTAGTTTTTTTGCCAACTTCAAAAAGATACTTTGAGTTTATTGTATCTAGTTTATCTTCTGGAACAACGACTCCTATGTATTCAATAATACAACTTCCTTTTGGAATATTTTCTTCGGCAAACAATCCTTTTCCTGTCCCAGATTTTTTAACTTTCAATTTGAAGCTCCCAACTGTGTATTTCTTTTTTGCCATAATGCGTTTTATTGTAACTTATCAAGTTCAATATATAAAGTGAAACCACCCAGAGAATTCTGGGTGGTTGTTGTTCTAGTACCACGACCAATCGCGAGCTTCTTCCTCTGCCTTACTTATTGATTCAGACGTGTTCTTGGTAAGCCTTGTCTTGATAGCCCTCATGATTGTCTTCTTGTCATATAAGGGGAGAAACAAACCTCCTTCTGCGAGTGGCCATCTTTGTCCCAAAAACTGTCCCGAAACCCTCTCTACGATTGGATGGTGAGTTACAAAAACATCTCTATCCCATCCATACTCGCAGGTCATAACATCACAAGGTGAGAGTTTCAGGAAGATGTGCCCACTTTCTGTGAGGATACTTTCATTCCTCAGTACGAGCCATGCCTTGGGATTCTTCCAACCACGTGATTCTCTGGCAAGTGAATTTATCGTGAGTCTTCCAAGGGTTACAGGATTTTTTCTCAAAATTCTCTGAAGATCCGTACAGAGTTGTGACTGCTCTCCGTTCGCCAGACGCACAAATTCTCTTGCAGTGCAGAATTTGTCGTACAGTTTCCAGAAATCAGCAGTTCCAATTTCAGGCAAGTTTACAGACATGTATACCTCCTTTTTGAATATTACTTATATTTATAATATTGTCTAATATATACATAAACAGAGACACCCGCAGAAGCGAATGCTCTGCGGGTGTTAGGATTCTTGCGCAAGGTTCTCTTGCGTATTTTTGAGGTTCACATCACCGGCAATCCCGTTCTTTTGTTAACAATATCTTCGAGTGCATCTCGTAGACCACTCATTCTAGAATCGAAAGGCCTTTCTTTGCTTATCATGTGAGCTTTTTTCTGGATTTGTTTGTGTAAGCCAGCTAGAAACTCATAGAAAGCATCATCTGGAGCCGCATCAACATCCAGTACTCGTTTTCTGCCCCATCTGAAAGCCGGGTCATCTACTGTGACATTGTAGAAATGAAAATGAGTTGCAATGTCAAAACGTTCACGGAAATTCCTTACACCTCTGACATTCCTGTATCTTCTTATATCCCTGGATGGATGGAGAAGTCTAAAGGTTACTACCAAAAGATGTTCTGGGTTCACTGCTGAGTATGTGTGGAAATTGTCTGTTGAGTAGCATGCCCATAACAAGTTGGGGGATACCACCATTCTCATGAATTCCTCGTACAAGTTCGGACTCATGTCCCATTACCTCCAGCCACATAATATAACTAAATACTGTTTTGTCAATATAAACTAAAACCACCTAACAGGGGAGTGCCTGTTAGGTGGATATTCAGTAGTCATCAGGATTAAATGGGCCAATAAAGTAGGTCATAATCCGACCTCCAATATTGAAAACGAAAGTTGCGTGAAAGACTACAACAAAGCAGATGACAGCTATTGTAAGTCCAGCATACTCTGCTGGCTCAATTGGTTTCAGCTCTGCAAATACGATAATTGACGCCAAGAACGAAAAACATAGACCAATTCTGGTATTCCAGAAACGGTCGAGTTCTTCCTGGTTCTTGATGAATCCTTTTGGGTATGCTCCTGGCATGATACTCCTCACTAAGTACTGGTTTCAAAAGTACTTTACCAGATTTAATGGCGGTGTCTATATTATATTGCTTTCCTTGTTATTTTTGATATTATCTTTATATTCCGGTGTAGCTCAGTGGTAGAGCAATCGCCTGTTAAGCGATTGGTCGTAGGTTCGATCCCTACCGCCGGAGCCAAACAAAAGACCCGAAAGGGTCTTTTGTGCTCTCGGCGAACAAAACGAAGTTATGTGTGTAGGGATCGAACGGATTGTCGGTTTACTGTCGTAGTAGCGACGGTCGACAATCCGCGTTTCAATAATTTAATTTTGACGAAAATTAAATTATTGAAAAGATCACCCTACCGTCGGAGCACTTATTTGACATACTTTTTATAGTATGTTATTATCCTATATAGGAGGTTATCAAAGATGAAGAAGTTTGAAGTTCACTACTTCACCGAAACCGAAGGGGATGGAACTCACTTGTTTGATGTGATGTTTCCAGACACTCCTCAGGTTGGATGGGTTCTCATCATCGAACAAGTTCTCACGTGCCGAAGCCATGCAACTGGCATCGGGGACGTAGTCCGAATCGTGATGAAAGAAGGTTCAGAACTCATCACGGTATTTGTGAAGGAAAGAAAGTTGTAGTCACTGCCCGCAGAGCTGTTCGCTCCTGTCGGGCAGTTTCTGTTTTAAACAAAATTTAGTTTCATAATTTCCAATTCCATTTTGATTTTTTCGCAATTCAGAGTTCTGAATGGGGCCCGGATTTAAGTAAATTTGTCATAAAACATTTCTTGACCAACAGTAATAATAAAGTTATAAATGCAACGGAGACCTAACATGGACCAGATCAAAACTAGACTTATTCCTGATTCAGAAAGAACTGCATCTCCTGGAAAGTTCCGCTTGGTCATTTTGATTGATGGAGATTTTCATCAAGTTGAAGATGATTTCGGCGAATTTGAAGAAGCTTTCAAGTTTGGAAGTGACAGGGTGAAGAAAGGAGAATTTCTAGCAGTATATAATGACAAGGGTGTTGCAGTTGATCCAAACTTGTATAGAGCGGGATTCTACAAGTTATGGAACACTGAAGAAATTCTTGTGCATGCCGAGCCATCTATTCGTTCGCTCAGAGATGCTCAAGTGGTGAAAATACGAAACGGACACCATATTTCTGCTCGTCAACTTGGTATTGTACTACAGTTGGCGGAAGCTGAACTCTCTAGGATCAAGGAAAAAAAGTAGCCCACTTTTACAAAAAGTCGTGAAAGTGGGCTTTTTGTATTTACTTGTTTGTACTAAATATGGGTATATAATATATACATATGATGAACATAAAAACACGTGCAATTAATTTTGATTTAACAGACGCAATTAATGATTATGTTAATAAAAAGTTGTCTTCACTTGAAAAGTTCGTGGGTGGGGCAGGGGAAGTTTTGTGCGAAGTAGAGTTGGGTAGAACAACAAAACACCATAACAATGGCGATGTGTTTAAAGCTGAAGTAAATATGTTTATATCTGGTTCTTCACAAGTATATGCTGTTTCAGAACAAACAGATTTATATTCTGCTATTGATCTTGTAAAAGATGATGTTGAAAGACAATTAGTTTCAGAAAAAAGCAAAAAAGAAACACTATTTAGAAGAGGTGCAGGAAAAATAAAGAATTTGTTGAAAATGATGGATTTTAGAAAATAAATGCAATTAGGAAGTTTAAAACAAAAAGCGAACTGGTTTGTTAAAACTTTTGTCTTTGGGTGTACCGCAATAATAATTCTTCTGCTACATGTAATGGTTAAAGCAGAAGAAAAAGCTCTTTCAATCGACTCAGTTTCAATGTACGGAGAAAATTTATAGTTTATTAAATTTTCTTCTCTATTTCTTTCCACGAAGGTAGTCTTTGTAGTCCATTTCTTTTTTGCCTTCAGGTACCACTTTCTCTATGACTAGTTCATTGTTTTCTATGTGCGCTTTTTTTATGATTACTCTTTTTGCATTGTCGTAGAAGAAAGGGTTATATTCTTGCAGTGCTCTAATTTTTCTTAAGTTTACTTGAGGTAAATCAGTTAAAATAATCTCAGCGAGAGCTTTCTCTATTTTCTTTGTAAAAGTAGCCTGACTGTGGTCCTGCTCTATTTCATTTAGTTTATTTTCCTCTATGTCTTCAATAACTTTTAGTGTCATTTCACCGCCAAGTTTTGCTGTCTTTTCTTTGAGTTCATAAATATATGGAGGCCACTCGATGTCTAATTTTTGTTGAGCAAGTATAGGCCCATGATCCATTTCCTTATCCAATTTAATTATTGTGACTCCAGTTTCATTTTCAGTAAGTATTGCACTTTGAAGAGGGGAAGCACCTCTAAGTTTCGGTAAAAGCGATGGGTGAACATTGATTGTTTTGTGTTTAGGTATTTCTAAAACCGCTTCAGGGATTATTTTGCCATATGAAGCCACTACAGCTAGATCTGCCTGGTATTTCTTATAAGTTTCTTGAAACTCAGCATTTAACTTTTCTGGCTCTAGGTATTCTATTTTATTTTCCTGTGCCCAAATCTTAACTTCGCAAGGTGTTAAAACAAGTTTTCTACCTTTTGGTTTGTCTTTTGTGGTTATTATTAAAGCAGGTAACAAGCCTCCTTCTTTTAGAGTTTCTAAAACTTTTACTGAAAAATCATCTGTACCAAAAAAAGCAATTTTCATCTATTTTTTATTTTTTAGTTTCTCTGGGAATATTTCCTCTACATTCTGAGCTTTGTCTATAAAAAGAATTCCTTCAAGGTGGTCCATCTCGTGTTGAAATATTTGTGCTACAAGTCCGGTTCCTCCTCTTTCGAATTTCTTACCATACTCGTCATAAGCTTCAACGGTCGCTTTTGTACTTCTTTTTACCTGACCATATAGATACCTAACAGATAAGCATCCTTCTTCTACACTTTTTCTTTCTTTAGATAACTTTTTTATTACAGGGTTTATGAAAACCAAATCTTTTGCATTTGAAACACTTTTTACTTTTTCATCTTCTGTATCAACTTTTTTTGTTTTTACAGCTTTTGCTTCAGCGATTATTTCTTCTACTTTTCTTGATACAACAAAAATCCTTAGGGAGTATCCTATTTGTGGTGCAGCAATAGCAACTCCGTCATCCTGCGAATCTAGAGCCTCTTTCATTTCAGAGATAATCTTGTTTATTTTCTCAGAACCTATCTCTTCGATGGGTACATTTTTTGCTATTTCTCTTAGAACTTTTTCTTCTTTTTGAAGTATATTTTTAGTCATAGACTGACTTTAAAATATCACAAAAGGCTTCCAGGGTCTATTCTCACAGAGTACTGTGGTGGTAGTTGTTTTAGCTTCTCAAGTATTGTTTTGTCAGGCCATTTACCTTTTTCCAGATACATAAGACCGTGTACCACATGCTTACCCTTCACTATTTTATTGAAAGCATCAAATATCTGTAGTTTGTGTGGCTCAAAAAACTCCTTAACCTTTTCCATTTCTTTTCTTATAACAGTTTTTTCACCCTCTAAAGTGAGCTTAATGTATGTATTAAATGGTGGATATCCAAGTGATTTTCTTTCTTCTATTTCATCTCTATAAAAGTCCATAAGATTTCCTCGAAGTGCATATTCAAATATTTTTGTATTTTCTTGTCTGGTTTGAATAATAAACTCTTTGATACTCATGTGTCTGGTCTCTAGTAGTATATGAAAAACTTTTTCATTAATCTGGAAGTCAGGTATAGAAAAATATGAATCTAAACTTACTATGGCAGTATTCTCAATTTTCTGTTTCAAGTACGAAGTAGCCATTTCTGTACCGATACATATACTACCTGGAGTGTTGTAGAAAAGATCTCGCATTTTTTCTGCTTTCTTTTGGGAGCTAATATGCTCTTTATCAAAAATAATTATTTTTGATTCTGGAAACAATTTTTCTATCTCTTCTGCAACTTTTTCTATTCCTATACCAAGAGGTGAGAGTCTCCAGCCACCACAGTGACTACAAAGAACTTTTGTATCAAATTTTTCTCCACAATGGTTGCAGATAAAAATATTTTTAGCTCCTCCAGCTTCAATTTTTCTACCATAAAGTACTACTGGCATATGACAGTTGGTACAAGAGACCACAGTTCCACAATCGCTACATACAGTTGTTGGAGCTAAACCTTTTCTGGCACAAAACAGAAAAAGATGTTCATTGTTTTCAATATTTTGTTTAATTATCGATTTGATTTTTTCTCCAATTATTTCAAACTCTTTATTTTTCATATCCTGGGGACTTCGCATGTTTACTAGTTCACAGTTTGCAGAAGTTAGAGATCTGAATTTAAGAGGAGAGAGTGGGGCATATTTACCATTTTTTTCTTCCCACAATGTTTCTGTTCGGAGAAACATATCGCCCAGTACAAGTCTAACTTTCATTTCTTTAGCAAGTATTTCAACTACATTTCGCATGTCTAAGTATGGTCGAGTCTGCATTTTATAACTTCTTGAGGATTCTTTTTCTAGGATTATTGTGCCTATGTCATTTTTAGGTATAGCTAAAAAAGTTCCAGTACCTATAATCAGCACAGGATGCTTTTCAGCACAAATATTTTTCCAGGAGTTAACCATTTCTTTTTTTGATAACCCACTATGTAGTGTATAAGTATATTTTTCTATACCTCTTTCTAGCAAAACTTTGGCACTATTTAAGTCTTCTATTGTGGGTACACAGAAAAAAACAGAGTGTCCCCTTGCAAACTCTTCTCTTACTAAACTTTTATATGTTGCAAACCTTTCTTCGCTGTCACACTGCAGGAGTACAGTTTCATTAAATGAATTAACTAGGGTATTGTTCTCGGCAAAACTTAGACTAGTATTTTCCTCAAGAATACTTTTAGGTAGTAGTGAAAAAAGAGTTGCCCCTATACTAGATGCGTTGTAGTCAGAGATTTTTTTTATTGCTTCAGTAAAGCTTTTTGTAAGAAATGAACCAGACTGCATTTCGTCCACTTTTTTAATATTGTATGAAAGAGACTTTATCTCAGACTTCATCGAACTAGCATCTTTCACATCCACAATCAGTCCATATATTATTTTCTTTCTTAGGGGGATTTTTACAATACCGCCCAAAGAGACATCACTTTTCGTGAAATAGGTGAGAGTTTCCTTGGATACACCTCTACTTATAGGGATTACGGTTACTATATACATTTGGGCGTATTATAACCCAAATAAGCTTAGATAATAACTTGCATCAAGTTCTGTGAATCTTGTATATAAATATAGTTCTCATCACCAATTACAAATGTAGGTCTTTCGCCTTTGTAGATAGGCATAAAGTTCTGGGTACCCATTTTGTTTATTTCTATTACAAACACTCCATTTCCAGAAGAGAAGATTAAGGAATCGTTTCTATTTTTATAAAAGTCCAAGTTTCGAACTGGATTCTCTGGCTTCACTACTTCTACAGTTTCTCCACCAACTCTTGCCATTATTGTATTGTTTTCCACCCAAACATTCACAGATTCGTCTGGACTTGCTTTGATTGAATTTATATTTGGAGCAAAATTTTTATTTATATCTGAAACAATTTTCCAATACTCAGGATCGTTTTTTGTAATAATGCTTTCTGACGGATTTTGATAAACAAAAATAGGAG
>JACCDR012422076.1_pt1 | contig 16006 bp, 40 predicted proteins | sample 7446431 | NCBI WGS metagenome assembly JACCDR01 (sample SAMN15323443, study PRJNA562643) | freshwater metagenome | isolation source: river surface water | place: USA:Blue River Watershed | collected 2017-08-17 | reverse complement strand
TTCGACTATACCTTCAAACTGTGGATTGTCTTTTAAGTATTGTCTTTGTTCGCTTGCTGATGTACCAAATATCATCATCATATCGTAATCAGATGCTCCGTAATCATTTTGAAGTTGCTGCTCAAAACCGACACTACTGCTAACATCGGTTTTGCGTAATACCTTGCTTCTGTTGTAAATTGAACTGTTGTTTTTCATTTGAACTTTTTTTTTAAAATTTGAGCATTAGTTTTTCAATTACGGCACTAACGCAAAGCCGCAAAACCGTTGGGCGCATTGCTTTATTCAGCATACCCATAAGCCTTTTTTAATTCGTCCAATTGCTTCTGTGCTGTTTTTACTTGTCCCGATTGAAATTGAGTTAGGGCGTTTTGTAAAACCTTCATGTATTCTACTTGGTGTTCGGGTAGATACTGAAAGAATATATTAGCCGCTTGCGCTCTTGCGTCGGAAATATGTTTTGGTTCGTTCATGGTCTTAGAAAGTAGTTATTTTTCTTTTGTTCTTCCCTTAGTTTCTTGTTAAGTTGCTTAATCTCATAGCGCAGGTTATCAACTTCCTGCGTGTCGTTCTGCTTCCTTGCAAACACCATTCGAGCCACAAGGTCTTTTTGTCTGTCTTTTAGTGCTTCGTAGGTCATGGTAAAGGGGTGTTTCTCTATTTTTCTTCTAAATACATTACTCTATACTCTCGATTCTTGTTGTCTGTCCAAATAGACCTACAACCAAGGTCGTTTATTCTATCGCCATAAATATTAGCAATATGTTTTAGTCCAAGTTCTTTTGCTTCATGGTTTGTTATTACTTTAAAATTTCTAATAAACCATAAATAAAGCTTGCTTGCTTTTCTTGTTTTACTCATAGTTTAATTTCTTTTCTTGTTATATCCCTGAATGACATAAGATGATAACCTTTGTCGAAGGCGTTTAATTTTATGTCAAAAACTACTTTTCTTTTTACATAGTCAATACCTAAATACCTCCATAACCTACGTGTATTGAATTGGTAATATCCCCCTGTTTTTTTTACCTTAAAAGCCTCTTTGTCTTCCTGCTTTGTAATAATAAAAACCAAATCGTCTTTTTTTTGGGGGCTTTTTGCAAATTTGATAAAAGAATTTTCTGTTAAGTTTAATAACCTTTCAGCCGCAGTATTTACGCCCAAATTCCCGTTTTTATGAATAGTAAACTTAGGGCTTTGGCCTGAAATCAAAGATATAAATTTAAGTTCCATTATTCTTTCGTGTTAAAGTTATTGCCGTCTTTCCGTGCTGTCAGTCTTTGCGGAAAATGAGTAAACTCTTTTACGATAGCTACTATTTCCAGTCGTTGCACTTTTTACTTTTCGGGGAAATGCAAGAACTCTATTAACCGCCTTAATACATGGGCGACAACCCCCTGATATGAAAACGCTATCAACCCCCTGTTTTACCCCCTGTGGGCAGTGTCTATTATATTGCAAAGTGGAATCCCAATGGTTTCTACTTGCTTGTTTTGGTAGAAATATTCCATTTCTGGTATCTCCCCTAAAATCTTGTCCTTTCGTTGAACTATTGAACCGTCAGTTCTTTGCTTGTACTTGCCCGAAATAGCGATTTTGTTGTTGTGCTTTGTCGGGCTTTCAAAGATGGCAAAGGCTGAGGTTTCAGATAACGAAATAAACGTAAGGCGTTGAGTAATGGTACGCGTTCCTAACTTATAGGTAACTTCGTATTCTCGTTTTGCTTTGTATTGTGTCATTTTACTTTCGTCATTGTGAAGTTGTCCGTTACCTCCGTTGTCACTTTGGGAATCTCAACCCCGTCAATTCGACCGCCTTTTTTGCAAGTCTCTTCGATCTGCTTCTGATACTCCTGATTGAGCTTAACGCTTTCGTTTGCCTTTCTCCAAAGTTCCACTTCTTCGTATTTATATTTAACCTGTGGGCGGTAGGTGAATTTATATCCGCCTATTTCAAATGATTTACTTTGATTAAGTACAATTTGATTAATAACAGGCTTAACCTTTGCTTTGATAGCCTCTAAAACGTCAATGTAACGTTGAATGTCGGTATAGTCAGCCAATGTAGCTTCTTCGTCTTCGCACAGAAATAACCTATCAACAAGTGAGTTTAGTTTTTCTTCGCTGTATTTAGATATGACATTAATATCATCAAATACGTACCATGCGAAATTGTCTCTTATCTCTTTCATTGCTTAGAATGGTAAATCTCCTGTTTCTTCTTGTGGTAATGGTTCGTGGGCTGGTGCCGATTGCGCTTGTTGCGTTGGTTCTTGGTTTCGGCTACCTACCAAAGTCAAGTCATTGCAATTAATAACAAAATTAGCTTTGGTTTCTCCGTCTTTGTTAGTCCAAGTTTCAATTCTCGGCACGCCTTCAATTAGCACTTCGTTACCCTTTTTGACGTATTGGGCGGCTATGTCTGCCAATTTACCCCAAACTTCAATAGAGTACCAAGTTGTAACTTCTTCACCTTTTACTTTGGCCGATGTAGCTACTGAGAATTTTGCAACCTTTGAAGTTTCAAACTCTTTGGTTTCGGGGTCTTTGCCTACCCGTCCTAATACCGTAATTTTTGCGCGTCCTGACATTATTTAATTTCGTTTAATAGTGATTTTTCTAATTCTTCAGATAACTCGTATTTTGCTTTTACTTGGGCTATTGTAAACTTATCTTTTAGTGCAGCCACAACATTTTTATAATTTTGGCTATCTTTTATCAACTGAGGTTTTGATAGTGGTTTTGTGGGCAAACTCGCGGCATTTCCGTCATCGTCTTTTTCGGTTGCTACTCCAAGAATTGCCCCAAGTGCGTAGCGTCTTTGGTAGGTAAGGCGTGAGCCGTTCCCTTGTGGGTCGTTTTGCTTTGAAGGCATGAAATATGTTTCAGAAATATATTCACCCGATTCATGTAAAAGTATTGTCGTTAATCCGTTTTCTCCGACTGGTAATTGGAGAATTGACAAACCAAATTCGGCAAGTACGGGGCGGGTAGTGTCTAAGATATTGTCAAGGGTTGCGTAGTCATTTTTATAATGAGGGTTTTTCCCGTCTTTCTTAACCGTTTCGGCTTTTGCATGGTACTTTGCAAGTGCCGTCGCAAGTTCTTTAATATTCTCTGAGCGTTCCATTATCTTAGGTTTTTTGGGGCTTTTACTACTTTCAATCCATTCTGTTGAGTCCATCCGCTACTATCTGTACGCGTCAAATCCATACATTCGGGCGGTTCGGGTTTAAATTTAAGGCTTACCTCCCCCTCTACTTTTTCAATATTGAATCCGCGTCGTAGGTAAGTTTCGGTTTTGTTTCCACAAATGAGGGAGTAAAGTTCTACGCTTCCATCTTCACTGAGGTAAGTAGTTATCTTTTTAACTACTGGTGGTTCTACTTTCTTTCTCATAGTTTAAAAAATAGAGGGTAAAGTGAGGCTAAGATTATTATTACTGCCAAGATGCCAATAATGGCAAAAAGGGCGTTTTCTTGTTTTTCGGGAGTGAAACGGTTTTTCATTCTGGTTCTTTTATGCGTTCTTCGTTAATCTCATAAAGTTCATTTCCATGCCATTCAAAATGAGAGCCAAATAATTCCCAATATAAACCATTCCATTTAGCAGTTACCCAATCTTTATCTGACCTTAATTTTACCCAATAATAACCTTCTTCTCTAATCATAATTGTAAGGGTCTTTCCACTTGTTTTTGAAATATTCATCGTCTTCGTTTGAATCGTCCAGCATCAAAGAGAAAAACTCAAATACTAATATGAACATCCAAATGACTAACAAAGTAAGAATTATTGCTAATATACTCATGGTCTTGGGGATTTAGGCGTAAAAAGAAACTTTGCAATCTCAATGAAGGCATAGACGAAAATTGCACCAAGTCCAAACTTCCAGTCTATGCCCGTAGCCCAAACGGCTACTAAGGTAAGGGTCAAAACAAAGTGCGTCATTGGGTTTTAGGTTTATATTGCAAACACGTTGCTGCATGAATAGTTAGTACACATTGCTTAGTATAATTGGGGTTGTTGAAAAAACAATTGGTGTTTGTACAGTCAGCAATTGATTCTAAATATTGAGACTCAATAAGCTCTAAAGTCTCCCTTGCTTCATACAGCTCTTCTTCTAATTGCTCTATCTCTAACCTTTGTTTGTGTATATCGTCAAGTGTTATCATAGTTCAAATGGGAATCTTCTAAGGGTTACAAGCATTGTATTCTCCAACAAAGTACGTCTGGCCTTTCGCAAATAACTAAATGTGTATTTATATTCAGCCTTATTGGTAGTTCTCCATGTTCGCGGAGCATAGCACCTAATAGTAAGGTCTGACATTCCTACTTTATCGTTTATACGTTCATGTACATTTCTAAAAAACCATCCAAACTTTCCGCCTTTGTGACGGTCTTTAAAATTATTTGTGTATTGGTATTCCATTTTGTTAGATGTTTTAAGGTTTTAGAAATAACAGGGGCAAAAGTTCACCCCTGTATTTAATCAAATTACTTCTTTTTCAAACTCAACCTTTATCTTTTTGGTAGGCTAAACAGTGGGAGTAGCAAAACTACCCCCGTGTCCATTCCATCTAACCTAACCTTTACTAAAATGAAGACCAACCAACTACTTGCCATACGTGCATTGAAATAATGCAAGCACTGAGCGGCAAACCTGAATCTTTTTTATCTAAGTCAATGAATTTAAGCGTGCCTGTGGGCTTACTTTCTCCCTTTGGTACGAAGCCTTGCGACTCTAACGAAGCCACTCTACGAGAGAAAACTGGTATTTCTTCGGAAGAATCTACGTCTCCTACTTTTACGAATTGCACAAAGCCCGACAAAAGAATCTTTGCGCGTGTCCATGCAGTGTGAAGGGCAAGGCTCATGCTTTTTAACGCTGAACGCATTTTATTTGCAGTTGTCACAATCCATGAAAGCAAATTGCGACGGGCTTGCTTGCGTAGTAATTGCTGACCTTTGTCAGTGTATTCTGTCACGTCTTTCGCGTAACTAAACAACTCGATAATAATATCTTTGGCTGTTTCTTCACTAAACTGGCAGGTAACAAACTCATAGTGAGTTTCTCCAATATTTCTTTTAACAAAGTAGCTTAAATCGTTATAAGCCAATTCGTTTATTTCTAACTGATAAAGACGGCCATTGAAAACAAATTCAATGTCGGTATTATCAATGATAACTACGTCAGAAATTTGAGCGGAGGTTAGTAAAGTAGTCATTTTCATTTAGTTGTTTTGGTTAGTGCCTTATTGACTGTACAAAGGTAGTATTTAGTTTTGAATAAAAAAATATTTTCAAGTTTTTTTTTAAATTTCTTCAAATATTTTTAGGTATAGTGTCTAAAAGTTCATCAAGCGAAATCCAGTAGGTAATATTTTGTAAAATCTCATTGTTATTTTCACAATAATATTTCCCGTCTCTTTGTCTGAAATAGCAATAACCTAAAATAAAATCTTTATTTTCGTTTACTGCTAACACCTCTTTTGATGGTATTTCGGTTTTGATATTTTTCCAGTTCATAATTGTTGTTCAATTAACGTTTTTCAAATTTCTTTAAATATTTTTTCCCCTGTTTTTTGAAGGCTTCAATCTTTGACAAGGGAACGGCAAACGATACTGGTTTTGTAGGTTCTTCGTATAGATGCTTGCGCCCTGCATTGGGTCTTTTACCTCCGTGTTTTTTTGGTGTGTCTGTCATGTTTGATTCTTTTTTATTAACCTGTCTAAATGTTCGGCAAACTCTATGAAGTCTGATTCTGTGCAATCGCAAAGGTCTATTTCTTCATCAAATCTACTTTTTAAGCAAATCTGACCTTTTGGCGAACATTCTAACCGTGGATTAGTGTAAAATTCTACTTGTATATCTTCGTTTACCTTAATGGTCTTTGTAAGGTTAAACCCGTCTCGTTCTTCGTATATTATCATTTCGGCACGTCTATTTTAAAGGAATAAAGTAAATTTTCGTAGGCAAGTTTGAAGCGAAATACTTCTTCTTCACTACGTCTTGATAGCTGCAAAGCTATTTTAAACATTTGTTCGGCCATTAAATATAAATCCATTTGCTGTTGTGAAATGGTTTCTTCGTCAAAATCGGGAACGTTTCCCTTTGACCTCCAAACCTTATTTACGACTATCAATAAGTTTTTTCTGAGGTCGTTTGCTTTAGACCTTGTTTGCATCCTGTACTCTGTTTTATGGATGCGCTCAAATTCATCTATTAGCCAAATAAGGTAGCCAGCAACGGAGTGAATAGCTATCATGCTATCTACCAAATCGTCAGTTGTTTCGGCTTGTTGGGGTAGTGGTAGTTGTTTCATTTATAGCCAAGTGTTTTTAATTTTAGTGCTTTTGCAATCTGCATAAATTCCTCTAAAGTTTCGGGTATTGGGAACTTAAAAGTTACCTCATTCGATAACTCAAAACTCCTAATTTGAAAAAAAAACAACCCTTTACATTCGCTTTCATAGACATCAACTGCGATATATTTATCTGCAAACAAAAGATAGCTGCAAGGGTGTTGAGTTAATCCCGCTTCTTTGCTTTTTTGAGCAATAAAATCTAATATTTCCTGATTCATGTATTTAAAAATTTAGTTCTGTTTGCTCATTGGGTAGAGGTATTATCACCCCAAAAAAATCACTTGCCCATCGTCGGACGTTTTCCAAATACTCCTCAAATTCGGCTGTACTTAGTGCCGTTGTGGTCTTGGGTATGTGTTCAAACTCCCCGTCTTGATTTACAATTGTAACATAGTTAAATTTTGTTTTGAGAAAGTCATGGACTTCTTCGCTGTTTAGAAAAAGCCCATGATGTTCTTTTAGTGCTTCGCTAACAATCGGCAATACACAACCCCAATAATACGCGTTTTGCGGGGTGCTACGGCCTTTTGTTTTAGATTGTACTGTTAGCTCTACCTCACAATCTTTCCAACGGATCAACTTAGCCAAAAACTCGTTTCTTTTGTAGATTGTTAGTTTTCCCTGCTTTACTGAGCCGTAGGTTTTTAGTTTCATGCTTCTTTACACCAAGTTGAAGGGGAGAAGTGACTTATTCTACCCGATTCGTATTGAACTTTTATGAGTATTGATACTCCGCTGTCAAGTATTTTAACTTGTTGATCATCCCACTTCCTTGTACCAATACACCAAATAATAACGTTATCTCCTACTTTACATTCTTTCAAGAACTTTTCCATTGCCAAACCGTAGGTTTTGAGTTTCATAACACAAAGTTAAAAACAAAACTTGAATAAAAAAATAATTTCATGTTTTTATTTTTGATTGTAGTACGGGTTTGAGTTGCATTTAATAATCTGACCAATAAGTGTAGATTTGTGACCATCAACATAAAATATACACTCATTTGCAGATACCATTGTAAAGCTATCTACCTCAATTCTGCTATTAGTACTCCAGTTATTGTCATCTGACTTAGATAGTATGTACGCTCTTTTATATTGAGGGGCTGCCTTTTCTTTTGTTTTATCTACCCAACACCCACCTAAAAGGTAGGCTGTGAAAATTAGTGTAAGTGTGATTTTTATCTTTCTCATTGTTTTTTTTATTTTAACGTCCAAAAAGTAAAGCACCTGCGTCCCTTCCATGCCCATTAGTCCTCCCCTGATACCCTGTAAGCCTCTTAAATTGTTCCGCATCCATTTTGGTCTTGTTGTTCTTTGGTGCAATCCAATAGTGTAGTATTTCGTTACACCTGAAAAAATCATCCCAAATTTGACAATCACGTTTGATACTTCCAGCCCCTTGCAGCCGTTCTTTCCCTGACTCCCCAAACCATTTGCGCTTTCTTGCATCTTCAATGTACACCGCGTTTGGTTGAAGCTGAATTACAGTCTCCATTGCCATTAAAATATTCATTGAGGCAATAAGTGAGAACTCTTTTTTGTCCGTATCCCAAATTGCGACCCCTGTATTAACTCCAGGGTCTATGCCGATTATCACCATATCCTTACAAGTTTTTTATCAGTTATTAGTGCTTCAATCTCAAAACGGGCGTAGTAAAACTCTGTATTGCTATTTTTCTTCCTGACCCGATAGCCAAAATGCGGAAGTCTAAAACTTACGTAAACGGGGGCAACTACTTCAATAATCGTGCCGTTTTCGTGTTGGTAGGTTTCCCCTTTGTGGAGTGTTCTCATTTAAAAAGGTGGTGTATCATCTTCATTACTTACTACCCAATCTCTTTTTAGTAATTCGCTTATAGGCGTTAATCGTGGCGTTTCGGGTTCTTCTATTGGTATTTCTACCTGAACTGCAAAATCTTTCATTTCACTTTCAAAGGGCTGTTGTGATATAATTTGTTCTGTGTCACTATCAATTTCTACCTCTGCATATCTCCCCGTTACCCCTTCCTTATCGTAGGCAAAAGAAGCCATACCAATTTGACCCATGAAGAAAAACTTCACTTTTTGAACGTGTATATCTACTATGCCTGTTTTGTAGTTTCGATACACCGTAAATCCGTTGTACGTCTTATTGAAAAAGTTTGCAGATCCGCTAATACTGTATAAATTAGGCACTTCATAGGCTTTTGTGGTCTTATCCTTTGCAATCTTGGTAGGGTGTGCTACCAGCCAAATATGGACATTATTTAGTTCGCAAAAGTTTTTAATCTTGGTTAGAACTTTTGAAATGTACTGAGTTTCTGATTCACCAGCGGCCATATTAAACTCAATGTAATTGAATGGGTCTATAACCATACCGTCTATGCCATAGCGCAAAACTAACTCCCTTGCTTTTGCCAAAATTCCATCGATAGACAAATCAATTTCATTGAACTTCAAAAACCAGTAGTGATTATTGACAAACTTTTTTGCTTTGTCCTTTTCGTCAATACTCATTTTGTTTTTTCCTGCAAAAGTTTTTCCAACGTATTTTTGAATGAGCGAAATAGAATGTAGCTGAACGGGCGAACTTTCTGGGGAAAAAATACCAAACTTCCATCCATGACGGGCGGCCAGTCTTATTATAATTTGGTCAATGAAATTGGACTTCCCACTTTGCGGTATTCCAGTAATTGTCGTAAACTCACCACGTCTCCAAGAAATCAAAGAGTCAAATTTAGGATAGCCGATTGTATCACCACGGGGAAAACCGTTTTTGTAAATATACTCTAATTCGTCATCTACGTCGTTTAACGTCTGTATTCCCTCTAAAGGGTATTGTGAGGCGTTTCTAATTATCTCATTTAGTTTTTCTTTTCCAAACTTGACAAGAACCTCGTTAGAATCTTTGCAGTTTTCGGGATATTCCACAAAATAACACACTTCTTTTCCGATACGCCTTGCAAGTTCTTCACGCAACGCCAGCCCTGCCTCATCCCCATCGGTGGCAATGACTACCTTTTTCATGTGCTGAAAGTACGGCCAACAATTATCCAAATACTCTAATTTGGCATTCCCTTTGCTTGCACCGTTGGGAACGGATACGGCATTGAAAATACTTGCTTCATAAAGACTCATACAATCAATTTCTCCCTCACAAATTACACACTCACTTCTACCTTTTATTGCGTCAAGGTTATAAAAGACAAGTTCGGCCTTTGATACCATTTTAAAGTTCTTTGCACCGTCTCTAAACTTAATGTTTATTAGCTGACCATCCCGAAAATAATTGAAGTTTATGCAGTTGTTATTTTTGCCAGTTTGCGGCATAAACTCAACGCTTTCGCCTATCTTAAAATATTCTAACGTTTCTTTGCTTATAGAACGACTTTCAAACCACACCTGTACCTTTTCCCCAAAATTCTGTTTGCGTGGCTCAGGACGCAAATAAACAGCCTTTACGGGCATTTCTTCCATTATTCCGCCAGCCCAACCGCAATGATGGCAATTCCAAACCTTTTTTGATAGGTCAACGCTTAAACATTTATCTCTTTTGTGCTTTCTTGCCTCTGAGCATTTCGGGCAAAGTGTGCGGATAGTTCCGTAGGTTTTTCCCTGTGTATCTATACCAGCATCCCGCCAGCTTGAAAATATCCGTTGTTCCATTAGTACACCACCTCCCTTTCTCTTTTTGGTTGAGCCGCCTGTTGTTGGTTGAAATCTTCGTATGGTTTTTGGTTGAGGTAAGTTTCGGGGTTTTTGCGGTATTGTTTTTCGGGTTGCTTCTTAACGTAGTACGCGGTGTGTTTTAGAATAAGGTCTTTTTCGGGTTGTGGGAGTTTCGCCCATTTAGCGAAGCATTGTTTTTTTCCGCCAGCGTCTGACTTGTCATATAGGAACCACCATTTTAGGAAGTCATCGCTGTAATTGGTTTGGGCGTTTTTTGGTTGAACAACTTCAATCTCCCCGTTTTGTTGGTTTAATTGTTTCGTTGTTTCGTTGTTTAGTTGTTTATTTATACTAACAGTGCTTTGGTATGTGCTTTGACTGTGCTTTGTACTGTGCTTTTGCAGTGCTTTGTCTAATGCTTTTGTATGTGCTTTGGTATTTTTTACAATAGCAATTATATTTGCAGTGTATTGGTTTTTGCTTGTTTCTATCATTTCAATAAAGCCATATTCTACCAATTCTTTCAATCCTTGCGAATATGTACGCCAGTTCTTTACACCGATTGCGTCCATAACCATTGAAGAAGGTAGGCTAAATACTTCCTTCCATCCAAGGCGGTTGCATTGTTCTATTGCAAAAAAATAAATTGCGTAATGTATAGGCTTGACCTTTTCCGTATTTTCAAAAGACCAATCTATAAAATCCCTGCTTAGTTCGTAGCTATTCATTTTATAGGTCTTTTAATTGTTCGTAAAAATCATTTATTGCCTGCATAGCCTCAACACTTCCACCTTTATCGGGGTGGTATTTGTTGGCTAATTTCTTCCAAATTTTTGCGTATCTCTTATTTGATTCAACAACGTTAAAAGAATAGTCAAAACCTATTCTATCCAACAACTCAAAAGAAAGGGCATTTTTTAATTCGACGGGAAGGTCAAAAGAAGTTAGCGCAAATGCTAAATAGGTGTGCGGTAGTTCATCAAAAGGAACGCCTTTGTACTTGCCAAATGGCATAGTTTCATAGTTCATAATTAATAATTAGTTATTAGTGATTGATGTACAAATGTAAATAAATTTATTTACAAATAAAATAAGTTTATCATTTATAGAAAACTTTTTTTACTTGCATCTTATACCCGCAATAGTTCGCCCAAAGTTCTGCCTTTTGGTCAGATATACGTCCTATGCCTTTTTCCGTTTGCGAAATGTATTGTTTCGTACAGCCTAAAAGTTCGCCTAATTCTGATTGTGTCAAATTGGCCTCTTTTCTTATTCGTTTTAGTTCTTGGTGTATCATGTTGTTCCGATTCGTTGAGCGACTTTTTACTATTTGGCCTGTGTTCATGGTTTTAAGCGGTTTTGTTTAAAAATTCACCGATTGTTATTTCAATATCCTGAGACATTTCAAGGTCAATGATAAATTGCGACGGCTTAACGCCTATGTAATCTCTGATTATGTACCCTTTTTCAGTTAAGCAGTGTATTAAAAAGTGAGTTTCATATCCACTTATATCAAGCCAACTTGCTATATCGGCAACTTTTTTTGAGCAATAGAAATTGTTTTTTGGATGTTGGCTATGTTGTAGTATTTCGCATAAAACAGCCATTTCGCGCAAAGATAGGTTTAAGGCTTTCCTAACTACGTGATTAGTGAGTGTGATTATTTGCATGATTTTTTAGATTTTCTATAAACCCAAGATTTCGGGTTTTATGATTTTTGAGACTTGATAGGTTATTCTGGTATTAACCTTATACCAATTTTTGCCATTTCTTCAAAGGCTTTTATAAGGTGTTTATCCATTTCGGCAAGATTTTTTAAATCAGCATCGTTTTTTGCTACTAAATAATCATTGACACTCATTGTCATTGCTTTAGCAGGGTCAGTTTTTCTAAGAATTTCCTTTGCTGACTTACTTGGTCTGCCATACGTTCTCTGTATTTGTTTTGGAGTCTTTCCAGTTACTTGTTTACAGTTTTCAACGTTGTACTTTATAACCCCATCAATGCCTTTTTTTTCGTACATTAAAGAATTGATGTCTTTTGAGTTTTTTACCTGAACCGAACGGGCTGAATGGGTTGCTAACTCTGATGCGGTAACTCCAATAGATGCAATAGAATATCCGCCAGTTTTTCGGATTGAAGGTAGTACGTCGTTTGCAAGCCAGTTTCTAAGTTTGATACCGTAAGGAAGTCGGCAACTCATTGATAGTTTCCAAAAACCCGATTCGTAAATTATTGTAGTTCTTGGTGTTCTGGAAGTGACTAACCCCAAGTTAGCCACTTCTTTCCATATTTCAGCAGGGCAATTTGCTTTTTCTAAAATGATGTAATCTTCATTTTGAATAAGATTTCCATCCTTTATAGCTTTGGTTAAATTTGAATGTCCTAAAAGTCTTGCAACTTCTTTTCCACCAAAGCAATACTGGTCTTTTTTTGCTGATTTTATCCTATGCAACTCTAAGTCGCTAAAAGGAACTTTTATTGTTGTTATATCCATAACACAAATGTAATAAAAAAAAATGATATTACATAATTTGTTTTGAATCTAAGTTTCGGAACAAAAAATATGAAACTATACCTAACTGACTAATTTTAGCTTAGTCGGTCGTTTCACCCATTTTTTAAATATGGAGAATTTGGCATATTTACTTTTCCGTTTCCCACGCAAATAAAAACGAGCTGAAAATCAATCGTTTACAGCCCGTGGGGATTGGTTTGCAAATAAGGGGGGGGGGCTAAAATCCAATCTCTAATTTTAGTAATGCCAGTTTCATTTCGGGGCATTTGTAGTGTTCTTGGGCGTGGTCAAAGTTTTTAAACTGTATTCCTGACAATTTAAACGGGTTGTTCGTTTCCTTGCGAACTGAAACGTAATTCATTTTTCCAGTTGCAACCAGTACGCTAAAAGTGTTTCCTTTTACGTTTATGTTGTGAAGCGTGTATGTAGTTTCCATTTTGATTGTCGGTTAGATGTTTTGAGAATTGTTAATAGTTAATCGTTTCAATGGTCAAAATGCTTTCTTTTTCTTCCCAATATTCCAGTATTTTTTCCCATTGGGTAGTGTTGAGGATGAAGTTAGCGGAAACTAAGAAAGCAAAGTTTTCGTAACTGTTGCCAAATAAAAACTCTTTGGCGTAAATAGGATAGATTACTTTGTAAAAAATATCCTCTGTGGTGTTTGAGTAGTTAAATTTCTTGATAGTCATTGTAGTAATTGGTTAGCAGTTTTGAGATTTGACGAGGTCGGGGGGGGTTATAGTACAAAACTTTCTGCTATTTTTTCAAACCATTCGTTATAGAAATCAGCTTTGTAAACTCCGTTTACGTCGGTAAATTTGATAATTACCATCCCGTTGTGACTACCCCAACATTTTGCAGGGTTGTTGTAAAATCGACGGAATGCCGCTTTTGCGCGGGAAATATCAGATTTTGACGCGTTTGTGTTTGACGCGTTGCGGATTGTGTAGGTAGTTTTCATTATCGTAGTTAGTTAGAAGTTGAAAATTAAGTTTAGCAGTTTTGAGACTTGCTGAGGTCGGAGGGATTAGTAGCTATTAGAAAGTAGTCCTTTGTATTCATCCCAAATTTCTTGCTGCTTTTCTGTTAAAGAAAAGTCAAAGTCTTGTGCTAAATCTTCGTTAAACAACCATCGAAAAAAATTAGGGTCTTGTTCTGACGCATAGACAACGTACTCTACAAAGCCGTTACTGTTTCCATTTTGAAGGTCAGACGTGTAAGAATCTGAGTTTTTGTAATTCTCGTTTAAAGCCTTTGTCTTTTGTGCGAATTTGTTCCAAGTGTTCATTGTCTTAATTAGGTTATTGTTCAGAATGCTGTTCCCCCTTGTTTGATGATATAAAGGTAGCACATAGGTTGTATATCTACAAGTGATTATTGATAAACGGTTTTATTTATTGATAAACGGTACATAATACCGTTCTAAGTCAATGTACTGCTTAATTTGACCATCAACGGACTGAACTTGCACCGTTTTTATCTGACCTTTTTTTATCCGTTGATAGACAGCTTGACTGGATACGCCTATGAGTTTGGCGTATCGGTAGGGAGTTGTGAGTTTCATGGTTTGTTAATGGTTATTATTTTGTTGATTAAATTTTGTTAGGTTAATGTATAAACTTCCAAACTGCCAAAAGTTATGCCCTGCTGGTTGCCCCCAAGTTTCACTAATTTGCTTTCCAGTTGGAGTACAAAGACAAAACTCGTTACAAAAGCCGATAAAGGCAGGTTTGTCTCTTTTGTCAATCACTACGTTTATAGACTTTCCTGTTTGTTTACACCATTTGGCTTTTATGCCATAAGCTAATAAACCCTTTTTTATATTATTGGCTATTGGTGTTTTTAGTTGAGTAGTAATTTTGTTAGACATTTTGGTTTTTATAAATTTTATCCATTCTTGCTTTAATTACTTCGTGAGTTTCGTTTCGCTCACGACAAAAAGAACATTGGCAAGTGATTTGCTCACCTTTGAAGTATTGTAACAGTTTAAAACATGGTTCAACTTCTACGATGGGGAAAGTCACGTTTCCCACTTGAATATTACCTACCTGTGTAACTTTGTTTTTCATTTTTTTTAGTTAGTTAGATGTTTGAGAATTGTTAATCGTTTTCAATGGTCAAAATACTTTCTTTTTCCTCCCAATATTCCAGTATTTTTTCCCATTGGGTAGTGTTGAGGATGAAGTTAGCGGAAACTAAGAAAGCAAAGTTTTCGTAACTGCTGCCAAATAAAAACTCTTTGGCGTAAATAGGATAGATTACTTTGTAAAAAATATCCTCTGTGGTTTCTGAGTAATTAAATTTCTTGATAGTCATTGTCTTAATCGGTTAGATGTTAAAAATTGAGTTAGCAGTTTTTAGATTTGTTAAAAGTTATCTATTTGAGAAAAAGAATATTTTGCCACATGAAATACCGAAAGCTACGTTGAAGTTTTTTTCTATCCATTCTTGCACCGCGTGGCAATTGTCGTAATTCGTTTGAAGTATCGTTTCTTCATCATAATGACCTTTAAACTTTACTTTGATTTTTAGACCAAAGTTTGAAGCGGCTTCACGAATAGCAATCATCTTACTTTGTCTATCGCGTTTCCGTCCTGTGGGTTGCATACAAACAGCCCAAATTTCGTCTCTTTGTGACTGTGTTAAAACGGGGGTAGTTCCTACTTTCATTGTCTTAGTTAGTTAGATTGTTATTGCCCTTATTGTTGAATCAAAGGTAGTACACAACTTGCATAGGTACAACACAATATTGATAAACGGCAAATAGAAATGATAAACGGTTGAAATCTTATTCGGGAAAATAAATTAACGTGTAAATTTGGGTATTTAAGAACAAAATACTAATAGAGAAAAGATAATACACGCGCGCATATTGATTAAATAAACAAAATCAAGTGTTAGGCTATATTTATTTTTATATTATAACTTTGTCAATGGCTGTAATAAAAAGTCTTAAAACAAACGTAGTAGAAGAAAAACAAAGTAGATGGTCAAGTGCTGACAATAGCCTGTATAATACGTCTCGTTGGCGAATATATAGGACTAACTACATTAAGTATAGACTATCGTTAGGACACTCTGATTGTGACGTTTGCGGCCGTTTGTTTCAAGCCAAAACAAACAACAATACAGGTATAGAAATAGACCACGTTAAACCTATATCGCAAGGTGGTGAAATGTACGACTACGACAACTTACAAATGTTGTGTCACGTATGCCATACACGAAAGACCGCAAAGGAAATAAGACAAAGGAATGATGCAAACTAAGAAACTACATAACGCAACTCTTAACAGGTTTGGAACTATCCAGGCTAATAACGTCCGTTGCGTGCTACCTGGTGCAATGGCTTGCAAGGTTAAGCCGTGCCGCTGTGCTGGTACCGAAACTAACGAGAAATGTTTATTAAATCAAGTGCAAGTTGTTGATAATGAGGGGGGTACGGCAAAAGTTTAAAAATTTTCGCCCGAAGAC
>JACCDR012650855.1_pt1 | contig 16010 bp, 19 predicted proteins | sample 7446431 | NCBI WGS metagenome assembly JACCDR01 (sample SAMN15323443, study PRJNA562643) | freshwater metagenome | isolation source: river surface water | place: USA:Blue River Watershed | collected 2017-08-17 | reverse complement strand
TGCGGACCTGACTAGTGAAATGGGTGCATTCATCATCCGCCGCGTTGAAGCTCTGCGCAACAAGCCGACTGCCATGGAGATTGATCTCGACTGCTTGTGAACAGGAAAGGAACGAGCATGAACATCAACCAACAGATCATCCTAGACGTGGCCATGGCGAAGATTTGCATTGTTCCCTGCCATCGCACGTATCAGCGCCTTGGATGGACTCTGGAACAATGGGAGTCTTTCGCCGCTACCGTTGATCCAAAAAGGGAACCAGACATGGGACCGCGCAGACTGGAAAACTTGAGAGCAGGACTCGCACGCTGGAAATCTTTAGCCTCTGGTGCCGCGGTTGTCAGCACGAACGAACTACAACGCCTCAACAAGTAAAGGAAACTAGCATGGCCTACTTGCATATCTACTCTCTCGCCCGCACGCTGGGATTCCGTCCAATCTGGGCACATCGGATTGCACGACGTTGGTTGAAATAACCTAGACCGCGTGACAACAAAAGGTTGACCGCCTGAAAAATTCGAGCCCTGAAAAATGGGCTCTTTTTTGGATCGCAATTGAGAATAATTCTCATTCGCATTTATCCGAACAGCCATTAATAGACTCACTTCGTTCGTAAGTAGGGGGAGGAGGCCTTTTCAAGGCTGTTGCTCACGCAATTCCTAATACTCTCCTCCCAAAATTTCTAAAATTTTTCAAACATGCCTCACCTCTCTTATCTACATCGTTGCACAAGATTCGGCAATCAGTAGTCTACGGGCCGCAGCGGAGAATAATCTCGTAGTCACCGGAGAAACAACATGGCATTAAAAGAACGGATCATCGAACTGCTGAAAGCTGGAGTTCCCTCGCAACAAGTTGCAGATGCAGTCGGCTGCGATATCTCGTACGTTTCGCAAGTCAAAGCAGATCCAGAAACTGCGGCCGTGATCGCAGAAGCGCAACTTGCAACGATCGAGGAAGATATTGAGCACGACGATATGCTCGAACGCGCAGAGATGAAAGCGCTCAAAGCTATCGAACAGCGGCTCGGTCATGCGAACTTTGCTCAAGCGCTCGCAGCCTACAAAGTACTGAATTCTGCAAATCGCAGAAACAATCGTGGCGTGGCAGCGGGTGGGAACACAACAAACATTGGCGTGCAAGTCACACTCACGCTTCCCTCCACTGCACTTCCAAACTACGTGAAGAACGCAAACAACGAAATCATCGAAGTCGAAGGACGAACAATGACAACCGCAAACGTGTCGCACATTGATGCTATGCTCAAACGGCGCGCAGACGAGAAACTTGCAAACTCTCCGCGATTGCCAGACATTCAGAAAGCAGCCAATCTGCTGGAGAACCTGCATCAACCTGCAAAGGATAAAGTTCCTGCGCAACGGGCAACTAAACTCCCTTCTGTTCTCACTGTGGATATGCTGTAATCATGAGTGGAACTACTCTAGATATCAGCTCTGACGCAACAGAAGCAAGAGAACTCTCGCGCGTCGATCTGAATTTCCTCGGAGCTCTCGCAGAACCTGAGGAGTTCACCCTGCAATTCCCACCGTATTATCTTTCCTTGTTCGCACTCCTCACCGGATTCAGGAACATGTATGAAAGGTATGCGGTGGGATTGCCTCGTGGTTTTGCGAAAACGACATTCATGAAGTTGCTCGTGCTCTGGACAATCCTGCACAGCAAGAAGAAGTTCATTCTGTTGGTGGGAGCATCCGCAGACTTGGCAGTTAACACGCTGTCAGACATTATGGATCTTCTCGGCGCCCCGAATATCCGTGCTTTGTTCGGCGACTGGGACATGCAGAAATACGTCGATCGGCAAGACTTGAAAGTTTTCCACTTTCGTGGCCGAGTGATTGTTCTCCGTGCGATTGGTGCTGGAACTGCTGTCCGCGGTATCAACAGAAAGAACTCTCGTCCGGACATGATTATCATGGACGACATTCAAAAGCGAGAAGATGCGGAGAACGCGGAACTTGCCAAGAGTTTGCTCAACTGGATGACTGGTACTCTGATGAAGGCGAAGTCAAACTTCGGTTGTACGTACATCTTCGTTGGCAACATGTATCCGAAGAACGCAATCCTGGAGAAGCTGAAAGAAGCTAGTACCTGGACCAGCCTTATCGTTGGTGGTATTCTGGCCGATGGCTCCAGCCTCTGGGAAGAACTGCGGCCGATTGCTGAGTTGCTGGAAGAATATCAAGCAGACGTGGAACTTGGGCAAGCAGATATCTTCTGCTCCGAAGTGCTGAACTCCACAGATCTTCCTCCGCCATCCGGACTTGATATTAATGCAATCCCGCACCCGCCGGAATACTACCTCACCACTGAGCCAGACGGTGGATTTATCGTTATCGACCCTTCTTCCGGCAAGAAACTGGGGGATGACTGTACCATTGAGCATTGGTCAGTTATTGATGGCATAGCGATGCTTGACAAGATTGAGTTTGGTACTTTTACTCCGCTTCAAGTGATTGAAACCGCAATCAACATAGGGATGGAGAAAGATACTCGACTCATCTGCGTGGAAGATGTAGCGTATCAATCTACTCTGCTCTTCTGGTTCAACTACATCTGCGAGCTGAATGGGATCACAGGATTTGTTTTCCTGCCCGTATCGCCGAAGAACGTAGCTAAGAACAATCGCATCAAGCTCGGTATCATCAAGCTGCTCAAAGGGGAGATGTATCTCCATCCCTCAGTTCGTTCTCTCTTTACCGATCAAGCCAATGATTGGAATCCAGCGAAAACGAACAACAAGGATGACATTATCGACCCGGCTGGCTACGTGGAAGAGATCATGCGCAATTATGCAGATCACATCCCGAAGCCAGTGTTTTCTGTGCGAGCGATAGGCACGGCTTTCCATGAGTCTTGCTCATCGTTTTAACTTTCTGACTCCAACTCAGGACTACCAACCATGGCAACTTCCAGTATTGCGCTCATCAACACGCTGAACATCGCCCAACGGGCAGAATTTCTTCAGTATGCGTCGGATTGCGCGCGTCGTAACAGCGGAGCTCTCAGCAGTTTCCGTGCTCAGCTCACTTTGCGCGACCGCATTTATCAGCGGCAGCTCGATATTACTGACGAGCACATCAAAGCCGTACGTGCCAACCTGGCAGGTGATGCTCGCAAGATTCAAAACATGACTGTTCCCATTGTCATGCCGCAGATTGAGTCCGCAACTGCTTACCAAACTGGCGTCTATCTTACCAGTCACCCGATTTTCGGTGTCGTCTCCTATCCAAACAACATGTCTCAAGCTCTTGCTTTCGAGACTGTGCTGGCACAACAATCTCAGCGCTACGGGTGGGCACGCGAACTGATCAAAACTATCCGCAACGGGTACAAATACAACTTCGGTCCCGCTGTTTGCTTGTGGGAAAAGACTCCACTGAAGCAGATTGTGACCAACACGCAGCCAGGAATGGCAGCTGGTACTGCGCAACTCAACGATTATTCCTACGGAGCCAACCGTATTCGCTCGATTGATCCGTATAACATCTTCATGGACATGACGGTGAATCCATCGAACATGCACACGGAAGGTGAATTCTTCGGTTGGAACGAAATTATGAATCGTGTGGCGCTGAAGCGTCTGATTCGTATGCTCGATCCGCTGAAAACTGCATTGGCAAAGGAAGCACTGGAATCTAAATTCTCCGGCCTCACGAATTCCAGCGATTCTGGGATGACCTACTACGTTCCAGCCATCAACCGCATGATGGAACTGGGACCATCTGTGCGAACTGGTAATAACTGGGGACAGTGGGCTGGCATTACCAACCAGGGTGGCGGAAAGATCCAGTATTCCGAAAACTACAACGTCACTCACTTCCTGTGCCGCGCACTTCCTTCTGATTTCCGCAAGTACGGTGCTGGAGCAAACACCGATCGCGTGTTCCACGGAATTATCGTGAACTGGAAAGTCGTGTTGTTTGTGGAAGAGCTCGCAGTTGCTCATGATTTCCTGCCAGCTTTCATCATGCAGCCGTACGAAGACGGTCTCGGCTATCAAACTCAGTCGATGATCGACAATTCCGCACCTTACCAGGATATGAGCTCTGCCCTGTGGAATGCTACGCTGGAATCCAAGCGTCGTGCTATCTTCGATCGACTTGTCTACAATCCACGGATGATCGACAAGAAGGACATTGATCCAGTTTCTGCTGTTTCCCGTATTCCTCTGCGGAATGCTGCCATGGCAAAAGATGGTAACGAGATCGCTCGGGCAGTCTATCAGATTCCGTACCGCGACGAGAACGCATCTGTCAATCTGCAAATGGCTGACATGATTTCCGGCATGGCTGACACCGCAACTGGCCAGAACAAGGTTGATCGTGGTGAATTCCAGAAGGGGAACAAGACGCGTACTGAATTCTCGCAAACCATGAGTAACTCGAACAGCCGGCAGCAGCTGTCATCTCTTGTTATTCAAGGCCAGTTCATGACGCCGTTGAAGGAAACTATCAAGAGCAACACTCTCCAGTTCCAACAGAAAGATACCATCCTCAACGTCAGCAAGAAGCAGGAAGTTGCGGTGGATCCAGTTGAATTGCGCAAAGCAATCCTGGAATTCCAGATGACGGACGGGATGTTGCCAGCAGACAAGATCATGAATCCTGAATTGCTCATGGTATTCCTGCAAACTGCTCAAGCAATCCCGACGATGGCAACTGAATACGACATTATGGGAATGTTTATCTACTGGGCGAAGCTGCAAGGTGCTACCTGGCTTGATGAATTCAAGCGGGATCAGGCTCAGCAAGACCAGTTCCTGAATACTGTCCGTCAAACGACAGCCGCAACTAACATGGCTCCCCCGCAGCCCGCAGTCTAAAGGACCATCATGAGCGAACATCGTATCGACACTGGCGCCAGATTCGCCAAACTGATTCTCACGCCCGAAGAAGATACACTGGCTTGCCAATCGGCCAGCCCTCTCTTCCTTGCTTTCTTGCAAAACAAGATTGCATCGTATGCAGAACAATTGGTGCTGGAGGATTTTGATTTCGATCCTGATCCTACCAAGCAAGTCAAGGCAATCAAGCGGATTACGGAACTGAAGGCACAAATCACTGTGCTGGAAGAACTTCGTGATGAGCTTATTGATGGGCAGCAACGAGCGAGCGGTAAGTAAATCAACGTTTCCTTTCTACGGAGTTAAATCATGGCATTTCTCAGCGGCATCTTCAACAAGCAACCCACCACTCCTGCGGTCGCAACACCTGCAACTCAGGCACCTGCACCACAAGGTCAGAACTTCCAAGCCCAGAATCCTGGAACTGGTGGTGGAGCCGGCGCAGTTTCTCGTCAGAACACGCCTCCGAATTCTGCTGCGAACCCAGCAAACATGCCTGGCCAACCTGCCGGCGCACCAGCAACTACTGGTCCTGAAGCTGGTCCTATTTCTGCGCTGGATGCATTCCAGGATTATTTCAAGCAGAAACCTGCTGATCCGAATGCGCAGAAAGTTCCCACGCTGAACGATCCCTATCTGCCAGCTCTGAATCCCGAAGACATTCAGCAGCGGCTGGCAAACACGAACTTTGCTGCCAACATTCCGCAGGAAACTGTGCAGAAGGCGATCAGCGGTGATCCTCAAGCTTTCATGGAAGCAATTAACATTGCAGCTCGTGAAGCGTTCTCCGCATCTACTCAACTGACGCATGGCCTCGTGTATCATGGTGCTCGTGCGGCGGCAGAACGTGTGAGTGGATCGCTCGATTCGCGTTTCCGCAATTTCCAGGTTAAGTCGCAAACTATCGCCAATGAGACGTTGGCTCATCCCGCAGTTGCTCCGTTATTCCAAGTGACGCGTCAGCAGATTGCGACGGCCAATCCTCAGATGACTCCTGAACAAGTTCAGAAGGAAACTGAGAAATACTTCACCTCGATGGCGGAAGCGCTGGCAGGTGGCAAAGGTGGTTCTCAGGAATCTGCGGCTCAACCGCAAACCCCAAGCCAAACGAACTTCGCGTCTTTCCTTCCTCAGTAAACCCTGCTCAGCTAATAGCTGACTTCTTTGGAGAAACAATATGTCCACTGGTCTCATCTCGTCCGCATCGGCTCCTCAGGATCTGAATGCGCTTTCTTTCTCGCAACTGATCACGCGACTGATGCCTAATGGCTCTGCTCCGTTGTTCGGTCTGACGTCTTTGCTGAAAGACGAAAAGGCCAATGACATCGAGCACGGCTATTTCAGCAAAACCATGATCTTCCCCGCAGTGGTTCTGACTGCTGCTGTGGCTGACGGTGTTGCTACCACGCTGGAAGTTGGTTCTACTGCCAACATCGTCGGCGGTGATCTGCTGCTGTCTGACTCCACGAACGAAGTGGTGTTGGTTGAATCCGTCACTGACGCAACTCACCTGGTTGTGCGTCGTGGTGTTGGTACTACCGCAGGTGCGGCAATTGCCAGCGGTGTGACTCTCCGCACCATCGGCAACGCATTCGAAGAAGGTTCTGTTCGTCCGACGGCTGTGGCAATCGTGGCAGAACGCTACGTGAACTACACGCAAATCTTCCGCAATTCCTGGGCTGTCACCAAGACTGCTGCTGCAATTCCGCAGATTGCTGGTGCTGGTGCTGTCTCGGAATCCAAGCAGGATTGCGCTGCTTTCCACGCGATGGCCATCGAAAAAGCTCTGTTCTTCGGTCAGAAGTACATGGGCACGAAGAATGGTCAACCTTTCCACACCATGGAAGGTTTGATTCCTCGCATCACTGCTGCTGCTCCTGGCAACGTGACCACTCTACTGGCCACTACCAACTGGACGCAGTTTGAAGCTGCGCTGGATGTGGTTCTGCAAACTACCACTGATCCCAAGGGCGGCAACATCCGTACGATGTTTGTCGGCGGAACTGCTCGTCGTGTGATTCACAACATTGCACGTCTGAACAGTACCTACCAGATCACCAGTGCTGAAACTGCCTGGGGTCTGCAGATCGACACGATTCGCACGCCTCGCGGTGTTTTCGAAATCATCGAACATCCGCTGTTCAATGCCTACGGTTCGGCAAGTACCTGGGCAAAGATGGCGGTGGTCGTGGATCTGGATGCGTTCTCCATTGCTTACCTGCGGCCCACCAGTGATGCTGGCTACAACGCTGCTGGTGCTCTGGTGGACAACGGCATCGACGCAGAAGGTGGAACTCTGACCACGGAGCTGACTTGCAAGATCACCAATCCTGCAGCCTGCGCTGTGATCTACAACTTCACTGCAGCAGCAGCCGGCTAATCTGATTGCCACTTGTCTCCTGTAGACTTGAGAGGGATGGAGAAATCTGTCCCTCTCCTTTTTCTTTGACTTCTTTTTTCGGAGCTCATCATGACTGACAAGCAAACTTCCAATCCCGCACAAACCAAGACTGTGCAGGTCACGAACGCAAATACTGGTGCTGTTCAAGCACTGCGCCAAGAAGCAGCTGCCGTACAACAAGCCAATCCTACTGGCGGCGTGTCGTCTGCTCAACGTCTGACGGCTGCGCAACTGAATGCTGATCGTCAAGCTTTGACGACTGAGCAAGTTGCCGCTCGTCCGGATTCCGAGCGTGTTCCTCAGCAAGCTGAACGTGTGCAGGATTCTCCGGCCGACACCGCTGCGCAGACTCGTTCTCTGCAAACGGACAAACCTGCTAACGCTGACCTGCGTGGTACTCCTGCTGGCCAAGAACCTGCTGCTGTTCTGCGCACTGGTGAAGTTGCCAACTCGACTGTCGCCGGTCTCAGTGGTGGCAAGACCTACTATCACCGCATTCCTGGTGCTCGCACCACGATGCCGGATGGTTTGGAAATCGTGTTCGCTGGCGGCATGTTCGCTACGTCCGATCCTGACATCATCCGTGAACTGGACAAGGTTGCCAACAAGTCGGCCTCGCAGATTTTCACCAAGCGTGAAGCTCTGAATACTGTTCGTGCTACCGAACAACGTCTGGCTCAAGAAGCTGCTGACACCGTCGGCAACAACAAGAACCTGTAATCTTTAACCTCTGGTGAGCACACAATGACTACTTTCGCACAGATGGTTCAACGTACGCTTGAAATCACCCGTCGTCCGGAATTGACTCTGGCGACGGAGATGGCCGTGCGGACTGCAACATTGCGTGCTCACCATGTTGATTTCTTTCCTCGTGACTTGGTGGAAACGCAGCTTGTGTACAATCGTGTACCTACTGCGATGTTCTACGATTTCCAGAATGTCTCGACCTTGCTGCCGCGATTGCGTTCAATCAAAGAAGTCTATACGCTGACGGCGGAAGGATTCAAGACGGAAGAACTGGAGTACCGTGACTCTGATGATAACTACGATCTTGACGGTAGTCCTCGCAGATTCATCTACAACCTGATCGGAGACACCCTGCGGTGCTTCTTCGACTTGCCATCTGGCATTGCGCAGATCTATTACTATCGTAATCCTGACGTAACTGCCGGAACGTATAACAGCTGGATTGCTGACACGTACGAAGATCAACTCGCTATTTGGGCAGCTTCCATTGTGTTTCGCCGCAGCGGCTACGCTGAACTTGCCCAAGACCTGCATCGTAACGACGTGGAAGAATTCAAGCGCCAGCTTGTTGCCTCTCATCTACTCGGAACTGCTTAACCATGGCACCAGGTGACGTTGAACAACTTATTGAGCAACGCCGTAGGGATGTTGCCATGATGAAAGGTCAGATTAAATCTTTGAGTAAATCGCTGAATGCTTTACAGGAAGCGCACACAGAACTTTCTGAGAAGATTGAGCCTTTACTCAAAGATCTAGAAGATATGGTGCAGCTCTTGCGTAATGCGACTGCTGCCTTTAAGTTTTTTGCCTTCATTGGGAAGTTAGCAAAACCCACCGCAGCCATTGGCGGCTTGATTGTCGCAGTCATGGCTTGGTGGCAAAAATTCAAATCGTAGGAGAGATCATGGCCGTTCAACGTGCTAAACTTTCACTCAACGCAGCTCGATTTCCTTTGGTATCTACTAAAGGCAGTCGGGCTGTTTTAATTCCTGGGCTTGATTCTGCTCCTCGTACTCCTCGCCAGTACGTTGGGAACGACAACTCTGTGGATTACAACACGCCGCAAGTTCTCTACATGGAGAACGTTCTTCCAATTTCGGAAGGACTGCGCAGCGTTGGTTATCGTCAACGTGTTAACGCGTCCCCGTTTACTGGATTTAACGCTGCGCTGTCACTCCGGGATACTCAGGAGAATGTGCAACTGTTCTCTCCTGCGCGCGGGATGAATTACATCTGTGATCCGTTGCTCGGTACCTGGACTCCCTCTCCAACTGAAACTGTCTGGGGACTCACCGTCGATAATTCTACGGGAAACACCCTGAACAACGCACAGGTGACAACTGCCTACGTCAACGGCATCACTGTGATTTGCTACAGTCTGCTGAAATCTACCACTGGCGTAGACATGTCCCTGATGTTCTGGGATGACACGCTGAAAATCCTACGACCTGTTAACGTGGGCCTCAAGAATCATCCATTCCCGCCTGGCAGTATCGCTGGGATTTCGTCGTCCAACGGATATCTGCTGATGTGGAGCGCTCTGTCAGTAGCTTGGGCACCGTGGAATGGCACAGACTTTGACTTTGCTCCGTACGCAAACGGATCATTTACTGGCGCTGGTGTGCAGATTCCAGAAGATGCAGCTGGCCTTATCACAGCTCTCGTTGGCGTGTCTGGTGGATTCATCATCTTCACCGCTCGCAATGCTGTGGCAGCTACGTACAACCCGCAGAACCTGGTTTCGCCCTGGACATTCAAGGAAATTGGCGGAGCTGGCGGTGTAGCAAACTACGAACAGGTTACCATTGAAGGTAGCTTGATGGGCGTGTACGCATTCACAACTGCTGGCATGCAGCGGATCACGCTTAACAGTGCGGAGAACGTATTCCCCGCAGCTTCTGATTTCATCTCAGCTCGGGTTATTGAGCGGTATAACGCAGTAACAAAGACGCTGACACAGACCGTACTCACCAGTGATCTGGCTACGAAAGTTACCAACATTGGGAATCGCTACATTGTGCTTTCGTATGGCACCGCTCCAGGTGTTTACGAGTATGCGCTGGTGTACGATCTGACGCTGGAACGCTGGGGAAAGCTCAAGTTCAACCATGTTGACTGCTTCAACTTCGGGTACGTTCCAGTTCTCGTGCAGCCTGGCAGTCCGCTGATTTCTGCCCAACACAGTATCGCATTCCTGCAAAGTAATGGAGCTGTCTACATTGCGGAGTGGACGGACAAAACTGGCAGCGGTCGCGACAACGGTGTGGTAATTATCGGTCGTGTCTCTCTTTCTCGTTCCCGCAATACTCAGCTCAATCGAGTGGAAGTGGAAGGCATCGAGTCTGCTTCGTTGTCTGTGATTCCATCCTACGATGGAGCAACCAACGCGGCCGCAATTCCTTTCATCACAGTAGAATCAACTCCCAATTTGACCACCTACGGAGAGCTCGTAGATTGCAAGAATTTCTGCATTCTCCTCGAAGGTGCTTACTCGTTGACGACTATGATTATGGAAGGACAACCTACGGGACAAAATTAATCATGCCAAGATATACGTTGAACAGCGGCTTACCTGCAACTCCTGTAGGTCTCCCAGACAGAGATGCTGCGATTGTCACTCCGCTTTACCAAGCTGTCTACAACCTATCTCAGCGTGTGTCGGAAGTGACCGGCCACGTTGTTTACAATGGGCTCGAACTGGTAAGTCTGGACCGCACGATCGGATTGGCGGAAGCAGGAAAAGACAAGATCACTGCCCAAGCACTGGTTGATTTGAACTACGGTGATTTGCTGAACATCAGCGCCAGTGGATCTGAGTTGGTTGCACAGCGGGCATCGAATGACAACCCAGCACTCTGGGCAAATTCTGCCTGTGACACTGTGGGCGGAGTTAAGGCTGGCCAATATTTCCAGGCACTGTGGATGCGTGGTCGCACTCGCGGAATTGCTGGTACGTTCTTCGGGGCAACGTATTTCCTTGGAGTCGGCGGAACAATAGTTAACGCAGCTCCGGGGTCTGGCTTCAAACAAATCGTAGGAACTGGTCTCGGTGGAGCTGGTTTCTATCTCAACATTCAAGAGTTGGGGTAATCATGACTTTCTCTCTTAGCACTCGCAGCTACCACAATCTGGAGGGTGTGCATCCTGACCTGGTGCGAGTAGTCGAGCGGGCAATCGCATTATCTTCTGTTGACTTCACTGTCACGGAAGGCTTGCGTTCGCAAAGTCGGCAAAAACAACTCGTTGCTGCTGGTGCCTCGCAGACTATGAATTCTCGTCATCTTACTGGCCATGCAGTTGATCTTGCTGCGCTTGTAGGTGGCAAAGTCTCCTGGGATTGGCCGCTGTACTACAAGATTGCAGACGCCATGAAAGCAGCTGCCAAGGAACTTGGTGTGTCCATCGTGTGGGGTGGAGACTGGAAATCCTTCAAGGATGGTCCTCATTTTGAACTTGATCGAAAGGTCTATCCATGAGCTACGGACGCAAAATCAATCAGGGTGGGTATCCTGTCATTGGGGAGAAAGGCGAGAATGGAGGTATTCTCTACCCCAAGTTTTACTCCATTCCTGCGGTTGACGGGCAGACAGTAGTAACAGATCTGATCCCATATCAGGTTGGGAAGAACCTGGTCTACATGTGGAAGAACTCGGAGTTCCTCATTCCGGAAACTGAGTTCATCGAAGTCAATCCAACTACCCTCGCATTCACATCTTTGGTGGATCCTTGCATCGTCGGGGATCGGCTGAACATCCTCATCTTCTACGTCAACGCAAGTTACGGAACTGGTGGGGAACCAGCTGGTGGCGTGCTGTCCGGTACCTACCCAAATCCGGGCTTTGCTGTTGACATGGCGACACAAGCAGAGCTGAATCAAGTAGTTTCTGACATCACTACGCTGTTGGGAAATAAGGCCAATCGAACTGGCAATAATGCTACTGGTGTCTGGCCTATCTCCATTGATGGTCAAGCTGCCAGCATTGGCTCGTTAGCAGGGATTCCACAAGGCGGCGCAGCTACTGGGCAGATTCTCTCGTGGAACGGTGCTCAGTGGATTCCGATTAACGCACCAACTGGTGGAGGTGGTGGTGGGGGAGACCCAGTAAATCCTATTGGCCCAGCAGGCGGAGTGTTAGCTGGAGAGTATCCAAATCCAGGATTTGCGGTGGAGATGGCAACGAAAGCTGACATTGACGCATTGCAAGCATCACTGAACCAAAAGCTGACGAGTACCCGTGTCTGTGGTAGCTTGACTTCTGTGAAAGCTATGTCGATTGGCACTTCCCCTACGAATATTCAGTGGAATGCCACGATGGAGCACACAGGAGGTTCCAGTCTTACTTCTGGATTCTCTCTTGTTGGAGCTGGTGGTACGATTATTCAATCCATCAATCGTCCGCAAGGTGGATTCTTTATTCTGACTGCGACAATCTCTGTTGCTGGGGTGACTGCTGGCCAGTTAATTCGGTTCTCCCAGTACAATAATGGCTCAGTTGCTGGACTTGGTACCCCAATCTACCTGGGAGCTGTGGGGTACGCTCCGACAAGTGGGTATACTGTTACTCTTACAGCTACCCGTCGATTCAGAAATAACCCATCCATCAACTATGGGTTCTCTGTGCAATTTTTTACTGTAGGTGGAACTGCGTCACTGCTTCTGCCCGCAGACCATGGGGCTTGTGCCCAATTTACCGTTGAGTTCGTTCCCGATTAACTAAGAAGGAGTTATCATGGCAGTTAGCATTGGAGTTTCTACCGTTCTGAATCATGCCTCTGGCGTGGATTTTGTTGTCGTTGGCGGTCCTGCACCTAGCGGGCTGTACACGGATGTTGTGTGGGAAGTTGATGCCGAGGTGTTCAACAACTCGAACCTGGCAGGTCAAACGCACTTCGGTGTTGTAATTAACACCCAGGGCACTGGTGATCCTGTCTATGCTCGTCGTGGTGAACAACTGTGGCAGGATGCTCACGGTGTCATCATTGACAAGCTCGGGGCTGTTCTTGAAGAGACCTGGTATAAGGACACTTCCAACATCGCAAACGCATACACTCGTGTACTGCGTACAAACCACACAAAGTCGCGGTATTACCGATTCCGCCTGTCGTCCATGGGAAATAACGCGGTTCGTCATATCACGATTGAGCAGCGGAATCCCGGCGAACCTTGGCGTGTTCTGCTCAGCCAGCCTCTCAGCAATTCTGTGCAATTCTTCCGTACTGCTCGCAGTTGTGCTTTCCTTTTCGGTGAGCCAGCTGCTGCAGGAGCTGTTGCAGTTACCTGCACGTCGATGACCAACGGCAGTTAATGTCCGTACTCCCCTAGCTTGTTATCAGGCGGGGGAGTATTTTTTGAGGATCGTACAATGTCCAAATCAACGACGTACCAGATCATTAACAAGACAACTATTCCTGGGCAATTTCTTGGGGATGCCTTGGAATGGTTGCGCACGCAAGTAGTTGCAGGTGGTACTCCATCTGGACCTGCTGGTGGAGTCCTCTCTGGGACTTATCCAAATCCTGGGTTCGCAGAAGCCATGGCAACTCAGGCTTATGTGTCCAGTCTTATTGCCAGCAGAGAACCTGCACTGGCAGCTGGCACTATCGCCCAGTATTACCGTGGTGATAAAAGTTGGCAGACTCTCGACAAAGCAGCTGTCGGACTGCCGGCTGTGAACAATACGAGTGATGCAGACAAGCCAATCAGCACGGCTACTGCTGCTGCACTTGCAGGAAAGCAAGCCACTCTCGTCTCTGGCACAAACATAAAAACAATCAACAGCCAGAGTCTCCTCGGCAGTGGGGATATTGTCATCTCCGGCGGCGGTGGTTCCACAACGGTGGAGGATGTGCTGACTTCCACTAGCGCGGTTAATGCACTGTCTGCTAATCAAGGGCGCGTGCTGAAAGGATTGGTGGATGGCAAGGTTAACTCAGTTGCAGGTAAAGGGCTGAGCACTGAAGACTACACCACTGGCGAGAAGAATAAGCTGGCAGGAATTGCTGCAGGTGCAACTGCCAACTCCCCTGACGCTACCTTATTGGCTCGTGCAAATCATACAGGCACGCAAGCTATCAGCACTGTCTCTGGTTTGCAGGGAGCTCTCGATGGGAAAGAAGCGAGCCTGCCAGCAGGTGGAACTACTGCACAGTATCTGCGGGGGGATAAGACGTGGACTGATTTTGCCACATCTGTCCGTGCAGCTCTATTGACTGGGTTTGCAGCTGGCCCTAATTCCGCAGTAGCTGCTACTGACAGTATCCTGCAAGCAATCCAGAAACTGCAAGCACAGATAAGTGCTGGAGGAGGAGGTGGCGGTGCAACGATCAAGGCGATTCAACGTGGCACTGTTGCGATTGCTGGCAATGGGTCAACTGCATCTGCAACAATTACTGCGGTGGATACTGCCAAAGTAGAATTGCGATATCTTGGAGGTAGCGGAGCTAACTCTGGGTCTGTTCCTCAAGTTCCGCGTCTCACTCTTACAAATTCAACTACTGTGACAGTTACCACATCTGGTGCAATGATAGGTGGAGTAACAGTTTCGTGGGAATTGACCGAGTGGAACTAACATGCCAAGTCTTAAAGCAATCCAGCGAGGTACTGTAAGTATCGCTAGTGGTACGCAGAGTGGGACAGTAACTATCACTCCGGTAGACGTCACAAAATCCGAGCTTAGATATCTTGGAGGTAATGGGCTTAACTCCTCTGGATCTGTTATGTACATTCCTAGACTGGTACTCACTGACTCGACAACCATCACAGCAACTCTCGGAACTAACTCCTCGGGTACTACTGTTGTGCTCTGGGAATTAACAGAATGGAACTGACATGATTTATTACGCACAAATCAATGAGCAGCGGGTAGCTTACGCAGTAACTCAGGCCGCGGCACCAATTGATAAACCTGACATGATTCCTGTAGACTCCCTGGATGAGTCTGTGTTGGGCAAATATCACGACGAAGCTACTGGAGAGTTTATTGAGCTCCCGTAGCGATTCGCCCGCAGTGGTAGTTGCATACTACCGCTAATATATCTACAACTTCAGGAGCGCTCATGAGTCCCTTATTGATTCCTCTCTTCTCGTTTGGTGAAAAGCTGCTCGACAAGTTTGTCACCACCCCGGAAGAAAAAGCTCGGGCACAGTTCGAGCTGACCAAACTTCTGACTGAGACGGAATCGAAAGAGATTCTTGCTCAGCTCGAAATCAATGCACGTGAAGCACAGCACAGCTCGATCTTCGTTGCTGGCTGGCGTCCGTTCGTGGGTTGGATTTGCGGTTTTGGTCTTGGCTACCAAGCGATCCTGCACAATATTCTTGCCTGGATTTCGGAAGCAAATGGCTGGACAACTCCCCCAGCTCCTGACGCTGATGTACTTCTTTACGTACTCGGCGCACTCCTTGGCATTGGCACTCTCCGTAGTTACGACAAGAAGCAAGGCACTTCTAAGTAACTCAGTAAACTGAAAGGAAATAATCATGGCCGGTCCTACAAAGATGCCAGTTGGTGATGCACTCGGGGGCATTGGCTCCCTTTTGCAGTTGTTCGGCGGACAAACTACTACGTCGTCCAGCAATCCTGGTAACGTTGCTCCGTTGGAGTCTGTACTTGCTCAGCTCCAGCAGCAGAATGGTGGTTACGACAAGCTGCTGGAGGCAATCTTCCAACAAGCAGCTGGCGCAATTCCTGGATTCCAGGCTGCATACGGGAATGCTGTTGGTGCCCGCAGCACTGGCAACTCTGCTGTTCGTGCTGCTCTCGACAACCTGCTGAAACAGACGGCGATCGAAGGCCAGGCTCAAATTGTTCGGCAGCAACAAGCAAATCTGGCAAGTCAAGGCCAGGCTGCTGCTAGTATAGCTCAAGCAACCAAGGGCACTACCCAGCAGCAAAAGACGAAAACCAACGTGGGTGGTGCTGCGAAAGTGATGGGCATTCTTACGCTGGCATCCAAGGCTCGTAATCTGTTCGACAGCGAAGAAGAAGGTGGATTGAT
>JACCDR011919366.1_pt1 | contig 16010 bp, 41 predicted proteins | sample 7446431 | NCBI WGS metagenome assembly JACCDR01 (sample SAMN15323443, study PRJNA562643) | freshwater metagenome | isolation source: river surface water | place: USA:Blue River Watershed | collected 2017-08-17 | reverse complement strand
TTCTTCTTAGCGTTGCGTTTTTTTCATATCCAATAATAATTGGATATTCATTTCAGGATAAGATTCCTTTAAATATTTGATCACGTCTTGAATTGTTATTTTACCTAATTTAGCGGAGCAAACTAAAATGTCAGCAAAATTAAAGGCCACCCTTTGTTCTGAGTCTTTTTCCATTTCTTTTAATGTCTGATAAACATTCTCTATTACTTCTTCAGGTTTAGCATTTTTAACGAACTCTTCTGAGTTCCAATTCATCATAGCTCCCTCATCACCCCCAAAACGTCCCACTAGACTAACCAAGCCTAATAAAGTAGTTTCGTATTTTTGTTGAATTTCTTTTTCTCGGAGTAACGCGCATTCTAATAGGTTGTCCCGGCCTTTTTGTTCATTTAATTCTTTAACCCTTTCAAGTTTGGCATTTACATCGCTAAATAAATCTTCCAATGGGTCTATTTTAGGGACGGTTTTAGTTGGTTTTTGGTTTTGTTTTAATAACTGGTATATTAAACCACCGGGCTCGGATTCTTTGACAAGGATTTTCCTAACTTGTTCTTCTAGTTGTTTATTCATATTATTTATTATCAGTCATATTGTTTAATACAAAATTTACAATTTGTTGATCGGTAAAGCCATGGTTATCTAATAATAATCGTAAGATTCTCCATTTTGTTCGCGCCCCTACGGTTTGATAAGTATATAGGTCTTTAGCAAAACGATATAAAGCATTATCCGCACTCACTTTTTCGATATTATTAATGTGGCGGCGTATTGTTTCTTGGTAATTATTTAACACGGTATATAATTCCGCGTCCGATTTTAGAATTTTTTCCTTAAATTTTGGCATATCCCACTCAACAAATGCTGGCCCGTCACATCCAATTACATCCAAGGTTAAAGTAATAGAATCGATAATAGCGTCTAGTTTTTTGGATAATCTATCATTCTCTTCTTCAAGTTTAGCATTTGATGCGGAAAGCTCTGCAATTTTTGTTTCTAATTCCCTTAATTTATTTTGGAATTGAGCTTTGGGCTTCATGTAGGTTTGTGCTTCGGTATTTTCGGTCATGTTATTCTCCTGTATGGATTATGGTTTTTGTATCGTTCTGAGTAATGACTAGTTGATCTATGTATTCATTAATGTTTTTTATATTTTCGGCTTTGTATTTTTCGGCTAGTTCTCGCGGCACGACTGATTCACAACCCATGATTGGAGGGATTGTAATTATTGTGTTCCAACCAACATGGCCTCCAGCTTTAAATTGGCCTTTACTAAAATCAAGTTTAGCATATTGCTCTACGATATGCAAGTAATTTTTTCGGCTAAGACTCAACCTAACATCCCAGTGCGCCCCATTAAATACAACTCGCGACTCTATATAAGGCGCGGCTATTTCATATAATTTTCGCATTTGTGCAACGCCGGGTTGCTGCGCGGCCAAGTTCTGAAGGTTGACAATGTATTCTGATGATATGATGTTTGTGGGTATAAGGTTTTGCATTTTTTTGTTTTATGTTAGGTTGTTAATAGGGGAAAGTCAAAGTTTTTTGTTTATATTGTGGATGAAGAAGAGATATAGATAAAGGAAAAGAAAGCCTCAAGATTAGCATATTTTATCTTTTGTTTTGGGTTTGATTTTTTTTTGTAGTTAAGATAAAAAAAAGGGGGGGATGACAATAGAAGAAACATAAGGGAGAGATAAAGAAAACGATATATTATTAAAGATTAGCATTTTTTGGTTTTTATTTTTAAATTGTCTAATTATGGGGCACCCCCCGGCCCGACCGCTCGCCAGACTTTGGGTATCTTTTCATAAACTACCCCCTCCTGTCAAGCACAAAAAGAAAAAATAAATCATCCCATCAATAAACCTTGGCATGACATTAGCGTAGCATCTTGGCATGCGTCTTGCCTAGCCTTGTATGTTCGCCCCTTGAATCATGTTTTATTCCATACGTCAACAAAAACAAAGAGCTTGACAGGTATTGCATACAAATAAAAAGAAAGCTTTGACAGAATAGGCTCGCCATGCATTGCCCTCTTTCCTAGAGAATCGTCAAAAAAACGCGCTAGGACGCCCTAGGACGATCCGCTCATTTTCAATGCCAAGTCTCTTTTGTGCTCTGTAAGTCATTGATAATGAAGGGAATTCCGTTGGAGGCTATTCAAGGGGGATACCTAGGTAGCCAAGGGGCATTTCAATCCAAAAGGTAACGATAACGAAGGGGGTGGATAAAAAGTAACAGAATGGAGGCTTGGGAAGATAGGGCTTGACAGGTTGAAAGAAAACAGAATGAGGCGAGGCGATACCTACAAAACAAAAGACCCGCCCCCCCTAGTGGGAAGCGGGTGACGCTGGCCTAGTCCGGACTACTCACCCCGGGCGGGATAGGCTTCGGATTCACTACGGGGGGCAACCATGGCCTCCCACGTCAGCCCACGGGGGGCAACGCTAGGCATGGCCAAGGCGCGAATCACTTCGCCCCAATATGCGTTTTGGGTGGGAGCGATGGCGAAGCCTTCCGTTTCACGCTTGGACAAGACGAACGTTCCGGCCTGATACAAGCCCCAAAGAGTGGTGGCAATGTCGTCGGAACCGGGGCTTGAATTCGCGTTGAAAGCGGTTTCAATCTCTCGCGCCAAGCGGGCGGGCATCTTTGCGCTCTTCCCGCTCAAATTGCGGATGATAAAGCGTCCTTGGTCTCGCGTAATAGCACGGCGCGCCATGGTCTCGAAAAGTTGGGCCATGCTTGCGCTCTCCTCTTCCACCTTGCTTGCCATGGTCTGGGCGATGCCAGAAGCGTCTAGTTGCGCAGAATGGCGCTTAGAAAGCCCAAAAACTTCGGACAGGCCCATCATGCCATTTGCGCAAATCAGGCGCAAAGCCTGAATGATGGCGGCAACCTTGAGCGCGCCATTGTAGGAATTTTGGATTTCAACCGTCAAGTTGACGGGGCGGTTGTCCGGAGTCTGGACGACGACGGAAAGGACGTAGCGGGCGCGAAACGTAAAACCATCGCAGAAAATGGTACGCTTCCAAGTCAGGCCCATGGATTGCAACGCTTCCTCAAAAATCCTGACAAGTTGGAGGTTGGGGAGAATCTTTTCCCCGTTCGCATACGTTCCCAGAAATGCTCCGTTGCTGGCGTACACTCCCACGATTCCGGGGATGACTTCGCCACGGGGGGTCAACAGGGGACCGGCAAAAACCTCCGAGTCCCAAGGGACAAGGGAAGCGGCAACCGAAGCGGGGGCGGACACTTGCACGGCCTGAATTTTTTCGAGCATGTTCATTTTTTGGCTTTCGCTTTGTCTTGGGGGAATTCCCTTCGACGGAATCAATTTACTTTTTCTGTCTTAAAAACGCAAGGGGTTTTTTGAAATGATTTTTGGATGACCCCCAACCAACTCCCTTTTCAGTCGGCGACCAACTCGAAAGTTTTCCCGTCAACCCTCACTTTCTGGATGGAGTCAAAGGAAAAGGATCGAACCTCAATCGCAACTTCCGGTTCCAAGCCAACATCCACTTGCCGCATGGAAACCGACTTAGGCGGAAGAAAAGGCTTGACATCTTCCGGGGAAAGGAACTTGCCGCTGGCGTCCCGGTAGGCGTTTACCTTCCAAGGCGAAGTTTTCCGCTGGCGTGGGGCGGATTGCGTCCGGAGATACAGCTTGCCCTTGTGCGTGATAACCTTGGAAGGAATCAGCCACTCCCCCCACGGGAGGGATTCCGCCTTGAACCCTGCGGCATCGCTTGCCCCTTGACGCTCGCCCTCGCGACGGACTGCGTTTTCGTAATCCGCGCCCACGATTCCCACCCCACGGCTTTGCTTGAAAATTGTGCCGATAGTGTTTCCCGTTTTCTTTGCCTTGGCATCGGTCAGGGTGGACAGGCCCACCATAACAGCACCCGGGCGGGAAACCCGCGCAACCAACTCTGAATATGTCATCTTTGCCATACAAATCCTTTCGACGTTCAAAGCTTGCACCATCCATCCAAAAACTACAAGACCAAAAATTGAATTTGTTTTGATAGTTTTCACCACAAAGTCATTGACAAAATCCTAAAAATCAGATCGAAAAATCCCCTGAAAAAACTCTTGACTCGCCCTAAAAACATATGGTACAATCCCCGGAATTTACGTTAACGTTAAAAAATAAAAGCACCCCATGGTCCCCTACCCTTCGGGTCGCCTAGCGGCTTCTCCCTAGTCAAGCTTTTGTTTCTACCGGAGCGTACCGGGCTTTTTTGTTTTGCTTTTCCAACCTGTGTTTCGTGCTCGCTTGCTCCTTTCGTTTGACTGCCCTTTTTATACCGGAAGGGTTAACCGGACGCAAGGGTTTTTATTCTGAATCGAATTCCCCCCGTTCAATCAAACTCCATCCTGCGCGCAAAGCCAAACCCCTCGCTTGAATTTTGGCTTGCCATTCAAACTTCGCCAAGACGGTGATGGTTTTCCGTTCCGTCCCCGCGTAACACTCAAATTCAAAATTTTTCATTTTGTTCCTTTCGCTGGAATCAGTCTGCCAGTTTGACTGCCCGCTGGCAAGTTTTTTTATCTTAAAAACCCGATTCAATAAATGCCTTTGATTCAATCGACGCCCCAAAAACATAATTATCGTCCTTGTCAAGCAAATAAACGACCGTTTCGGGCTCCGCGCATCCGGCATCCCGCAATTCCGCCACGCGACGCAAGACGGCCTCCTTGTATTCGTCCAGACTCTTGTATTCCGTTGGATCTTCGTTCCCGTCAACCGGCGAGTAAATTTTCATCTGGAAAAAGGATAGCGGGTTAGTCTCTTCCCCGCAAGGTTTTTCAGTTGAATTTTTCAACCGCTTTTTGTTCGTCCAGTGTCAAGTCATTCCATCCCATGCGGACGTAACTTTGTGATCCGTCCCGGAAAACCGAAAATCCTTGTGGGTTTTCGCATTTCACCCACGCGACGGACGAACCATTGTCCGCCAAAACTTCGATTTCTTTTTCCGTTTCAAATATCTTCGTCATGTCCAAAGTATGCGGGTTTCACCCCCAACCCGCAAGGTTTTTTTGAACAATTTATCGCCTCGCCCATTCATCCCAAGCTACAAGCCTCCAATGGTTGTTTTTACCTTTCAGCTTGACATTAGGCTCCCGATAGTGTTTTGCCGCTTCCCGCTTCATTTCAAGGGCGAAGCCATAGGAGGATTGAAACCTGACAATCTGCGCCTTGCCCCCGAACCGGCTGGAATAGGTGCCCCCGGTCACGCCCGCAATGTTTTGTGCATTCATCTGGAATCACAATAGGGGGTTTTCCTCCCACCCGCAAGGTTTTTTTTCGAATTACTTTTCATCTAGCCCAATCCGCCAGCAACCCTCCTTAGTTTGCGACGAATGCGCCACCACGATTTTTTCCTTGCTTTTTCCCGTCTTTTCACACTTGACCCGTACCCGGACGTGAGGAACGGCAAAGTTGCCAATCGCTTCCCAGAATTTGACGGATTTTTTGGTCCCGTCCTCCATCGTCAAACGGTCCCGCCTATTTCGCTGGCCATTCGCTCCGGTTTCAAGAATCACCCAACGGTGGCCAGTGTTATTCAAATAAAGCATCATGTTTTTATCCTTTGCTGGGATTAGGCTAGGGGGTTTTCCTTCTGGATGCAAGGGTTTTCTATCTCAAAAAACACTAATTGCCCAACCCCCACCATGGCAGGATAATTGAACATTATGGGCGTGAATTGCCTTTTTTACTTGCTTTTCCAGCGTTTCCATGATTCCCAAGGTGTACGCCCCGGCTGGAATCTCCCAGCGTCCTCCATGGGCGCGCCCGTTGTCTTTAACTTCGCCGCCGTAATTTTGGGCCATGCTAACCAATTGAGCGTTCATTGCGTCGTCTTTCGTTTTGTTTACCTGCCGACAAAATAGCGGGTTGACCAGCCACCCGCAAGGGATTTTTGGGATTTTTATTCGTTCGCCCGGTCCAAAGACTTGACAAGAGCAAGCAAACTCTCCGTTTCGTCCAACTCCCCCTTGTAAACGGGGGCGATTTCTGCCGTCTCCACTGGCGTTGCTGCGCTCAAAATCCATGCCGTTTCATCGGGGGCATCCGCAGGGTTGAAGGCTTCGCTCATTCCAACCGTGGCCAGCAATTCAATGTTTGAATCCATGCGTTGACAATAGGGGGATTTAACTCCCCGCGCAAGGGTTTTGTGTAAAAAAATCAATATCCATTCAATTCAAACCAATTATCCTCCACAAAAATATCAGCCCCAAACAAATAATAGCCGTGCTTTTTTGTGTGTGTATTCCAGACGTACAAGTGTTTGATCCCATTCCGAACCATGGGAATCTCCGTCCCACCACAACCCACAACCCAAGGAAAGGCTGTACGATTGAAATCCGAAACGCTGAATTCTGTCGTTGTTGCTGTCATGAGGACAAATTACAGGGTTTGAAGGATCAGCGCAACAAAATTTTGTGGGATTTTTTATCCGGTTCCCACGGTTTTTTGATTCAAATTACGCCCAAGACCTGAAACCAACTTGGGAATCCGTCGCCATCAATTCCGTCCGGCTCTGTCTTTTTTCCGTTGACAGATTTTGCGATTCCGTCATCGGACCAACGTTGGAGGGTCGCCATGCTGGGGGCTTTGGCAAGCTTTTCCCATCCCACCCGGTAGCTTTTCCCGTTCCACAAAACCAGCCCCGTTGAATGGCTAGCTGGATTAGGTTTGATTTCTGCCCCCGCTGGAATAACCGTGCCGTCCTTCATCTTGAATTGCCGTTTCGTTTTCATGGGTTTATTCAAACAGGAATTGCGTTTCAATACAAGGAAAAGATTGGGTTTTTTATCCGATCCCACGGTATTTTTACCTAGGTTTTATCCCCGAACCCAAAAAAAGCCATTTGTCAAGCATTAAAAACAAGCCCTTTGCATCCCGTGGGGATCCCGCTTTCATTCCGAATCAATTCCCCCGGGCTGGCCAAATCCTTCCTTTCTGGACAGGCTTCCCGCACCATGGCTGAAACAATCCAAACCGTACCAAAAACAGGCTCGGGCAATCCGACCACTTTTCCCTTGACATTCACAAAGGACTGGCAAGCAAGCGTATAGCGGGAAATTGGCGTTGAAATCATTTCAACCCGGGCAACCGTGCCGTCCCGCCAAATAGTTTGAAAAGTTCCATCCAAATTTTGGATATTGACATCGTGCGGCGTGAGGTTGACCAGTCGAGCGTTATTCATGACAAAATGAGATTAGGGGGTTTAGTTGAAATACACAAGAGAAAACTCAAATAATCGCCTCGCCCTGTTCATTCAATCGATAAATCTTTTCCTTGTGCGCTCTCAAAAGCATAGCTTTTCCGGTTTTGATGGCGATGATTTCTTCCTTTGTCAAATTCAATTCATGGAAATACGACGCACCACGGGAATCTTGAGGATTGATCAGAAGGACGTATCGGTGATTCATTTTTTGCATGGGATAAAAATATCAATGTTTGTGTCCTCGCGCAAGGGATTTTTCAAATTAAATTCCCAAACTGTGAGGGTGCGGCAAAAGCCGAACTTCTGGCACCCCAAATTTGTCTTTCTCCCCTTCAATCTGCCCCAAAAAGAGTTCAAACCTTACTTCCAAAGTCAAGCGCGAAACAAGGGCATGCCCAAGTAATTCGGCATGATCCATGTTATTTGCGTTGACATAAATGGTGGAATTGAGGCGAGGGGTTGCCGTGGCCAAGTAGTAAAAGAGTTTGAAGCGTTTCATGGGGTCAAGATACAGGGTTGCCCAATTAAAGCAAGTATTTTCGTCAAAATTAATTATCTAAATTTACCCAATCATCGGGGCGGATTTTGTCAAGCAGTTTTCGATAGAATTCATGGTTGACTTCCCAATTATTCACAAAACAAACACCATCGAAGAAACCCCGCTGATAGTCAAGCGTTGCTTTGAATGAGATTGGACTATCCCGCAATCGATTAGCCGCAGCAACCAACGCGTCATTTACTGTTTTTTCCAAATCGTTAATGTTTCGCATGGGATAAAGATAAAGGTTTTTTGGGCTAACGCAAGGTCTTTTCCATTTTTTTTAAGCCCCCCATTAAAAACTAGGCGTCCCATCCGATGGAAAAAGCATTTCAATTTTGTCTGGAATAATGCTAATGGGCGCGGGAAACACTCGGGAGTTTTCGCCGTCCGTGATATACCCTAGCCAAACCGGCACGCCCAAGTCAACGCTCATCTTGCCAACCATGCTCTGCCCAATCAATTCCCCATGCGCGAAAGAAACCCCTTTGATGCGCAACCCCCGAACCGCATCGTTTTTGTGATAGAACCACAGGGAAACCACATTGTCGGCAAATTCGTTGGGCATTTTTGTCCTTTGTTTTGTTGCTGGGGACACTATAGCCGCAACCCCAATCCCGCGCAATTAAAAAATCAGAAAAAATCGACCCATTCTTTCACATCCATTTCAACCGCTTTGGTTCCGCCGAATTCAGACGGAATCAAAACAGGCTTGCCGTACATATCACAACGAACAAATTCCTTTTCAAAATACTTGACAAATCCATCTGGAGTCAAAACAACCCGATCCTTTGGGACGGGCACCACGCTATTAAAACCAAGACGAATTGAAGTCATGTTTTTATCCTTTGCTGGGATCAATCTAGTTTATTCGGCCCGCCCAGTCAATTAATTTTTCCGCCAAAAATTACCCAAGGAAAACTTCAATTTCCGCTTGACGGAGCAAGGCATTCATGCTTGGCAAAGCCTCTATTGAAAAATGATATTCATCTACAAAAACATCCTTTTCAAACAGATAATATCCATGCTTTTTTTCCTTGACATTCCAGCAATAAAGCGCCCATTCCCCCGCGCCCAGCCTCATCGGAATTTCGTGGCCGTCACAAGCCACCTGCCAAGGAAATGCAGTGCGGTTGAATTCCCGGCTCTTCGTGGTGTCCCAAGCGTTGGCAATGTCGTGCGTCATGGGTTCTTTATACTTTATGGGGTCCGAAAACGCAAGGGTTTTTTGATTTTTTGTAGTAACCTCAATTCACCCATTCCCATTCCCCCACAATAACAGTCTTGTATTTTCGGCGGCGGATATTGCAACGGGGAACAATACGGGTTTGCGGTTGTTCCAAGATTTCTCCCCGTTTGTAAAGCTTGGTTTTGGCCGTCACCCTAACCGTCACAAATTTAGCCAACGGGGTTTCCGCCAAGCTCACCGTCTTGCACGGGACGAGACCGGACAAAGAATCAAAATAAGCCAACTCCCCGATTTTATGCTGTGGCAATTCGCGTTTCATGGGTCAAAGAATACAGGAATTTATTCAGTCCGCAAGAAAGAAAAAGAACTATTTCGCCGCCCCAACCGCATACCCAATTTTCAAACCAATTTTAATCCCGTCCCGGTAGTCTGACGCAAAGGACAAAGCCCGCTTTTTGTTGACATGAGAGAAGATTTTCCTGCCATTGCTGCGGTTATTGCTGGCCAGCGTCACAACATAGCCTTGCCCGCCTCCGACATGCCAAACCCGCCAGACCTGAATCAAACCAAGATCAGTATTAAATTTTTGGATTTCGCAATCAATATTCATGGGTTGTGTAATAGACTACAATTTAGAAGGTGTCAACAAATATTTGTAAGGTGTGAGCCCCTAGTCTTCCGTACAAAACCACTGTACGCCAAACCCTAAAACAATACAAGCCCAAAACCATCCAAAGATTTTCAAGAACAAAAAATATTCAGGACTGATCACTAAAAATTCAAGCATAATAACCTCCCGGCCTAGCTTTTTGGTTTAAATAATCCGCCTCAAAACCCCTAAAAATTCTCGTTTCTTTGTTGACTTGTACCGTATCAAAGCATCCCCTATTTGTCAAATCCCAAAGTTTCTCGGAAACCCGTACGAACTCACCCGTTGCGGTCTCCATATTAACCCGCTGTTCTTCGCCGTGATGATAGGAATAAAAAAAGGGCTTGCGCATAAGACAAGATTAAACCGTGCAACCCATTTCCGCAAGGATTTTCATCACTTTTTGTTCGTGGTCCCGCAGTTCTTTGACTGTGGGAGTCTGTGCCCCGAAGGTATTTCTATCTTCTTTATTGCGTCTCAATCGGCGGGTTTCAGCGAGAATCGCCCAAAGGCTTGCGGTGGTGGGAAACTTCGGGATTTGCAGGAAAATCAATTGCATGCCCAAACCTTACAATCTAGCCGGGCATCGGTCAAGGTCTTTTTCGGCATTTTCAAAGTTTCCGGCTTTGTATTCTTCGACAAGCTCTAGAGTGCCCCAGCCATCCAATGGCCAGCCCATTCCATCCGTCGCGAAATAAAGATTTGTTCCATCCGCCCGCTCCACAACATGAAGGTAATAAGTGCGCTTTCCATATGCCGCACCTTCAAGGCAATCCCGAACTATTTTGACGTATTTGTGAAATGCAGCTTTCATTTTTTTTGTAGTCCGAACAGATTAGGGGTTATTCAAATTCAAGTCAAGACTTTTTTCGGAGTCTTTCCTAAACCTAACTAATAAGCTGTCCAATCTCTTCCGCCGTCAGAAATTCAATCTTGCCTGCCGTTGTGGGGTCAGGGTTATTGTTACCATGGATCACTTGAAAGACTCGGGTTCCGTCATTACGGGTTCCGGCCAACTTAACCGTCAATTCAATCGCTTGCATAAAATGACAATATCAGGGTTTTGACCAAAATCAAGGGTTTATTTCGGAAATTTATTAAGTAGCTTTGCCCATTCTATCCGCCCGCCCTTTACCAGCAACCTACAGAGCGAAATGATTGTTTTCGTTATTTGTTTACAGGTCCAGCCATAGAAAAAGAAAACAATAAAAAACAAAACTAAATTTTCTGGGCTGAACTTATTCACCTTTCTTTATCCATTCCGATTCTCACCCAACTCCCGGTCAAGCCTACGTTGCCATTCAGCAAAAAAAGGCAAAATTTCGATGGTAATTTCATCCCAATTTTTGGGGATGCGTTCATCCTTGGAGATTTCCGCGACTAGGGGAGTCCCGTCTAAATAACAATCATGTTTCCTAATCTGCGTCAAACAGCCCGCGGATTTATTCGCCCACATAAACAAGCAACCCGCTTCATGGTGTTCTGGATCCTGCCAAGCTTCACCAATCATCGTTGCGGGAGCCTGTTTCAAAAACTCAATCGCCAAATCGTATTTGTCCTTGTTTACCATGTTTTTTTGTAGTTTGGTTTTAACTTTTGTTTCCTTTGCTTGGAAGACTCTAGCGGTTTTGGCTGGGCTTGGCAATCAAAATGACGCTGTAAGGATTCTTTTTATCTCGCTTGGCAATGAATTTCATATTTGGTTAAGTATTACCGGCACACAATAACTGCCCCAATCATAAAAATCAAGCACAAAATCAAGCCGCCACCCCACTTTCCTTCTCTTCTCCCCCTTCAATCTCAACCTCCAATCCTTCGTTCTTGCGGTACAGACTCACCATGCGAATTCCAGTTTCGGGCTTGCCCATTTCTGGATGGAAATAAGCAAAAGCACTCACCCCCTTGCCGCCCCGGGCATCCGTCTTGCGGCGATTAGCTCGCCGTGGCATGAATTCTGGATGCGTCACCCCCGCGTCTTCAAGGCGAGTCTCCAAATCTTCCCGGTTAATCTTGGGATTGATTTCATCGGCAATCTGAGCCTGCATGGCCCAAACCCGCCCATTCACTTCTCGCTTGGCGACTTCCCGCTTGGCCCACACTTCCGGATTAGCACGACGGCTGGCCCGGTTTCCCTTCCAATTGTTTGAGTCTTGAACTGGCATAGTTTGTATTTTTTAGCGGACGTTGCGTTGACGGAGACAAATTAGACTGACTGGATCACAAACACAAGGACTTTTTGCGAAAAACTTTTATTGGCCCAAAATCTCTTCCTCGACCCGATACTGCAAGATTGCCGCATTATTCTCTTGCAAATATCCATCTTTCCGCTTGGGAGAGTTAAAGGCTTCCCATGAATAGGTCCCGTTCTTCCACAAAATCAAAAGCTTGATAAAATACATGAGATGAAGATAACGTTTGGAGGTTAAAACACAAGGGTTTTTCTAAAATCTTATTCTTCCCTTAAATCTCTTTTTTCTTGCTTTGGGGAAAAACTTTGCTATTCTTCCCGGTTTTCCCTGTTGGTGCGCGCTCTATTGTATTTTGTTTTTGACTCAATTTTTCTGGTGACGGGACTCATGTCGCCCCAAGATTTACGGATTTTGAGCTGTTTTTGGCGATTCATGTTTAGAGATTACACTTATTGGTGTAGCTGGCAAGAAGTATTTATCTTAAAAACCCGCAACCCTCACCATCCCCGATTCTTATTATCCAATCCCACGCTATTTCGGAGCTTTTGTTGATGCTTGCGAGCCTTGCGCGCTCGTAACCAATCTTCGATCATTATTACCAAAAAAATAAACACAATTACGCCCCCAACCCCCATCATGATTTCTGGCTTGTATTCGTCTATTTGCTTGTCCCACATGCTTCGATACACAATTACGCTTTGGGTTTCATTCATGGAGTCTAAGATATCAGGTTTTATTGAACACGCAAGGAGAATCTTATTTTTCCGGCTTAATTCGCAAATCTAACCCAAAATTCAACACTCGCCAAATAATTAACCAGTTTCATTCTACAGGAACAAAACGCATGAAAAATAATCCATCATCCAAGCTAAACCTAAAGGCTGAAAGCCTCACCAGATTTATTTTGAAATCAAACCCATTATTCAAGGGCGTGGTACTCCACTTTTTTGTTGGTAGACGAGTGCTGAATTTTAGGTTAAAAAAGAACAAGTAAAAGCTAGGCCGGTTTTTGGTCAAGTTCCCCGGCAAACTCTATAATTAAGTTTCTCATTCGGGACTATCAGTTAAATTTGTTGAACAAGGCCCGTTACCTCTTGTTCACGCCCCAATCCCGGCTGGGGCCGCTAGACTAGTTCGAATTGCGAAATAACTTTTCATTTCAAAACCCTTCAAAGTTTGAGGTTAATTGTTAATCTTGATTTTTAAGGCTTCGTATTAGGTGAAGCAACCAGTCTTAGTTTATTTTACCGTCAGGGTTTTTGTGTTACTTGATGCTTGGCTTTCGCCCGCAACCATCAAGAGGTTCACCCTTAACCTGAAATCATCCTAGCAGGCTTTTGTATTTTGTCAAGCCCGATAGTGGGTCGTTTCATCCCCCGGAATCGCCTTGCGGAGCGGGGTGGCCTTGGCAAACCGGGCCTGACGGGCGCGACGAGACCGAACGATCCCCATGATGGGATCCACATTGTTAATCAAAAAATGAACCAACTTAGATCGCGAAATAGGATCAACGGTCGGAACTTCCGACTGGATAAGCTGGGCAATATTCACCACGTCTTGGTGATTCTTGGCATCGTTTTCGGTATCCCACAGCTTGCCGTCCGTCGTTTCGAACTTAGAAACTTTCTTCATGATTTTTTGATGGGTTGACTTACTTCTTTGTTACTCGCTAGGGGCGCTAGCCCCGTTACGCAATCAATTTACCAACTTTTTAGTGAACTGCAAGGTTTTTTCGGAAAATCTTTATTCCTTCCAATCACCATTCAAAACGTATCCGATACAACCAGAGAGAAACGCAACAACGGCAATTTTGAGTGAAATAGTTGCAGTAAAAGCCAAAATCGTACCACAGAGAATCCAAACCAAAACTGTAAAAATATTAATTTTCTTTGTCGTATTCATAGTATTGTTTTTAGACCGCGATTTCGTTTACAGGATCAATTTACCAATTTTTTAGTGAACTGCAAGGGTTTTATTCCACAATCGAACCATCACCACGATAAATGTTTTCATCTACCAATTCCAAATCTTCGCCGTTTTCGGCATCCACCGGACGCCCGGAAAAAATCAAATCGTCGATAGCAATCAGAATTTCGGTGCCATCAGTTTCGTGAAATTTAACAAATGTCGTATTGATTTGCATAACAAAAACAATCTATCAGGTTTTTTACCAACTGCAAGGGTTATTTGGGAAATTTTGAGGCGTGAGCCACTTACCAATGCTTGCTCACAAAATGCCATATCACATACACAGCCCCGCCCGCAAGGCCAAGGTTGCACAAGACAACCAAAACCCAAACAAAAATAAAAAACGCCCCAGTCATCTTTAACGTCCGGTCGAATCGTGAATTGGAGTTTCTCATGTTTTTGTATTACGTTTTTACTCTATTATTTATTTTTAGGCTCTCCTGCCTTCACATACCATGACCACAACGCCAAAAAGATACCAATCCCAACCAATTGATGCAAGACAAAGTTTAGGAATTCGCACATAGGATTGTAGGGATTATTTATTTTGTTTAAATCTTATTGCTCTCCCCAGAACTTCCGGACATTCTTTTTCCAGTTCAAATTTCCCTGTTTATCTGCGGACTCGGGGCAATACCGATTGGCCAGAAAATCCACATAAAAACCGGGCTTGCCCGCCTTCAACCATCGGTCATGATTGTTTTGAACTGTATTAAAGCAAATCTTGCGTGCCTTGTCAACGTCCCCCTTGGTATCAATAGACTTAATTCCATATGGAAATTTCGTCTTGGCCCCACCTTCAATCTTGTAGATGGCATCCACAAGCCTATTGGCCTCCGCCTCGGGCAGCTTGGCGCAAAGGTTATTAGCCACGCAAACCCCCACAACAACACAAAAAAATTTGGTAAGATTCAATCTCATGGGTTAGACAATACAGGAGGTTTTATTTTTGTCAAGGATTAATCCCACCTAATCACAATATCATTATAGATGCCGCTAGGATTGAAAAACACCGCATAACCCAAAGGAGTCAATTGATTTTTGAGTAAAGTTTCCAGCATTCCGGCATCCTGATTCTTCATCCATTCAGGTTGCCTAATAGTAAAGCCTTTCTTTTTGTATGTATTATTAGTCATCACAATCCAAGGCATCAACTTGCCCCGCACCCAAACTTCCATTTTTTCTTCAACGGGTTGCTCTTCAAACTCTTTAGCCTCAGCGAGGTCTTTAGTGTGGACTAATCTCATGGATTAAAGAATACAGGATTTTTATTCTTCGTCAAGCATTCCAATACAAAAACCTTTGTTTTCGTCTTCAAAAATCAATTGCATATCATTTTCTAGTTCTTCCCGTTCATATTCCATTAGACTACGCCCCAGCAGCTTTTCAATCAACTCCATTCCTTCGTCTATCGATTCAACCGGAGTACAAGCGCCAAGGCTGTTATTACTAATACGTGCTACGAATAGATTGCTCATAAGTCAAAGACTACAGGGTTTTGGTTATTTGTCAAGCCCACTTCACCATAATAACATCATACAGTTCGTCATCACCCTTGTCAAAATACACTGTATAGCCAAAAGGATTGAGTTTATGATTAAAGGTTCTCAGCATGTTTAACATTGCCTTGGCACTCCCTTGATACATCCAGTATTCCCATTCTTTAATGACACTATTTTGCCCACATCTTGCCGCCGTAACAATACAAGACATTAACTTCTCCTCAATATAAATATCTATCTTTTCTTCCAAAGTTAAATTGGGCAAAGGCTGGTTGCGAGGAAGGTCTTTGGCGTGGATCAAATTCATGGGGTTAAGTTAAGGGTTTTCCGCTCAAAACACAAGACTTATTACGACCAATCAATCACCAAATTGTAAATTATTACGCCTCTAGGATGATATCGGTCTTCTACGTGCGTATTGAAACCTCGGAGTCTAAACTGGTAGGCCAACACTTCCGATAAATGAGGATCTAGCGTATCTTCATGTCGATATGTCGTGCGGCCCTGTTCTGCCAGCTTCTTAATTTCGAAATTAATTTTGCCAATTTCCGTGCCGTTTGTTTTGAATTTGGCAACCAAATCGCGGGCTTCGTTAGCTGTCATGGGGTTAGATTAGGGATTTTAACCAAAAAGTCAAGCCTTTACCACTCAATTGTCAAAATGAACTTACACTCCCGGCTGGTTGGATCTACAAGACATTCCACAATCTTATAACCATCTTTGACCAACTGCTT
>JACCDR010237938.1_pt1 | contig 16010 bp, 25 predicted proteins | sample 7446431 | NCBI WGS metagenome assembly JACCDR01 (sample SAMN15323443, study PRJNA562643) | freshwater metagenome | isolation source: river surface water | place: USA:Blue River Watershed | collected 2017-08-17 | reverse complement strand
TTTGGAGTTCTTTACCTCCCCCAGGTCTTCCTAAGATGAAGCCGAGGAGAGTGATTAGGCATCACGCACAAGACGCTCATAGTATTACTATACTTACCCCAGAAGTATGGACATTGGTGTTCACTTCGGGTAGGGATAGGGTATGGGGATATCAGACACCTCAAGGCTGGATTGATTTCAAATCATACCGCGAACTTAAGAATGAAGGAAAATTGCGATGACAAAGAAACAAGAGTATAAGATTGGTGATAGGGTTGCTAAAGCTACCGCTAGGTTTTATGAAAACGAATACGCGGAAGCAAAAGTAGTTCCACTTTATTATGATCCTGATGGCGATGGCCTTCGTTTAGGCGAGGTAACTGATATCTCAGCTAAGGGAAAAATTACTGTCAAATGGGATGGTACCTATGGACGTAGTGAAACTCTCGAATCCAAAGACCTTATGACCGAAGAGGCTGGTAAGGCCAGGTATTCTGAACTGGAAGCTGAGTTTGCTGTGATCGAAAAGCAAGTGGCAGCCAAGGTCAAAGAGATTGCTCGGGGTATTCGTGAAGCGAATGCTCTCTCCAAAAAGGTAGGCAAACCTCTTGCTCGGATGGGTTATGAGATTATCTATCGAGACCTTTATAAGGCGATGGATGATGCCGGTTGGAATACTTCCTCTTTCGGATGCTGAATAGTGAAAACTATTATTCTTCCAGGACATCCGATTGAGACTAACAAGCCGGATCCGGAATTTGAAAAAGAATATGAGTCAGCTAAGAAGTTTGGAAAAGTTTTCTTTTTCAATCTGGAAGAGTTTGCTTTTGGTAATGAGCTTCTAGCTAAGCTGCCTGCCGCAGAGACTCCAAAAGAAGATATCTTCTACCACGGCTGGATGATGAATGCTGGACAATACCGTGCCTTCTATCTTGCTCTACAAGATAAAGGATATCGTCTAACTAATGTTCCCGGTCACCATACGTTCTGTAATTATTTTGATAGTTGGTATCCTCACCTAGAGGGACTGACTCCTAAGTCAATTATGGTTCATGATTCTAACCTATGGAAAATAGTAGACGCCGCTTTAGATTTTAGGGAAGAAACTAAGTCTGCCCTTATCATTAAGGATGCAGTCAAATCATTGAAGCATGATTGGTTTAAAGCTTGCTTCATTCCGGTGCATGCCAATGGAATAGAGGTGGCCAAAATTATTGGCACTTTCTTAGAGGCCAAGCTTTCTCATTTCGATTTGAAGAAGCCGGTTGTCATTCGCAAGTTCGAGGATTTGGTTTCTGTTGGTAAGCACCCTAAGAGCGGAATGCCATTGTCTCACGAATATAGAACTTACGTTTACAAAGGGCAGGTTCTATTGCAAGCTCCGTATTGGGAAGTAGATTATCCTACAAAAGCCGAGCCTGATCCTAAATTTATCCAGATGCTAATCAAAGAGATTGGCTCGAAGTGTGGTAGTCAGCTGTACACCATTGACACTGCTTTGAAAAAAGATGGATGGTGGACTTGTATTGAAATCGGTGATGGTCAGGTTTCTATGTTACCAGACCGCGCTGATAAGGATGAATTTTTCAAGAAACTATTAGGTGAATAATGGAAACGATCTATCTTGTTATGGAACAGGGATTCGATTACAACGACGAATATTATTTCCAAGTTGATGGTGGCAGTCCTGACTCCTTCTTTACCAATAAAAAGAAAGCAGAAGAAGCTGCCGAGAAAAAGAATCTGGAAGAATTTAAAGGACTCATTAAGGATGGTTCTATCCGAGAGTACAGCAATGATGGTCTAGATGGACTTCTTGCTGACTCAGTTACCGAAGAGGATCTTCTTTACGAGGAAGGTATCTTCAGAACTCTCTTCGGAGCTTCTGCCGAAGATTGGTTTGAATCTGGTAATGGTTGGGGCGGCAAAGAAGTTTCACTCAAGGTGGAGCCGACCGAAGAACAATGGAAGCAATTAATGAATTGTTTCAATCTTGAATTCTACAACGTGGTTACGGTTCAAAAAGGATAATAATTATGGGAAAGTTGTTTGATGAATTGTTTGCGCTTAAGAAGGCGTATGACGAGAAGCTCGCGAATGAAGGAGAAGATGCTCTCAAGGAAGCTTTCAAAGAGCTGTTTGATAAGCATCCTCGCCTTGAGTCTGTTACTTGGGTTCAGTACACTCCGTACTTCAATGACGGTGATCCTTGTTACTTTAGCGTCCATGACTTCGATGCTTCTATCATGGAACCAGAAGAGTCTGAAGATCCTGGTGATGAAGATGAGGACGAAGATGAGGATGATGAAGACGAAGACCTGTATGATGACGACTATTCATACGGTGAGCGTCTCTCTGCCCTTTCGCGCTCCAGCGATCCTGAACTGCAAAAGATTGCAGAAGCCGTTGGTGAGTTGAACGGAGACATTCCCGATGATGTTCTTGAGAGTGTCTTCGGTGATCATTGCAAAGTCACTGCCACTCGTGATGGTTTTGACGTTCACGAATACAGCCACGACTAATAAGGGCGCCTCCCATTCACGGCAAATTCCCCGCGCGGAACGTGTCTGATGCATACGCATAATTAGTGATATAGATCAAGGTGCCTATGGCACCGTAAAGACTTGGGATAGGCTATTGAACTACTAGGGTATTTCCCCTCCTTTCTGCCTTAGTTTGCAAATTGCCAAATAGACCTATCCCAAACTTTATGCCAAAGTGGTGGAACGGCAGACACACTGGATTCAAAACCCAGCGCAGCGATGCATGAGGGTTCAAGTCCCTCCTTTGGCACCAGAGTAAGATGAAAGTATATATTCTAAAATTCCATATGCAGATGAGTTCTTTTCATGGTCCCGGCTGGAGTCGGGATGATATTCTGGGAACTTATGCCTCTGAAGAATCCGCCAAACAAGAGCTAAATAAAATTAAAGAAAAATTCCTCTCACAAGGAGGAGGGTTCAAAGCCGATGATTATAAAGATGGTCACGGTTTTGTAGGATATCATGAGGCAGGCTCTATGTCTTTTGTGCCTGGGTACTGGTCTTACGAGGAACAAGAAGTCAAGGAATGAAAAATGAAAGCTCTATTGATTGTAGGTTTGCTGACTCTTTGTTCTTGTGCAACTGGAGTTTCTGATCCTGTTGAAGAACCCGTAGAAGTTTATGTGGCTCCTCCAAAAATTCCAGCACCTAAAGCACCCGCCCTACCTCCTGAACCAGAAGGTGAACCTGAGTGTAAAATTGTTGACTACTGGGATGGTAATTGTTACGTAGTGAAAATCTATTGTAAAAACAAACCAACCCGAGTTGAAGTTGCTTGTGGTCCAGGTCGTCCTTTATGGCCCTGGGAAATCATTCCTGATCCTCCGTACGATAACAGAAAGTAAGTTATGTCATCTGAAGAAATTTTGATTCAGGTCCGTAAGGATAAGCACCACGAGATCAATGGCGGAGCTTATCCTCTGGCTGGAGATCCTGCACAATTACCTTTTGTCAAGCATATTGATATCGGTACTATTGTACAACGGCTACAATCGATGCAGAATGAAGGCTCATTACAAACGAGCATTTCCCCCGATGAACTTAGAGCTGCGCCAAAGATCATGGTGCGAGCCCGTATCTCTGCTTTGCGCAAGTCGGGCTCTATTACTTTCGTCAAGCTAACAGATTTTACTGGTTCAATCCAGGTTATTTTTAGTAAGTCCGCGTTCCAAGAGTACGACAATCTTAAGCTGTATGACTTAGGTGATATCGTAGAAATTGGTGGTCGTGCATGCTTGTCTAAGACGGGAGAAAAGTCTTTGCTGGCATATAGTCTGCGACTCCTAACTAAGTCGCATCGTCCAATGCCAGAGAAGTTTGCCGGTATTGCTGACCAGGAAATCAAGTATCGTAAGAGATATCTTGATTTGATGTCTTCGGAGGAAAGCCGCGCTCGATTCACGGTACGTACTTATATCATGCGTGCCATCCGAGACTTCATGGACAACAGGAACTTCTTGGAAGTAGAGACTTCAACCCTCAATTCTGTAGCCAGTGGAGCCAATGCAAAGCCTTTCACCACGCATCACAATGCATTGGACATTGATCTGCGTTTGCGTATTGCACCAGAGCTTTCTCTTAAGAGACTGCTAGTTGGTGGTCTGGATAGGGTCTACGAGATTGGGCGCAATTACCGTAACGAAGGTATTGATACGCGCCACAATCCTGAGTTTACTATGATGGAAAGCTACCAGGCTTATGGTAATTTTCCTGAGTTAACTCTTTTCACCAAGCTGCTTCTATCGCACGTATATACGTACTGTGATATTCATTTGCCGCCGAACGTGAAGACGTTTTTTAGGGAGTGGAATAAGAGTAACCCATTCTCTTATCCTCAGTTTGTCGAGATTCCAATGTCGGTAGCCGCCCTTACTGCTTGCAGTAGGGCCTCATTGAATGTCTATTGGAACTCTGATAACACCGATATTGAAAGCATCAACTTCTCCGATACTGACAATCAACGCCTGCAAAAGATTGATATGAAGTCTTTACTTCACGCAATTACAGAGGCTCAATCTTTAGGAGAAAAGATTGCTGCTTTGTTTGAACATGTAGCAGAGCCTTTTCTTACTGATGATTATCGTGCCGAAGAGGGTCATTCTTGCCCAGTATTCGTGACGGAATACCCAGAAGAGATTTGTCCATTAGCGCGAGCTAATGATCACAACCCTCATGTCTGTGATCGTTTTGAGTTGTTTGTGGGTGGGCGTGAACTGGCTAATGCTTTTCAGGAACTCAATGATCCGGATGAGCAGGCACGTTCTTTCCAAGCTCAACTTCAATCGAATCAAAAGGATCCGATGGATTACGATGCCGACTATGTGGAAGCATTGGAATATGGAATGCCTCCTGCGATTGGTTTTGGAATGGGCATTGACCGATTGGTCATGCTACTGACTAATACTACATCTATCAAGGATGTAATCCTATTCCCAACTCTAAGACCGGAGAAGTAACATGTCAGATATCCTCCTAGCCAAACCAAAGTTACCACCTGACTGGATTGATGTGTCAGTTGGTGAGCCATATCTAGTGAGGGATAATCTGATCAAAGTCTTCCAGGTAGAAGAAGAGTTAAAGATTGGTCATCTTAAAATAGATGATTTAGTTTATCCTCCTCCTACTGGCTATCAACCTTTAGTAAAGCACTTAGAGGATAAACACGGGGCTCCAGTTATCATTACCAACGGAGCTAAGCAGGCTTTAGGTGCTTGTTTCTATGCTCTCAAAAAGATGGGCAAGAGTCAGATGGGAATGAAGTTGCCCTATTGGGCGCTCATCCCGCCTCTAGCTCAAATGCATGGGATGAATTGCGTGACCTACGGGCCAGATTCAATTATAGAAAATGAGGATTTAGGTTTCGATAGCTACTTGTTATTGGCACCTAATAATCCGGATGGCCATTGTCCAGACCCGGAATCTCTAAAAAAGATTGCCACCAAATTAAAAGGAAAGAACATTCCTTTTATTCATGACGCGGCATATTATACTCATATCTATTTGCCACAGACTCATACCTTACCTGCTGTTGGAGACGTACAGATTTACTCTATAAGTAAGATGCTAGGGTTCTCTGGTCTCAGGCTGGGCTATGCCGTTTGTCCCAATCTAGAATTCTATAAATTAATCCAGGAGTATATGGAAGCAATGACAGTAGGAGTCTCCATTGCTTCTCAGACTTGGCTATACGACTTACTTGATCGTCGTATGCGAAGCTTTCCTACTCTAGTTGGAAGGTTCGAGGGTATCAGCTCTATGGCTTTAGAAGCTAACAAGAAGCTTTGTCTTCAGATTGACCCTGAAGTATTAGAGGTGCCAAAGTCATTACCAGATAATCCTGGTATGTTTGGGTGGTTCAATACCGGACCCAAGTTCAATTCTGAAAAATCGAAAATTAATTTCATTAGCGGCGCCTTGTTCGGCGTTCCGGGCATGATTAGAATGAACTTGGCTTTCAGCTACGAGCGAATGCAAGAGATTGTTTATCGCCTCAATTCTTCCAAAGAATAATATGTATATTTATTACTGCTGGATTACAGTCCTATTACCATCCTATCAAGACAAAATCATTGCTGGGTTAGCCCGGCATGGTTACATGGTTGGTCCAGCATCTAAAGATGGCCAAGTCTCCATTGTAAATGAAGGCTCTCCATCAGCTTTAATTTCTTTATCTGTTTACAGAGCGGAAGAAACTAATGTCAATAAAATCTATGAGGATGTTATTGCCATTTTAAATGAAATGAAAGCTTTCTATTATTCGATTGTCATTTCACTTTCACACGAGGCGACCTGGGTTGGTTCAAATTTACAAATCCCTGCCAAACCAAAGCCTGCTGGGAATCCTCCGCCAGTTCCATCTGGTAAAAAAAGTAATGTGAATTAACTGACATATAGTAGATATGCCTAAGAGAATCCCTTATGAGCGGATAGCTCCTGAAGCTAATAAGCTCTTTGTAAAAATGACAGCCGCGCCCGACCTCAAAACTGTGAGGTATTGGTATGAGGCTTATGTGTCATTACTGGCTGCGGCTGGTTGGGATCCTGTTTCGTTCGACCGGGAAACTCTTAGAAGGGTTGACGAAGACTGGGACGAAAGCAAACCTGTCATTTGGAATTAAAAAATGTTTAGTAAGAAAGTTGCTTGTGGGGAGTTTGTCAAGAGACAAACACCAGAGTCAGGCTATTCTCATTTCGAAGGAACGTGGGAAGATTTAGAGACTATTGTAACCTATTGGTTTACTGAAAAGCCTGACGAATTCTTCTTTCCAACCACGCCAGGATACAAAGATGGCGTAGCGATTCAATCGGTTCCAGCCGATTTTTTTCGTTCTGCTGTTGTAGATTTGACTGAAGATTCTAAATTGCGAGCCAACTATGCGCCTCGTAGGCTGGGAGAAGATCCCTTCATTCGCATTTCAGCTAAAGCTAAAAAACAAAAAGCTAAGTATGCATCTGTGGTGTTATATCGACACGACATATTAGCGGAGAATAACGAACGCGAAACGAATGCAGAATGGGAAATCGTAGCGATCAAGGCCCGAACCTCGGAAGAGGAGGAGCCAATGGATCCTTATACGATGGCTCGAAACTTTCTCCATCTTAAAGGTGGAACCAAGGGTGACTTTACGGCAGAGCAATTTGCCAAATCAATTGTGTATTGGAACAACCACTGTATGACTACAGGCAAACCAAAGTGGTACAAAAAGATTGCTAATTGGTTACGAGGAAACAAATGAATCCGTATCGACAGCCCGATGAAATCTCTAAACAAGAAGCGGAGAAAAGAAAGAAGCGCGCTGAGCTATCTATGTTTGGTGTGCGTCAAGGGCCTGATGGAGAGTGGAAACCAATCTTAGAAAGAGTGGAGACCAATCAATGTAGGGATTGCAGAGGGTATGGAACCCATGGCAATCCGTTATGTGGGGCAGTTTATAACTGCGAACGTTGTAAGGGTTCGGGATATGATCCTGATCCGGTGAGTTTACCGGAGCCCAAACAAGGGCTTTGGAATAAAATTGTGAATTTTTTTAGAGGGAACAATGAGTAAAATTTCGTTGAATGCAACTGTGTTGAAGGAAGCGGTCAAGGCTTATGACAAGGATTTGCCCTTGTCTATTGGTAAAGACAAGATTGTGGAGATTCCTTTTACTGAAAAGTATAAGGATCTTTTGGAATTCTTGCAGGATAATATCCCGCTTTCGGCAGCGCAAAATGCGTCATTAACCAAGTGGTTGTATAATGACAAGTCTACTAACCTCGCCGAGGTGACCGCCAGTTCGGTCAATGAGTTCTTTAAGAAGATTGCTCACGCATCTACTTCAACTGATCCATTGATTGAAATTAAGATTGCCAATAAGTGGTATCCTGTTAAGGTTACTCTTTCTAAGTTCAAGACTTTCTTTGGCGATCATATTATCGATGTTCGATACTATGCCAAGCTGGGTGCGCTTCAATACACCCGTCGTTTCTACATTGGTAATTGGGACTTTACCGATGACAACGATAAGCCTTGGAAGCGAACCTTCAATGAGGTTTTTGCTAGCAAGAACATCCGAGCAGCTTCTCCAGAGTCTATCGAAAGGGCTAAGAAGCTGAACGCTAAGATTATCTCTTTCTCTAATGAGGCAGATAAGCAGTATGATGCTTGGGGCGCTGGTCTTACTTACCACGATTTCTGGGGCTTTGAGGAAATCAATGTTGGCTGGAAAGATTCTCCAACTCCCGTTATCATCGAGCCTACGCTGGAAAACGAGAACGCTGATGATGAAGATGCTCAGGGCAATGAGTGGCATCTGCCTTTTACCCGAGTCTTCTCCTTGAAGCACAAGGCATACATCTATGTGGATATCGAATCCATTAAGGAGCATGTCTATCATCGTGACGGTAAGGACAAGATTGTTCTTCCAAAGAAGATGTTTACTGCATTGGATTCAATCTTCAATGCTAAGCGAGAGAACATCTTTGGTGACTTGTTCCATGGTCGCCACGGTGGTATCGTGGTTCTTGCCAACGGACCCTCTGGTGTTGGTAAGACCCTAACTGCTGAGGTGTTTGCTGAGTACCAGGAACGTCCACTCTATTCTATCGAGATGAGTGAGATTGGAACCTCTGTTGAGTCGGTTGAAGCTAACCTGCAAAAAATCTTTGCCCGAGCAAAGAAGTGGAATGCGGTTCTTCTCTTTGACGAAGCAGATATCTTCTTGTCAGAACGTGAAGCATCTGACCTGGAACGTTCAGCTATCGTCGGTATCTTCCTGCGATTGCTTGACTATTACGAGGGAACCTTCTTCCTTACCACCAACCGTGGTGAGGGGATTGACAAGGCATTCAAGTCTCGCGTTACACTATACTTGAATTACCCTGAACTGTCTGTCGAAACTCGTCGCACCATCTGGCAGAACATGTTGAAGGCTTCTGGTGCTAATGTGTCGGAAGATACTTCTTGGAATGAGGTGGCTTCCAAACCTCTCAATGGACGTCAGATTCGAAATCAAGTTCGCTTGCTCAAACTGATGTATCCTAATAACAATATCAAGACCTCTGACATCATCGACAGTCTTGAATTTGCTGCCACTTGAGGAACAATGATCATAGATAGCCACACACATCTAGGTCGCAATGACCACATCAGAGCTACAGCTAAAGAGCTACTGCAATCTATGGATGCAGCTAAGATCGATAAGGCTTTAGTTTTTGCTGGGCCTATGAATGATTGTCCTAATGAGTGGTTGTTAGAACAAGTCAAACCCCATCGTGACAGATTGTATCCTATCATTGCTTATGAGCACCCTCATTGGCATGATATTAATATGAGGCAACTTGTTGAAGACAATCAAGTTGCTGGTATTAAATTCTACACTGGATACGAACATTACTATCCGTTGGATTTATATCATGATGAGAGGATGCATCCAGCAGGGATGTATCATAATCCGCTTACACTGTGTAGCGACTTCAATATTCCTGCAATCTTTCACTGTGGAGATTGTCTCAATACTGTCAAGGGCTCTAAGTTAAAATATGCTCATCCTCTTAACGTTGATGAAGCTGCCACTGACTATGATGATGTAACATTCATCATAGCTCATATGGGGTATCCTTGGGTTCGTGATACGGCTCAGGTTTGCTATAAGAACAAGAATGTTTATACAGACATTTCGGGTTTTGTTTATGGCGAATTTAATAAAGAAGATGTAGGAAAATTCGGTAAAACATTACAAGAGTTTTTAGATATTGCCGATAGTAGCAAGTTGTTATTTGGTACCGATTGGCCAATATCTAATCAACGTTCATATATAGAGACATTAGATTATCTTGCAAACATTGCTCCATCCTTAAAGATGAGCGAAATCTTTTCACCTCATTATATGACACAAAACACTAAACGAGCATTCAATATCAATGTCAAAAGTAAAGGTAAGAACACGCGGTGATATGGCTCTAATGTCTACCGAGCACAGAGCTGCTATGGAAGATCCAGAAGCTAATTACCGCGTTTGGCAGCGCAATGTCGCAGACCCATTAAAGGGAAAGACTGTCGAAGAGATTCAACAGATTCTGCGGGAAACTGCCAATCCTTTTGCCGTTTGCTTTGAGCATTGGTTGGGTGACTTCAACATGGCTACTGGTGTTCGAAATGCTAATGGTTTCAATGCTAAGGAAATCTATTACATTGGTGACAAGAAGTGGGATCGGAGGGGTGCAGTAGGAGTTCATAACTATACAGAAGTACAATGGATTCCTACTGTATCTGACTTTGCTTTGCTGCGAGAGAAGTATACTTTCGTGGGAATTGATAATGTTTCTGGTTCGGTTCCTATGTCTACCTACGAATGGCCCGAGAATACTATGATGATTTTCGGGGAAGAAGGTCCGGGGTTGACGCCTGCTATGCAGTCTTGGTGTAAAGATATTGTTCATATTGAAATGTTCGGAAGCGTTCGCTCTTTCAATTGTGGCTCCGCCTCCGCTATTGCTATGTATGATTTTGTAAGCAAATTCAGGCAAAAGAAGTAAGCTATGTTGTTTTGGATCTTATCAGGAATTGGCCTTTGGATATCTGGGATGATCGTTTATTACATCCTTGATGGTTGGTTTGATTATGGTTTTAAGGATGACGAGACGGGAATTTTTATATTCACCGCTATTGTCTGGCCTATTTGGATTTGGTTTGTAATTCCCGGTATCCTGGCTGGCAAAGCTCACGATGCTCTCAAGGAAAAGAAAAAGATATACCTAGAGAAAAAAGAAGAACAAAAGAAAATTAGAGTTGCACAAGAAAAAGAGATAGAGAAGATTGAAGAAGAACTCGAAAAGTACGTAGAAGAAAGCCGCAAAGCATCCTGACGTGCAACATCCATGCCGGCATTTTGAAAAATTGGCACCCCTTGACCGCGCATAATCTATGATTATATTTTCGCATAGAAAGAGAGCGCGCAGGATAGCGTCCTGCTATTGAGATGGACCCTCAAGAATACTGGAGTCGCTACCAGAAAGCCACCCCTGCTTGGGAGTTTCGTAAGAAACAAAAGCTTGCTGCTAGGACAGCGATGTTTGAGTGACCGTGCTACGAAGTTTGAAGAGTAAGAATCTACAATATAAGTAGTCACAACATTAACAATAACAAAAACGGAATACCCAGATAAAAACACAGATGACTACTTTCGAGTTGCATCGCAGAAACGGGTTAAGCCGTATCCTTGTATTTTGAATTCAAAATTGAGAAAGAACCATGTCCGAATTAGATCAAGACTTCGAGAAGGTTGCCGAACAAATCAATGCCAAGATTAAAGAAGCTGCGGCTGCTTTAAAGGAAGTTAATGAGCTTCGTGAGAAGGCTGGGCTCCCCTCTCTCATTTATAGTAATTTTGTTCAGGACGATATGCTCTGGCAAAATCGTAATAGTGATAATCCTCTGAGTAGAGACGAATTAGTCATGAAGATGGAAGAGGTAGAGGAGAAGCTCGGCAAGATTGATGTCGGTCCTTTGGAGGCTGAATTAGGTGATGCCGGCTGGTCTACATCTAGTTCTTATTGTTGAGGCACTATGAAACAAGCTGGAGTAATGCTCATCATCAAAGACGGTCTTATCCTTGCCGTATCGCGTAGATATGATAAGAATATCTATGGCTTACCTGGTGGCAAGTTCAATGCTGAGCCGCCCGATAATGACAAGGATACGAAGGATACTGCTATTCGTGAAACCCAAGAAGAAACATCGGTCATTGTAAAAGATGCTACTTTCATCTACGAACGAGTTGAACTTGGTGGTGGTCCTAATCCTGTCGATTATTATAGTCGATGCTATTACGCGAATTCTTGGGAAGGTATTCCCCAGAATTCAGAAGAGGGCGAAGTGAAGTGGCTAACAGCCGAGGAGCTAACCTCAACGAAAGCAGCCTTTGGTTCTTACAATCGTAAGACTCTCGATGTATTCAAAACAATGTTTCCCAACGTTTATATTCAAGGAGAATAACTATGCCTGGTACACCTAAGCAATTCAATACTCACAGGTTTCCGGATGCAACTCGTCAACCCCGTCATTTGGATCGACTCCGAAAAGAAGGGGCGAAGGAGCGTCAGGAAGCTTATAGCAAGCTGAGCTTGCAAGAGAAGATTGAGCGTCTTCCTGCTACAGGAGCTACCAAGCAGCGCGCACGTTTGCAGCGCTTGCTTGAGAAGAATCAACCAAAGCAGGAAGAGCCTGCCTTGGTTCAAGGTGAGTTGCAAGTTGTTATTGCAGACACTTCCCCCAAATCGAAACAAACCAAGAGGTACATGAAAGGTGCTAAGTGATATGAAGTTCTATAGTTTTGTTATGGCTGCGATGCTCGGTCTTTCTAGTGTCGCCGTGTCTGGTTGCGATCTTGCTGATAAGGGTGTCGCCAAGTACGATACTCTGGTTGACAAGGATGAGGCTTGTACGGCTGCCTGGGGTGACTATGAGTCGAACCTCCAGCGCCGTTCGGATATGATTCCGCAATTGGTGTCTGTTGTAAAGGGATCTGCTGCTCATGAAAGCAGCACTCTTACGGCTGTCATTCAGGCAAGGGCAGACGCCAGCAAGATTGTTCTCAATCGTAGCGCTGGTGACTTTGAAGATGCTGCAAAGTTCGCTGAGTTCCAGGCCAAGCAGCAGAAGGTGCATACTGCATTCCAGCAGTTGCAGGAGCAGTATCCTACTCTCCAGGCTAACGCAGCCTTCCATGATCTCCAGGTTCAGATTGAAGGAACTGAGAACCGATTGCTCCGAGCCCGACAGCAGTACAATAAGGCTGTCTTGGCGTTCAATACCGAACTCCGCCATGTCAGTGGTAAGGTAATCAATCCGATTACTGGACATGAGTTTAAGCCTCGTGCTTACTTTGCTGCTGATGAAGCTGCAAAGGTTGCCCCGAAGATTGACTTCGAGACTAAGCCGGCTCCTGCTCCTAGCAAGTGAGCTAAGGTATGAACGGACCTAAAAAGAAGACTGTTAAAAAGGCAGTCAAAAAGGTCGAAGAAGAGTTGGATGTAGATCCTGATTCTTTACTAGGTGCAGCTGCTGCTTCTATTATTGCTTCGTTGTTCGGATCTGATGATGACGAAGACGATGATTCTAGCGACTCCATTTTCGATAGCTCTGATGACTCTGATGACTCTGATGATACCGATGATTCTGGTGACTTCGGAGATGGTGATTTTGGAGGAGGCGGATCCTCCGATGATTGGTAATAAATGTTAACGATAATTATCATTATTCTAGTGCTTCTAATTCTATTAGCATTAGGTGCCAAATTTGGCGGTGGTGATTTTGGAGGCGGCGGTTCGTCTTCTGATTGGTAAATTTTAGAGAGGTATTATGCTAACTGTATTTGTTATTTTGGGACTAGTGCTTTTTGCATTAGCCGTGATTTGGGTAATTGCCAAGGCTGCTGGCAGTAGGGGTGGTTCTAGCTGGAGTGGCGGAAGTTCATCTGGCGGTTGGAGTAGTGGTAGTTCTTCTTCTAGCTCATCTAGTTCAGATAGCGGAAGTTTCGGTGGTGGTGACTCCGGTGGTGGAGGCTCCAGCAATAGCTGGTAATTCAAAAATGATACTTTTTATCATTACTATGGCGCTCGGATTGGGCGCATGGGTTTGGATCCAAAGGACAAAGCACCTGAAGGATCTTCCAATTCATAAGGAATAATACAATGAAGAAATTTGTCGCTATGCTGGTTACCTTGATGGTGACCCTTTTTACAGTGAATGTTTTAGCATACAATCCTCCTCCTTCTCCCGCCCCGGTGAGTTGGATTTCGGATTATTCGAATGTGCTCTCTGCCGAAGCACATGCCCGCTTGGATGCTAAGTTGAGGCAGATTAATCAGAGCAGTGCAAATGAGATTGCTGCCCTTATTCTTCCGACCCTAGATGGCGCAGATATCGCTGATGTTGGCGATATGACGGCTAAGTCCTGGGGTGTTGGTAAGAAGGGCCTTGACAATGGAGTCCTTGTGGTTCTCGCCATGAAGGAACGCAAGTCCCGAATTTCTACTGGCAAGGGAGTTGAAGGCGATCTTCCTGATCTGAAAGCAAATGATATTCTCCAAGCTGCCCGCCCCTACCTTCGTAAGGGTGATGTGGAAGGTGCCCTCGGGTTTATCTTCGATAGTTCTGCTAGTGCAATTGCCAATCACAAAGCAGAAGTAGCGGCTGGTAAAGCTGGACACTCAAGTGGTAGTAGGCAACAGCCTAGCTGTCAGACCTCTAGTGCTGGTGCCGGAGGTGGTACTGCTGTAGCCCTTCTTGTGGCTGCTGGTGGCGCATTCCTTCTTGTTTGGTATCTTGCTCGTAATGCAAGTCGTAGACGCCGAGAAGAGGAAGAACGTGAACGTCAAGCACGAGAAGAACGAGCACGACAGAGGCGACTCAATGCAGAGCGTGAATCTGCTAGGATTGCTGAGGAACGACGTTTACAGCGTGAAAGGTTAGCTAGTAAGCCGGCTCCCGTTGTGGAAACTCCTGTGATTCGACCTGTAGCTGCTGCTCCTCGCCCTACCCCTCGTCCTACTCCCCCTCGTACTAAGCCGCCTGTAGTTACTCCTGTAGTTGTTGGAACGGCAGCAGTTGCCGCTTCTGTGGCTGCTGCTGAAGCAGAAGCTCGTATGCGCCGTGCAGAAGAAGATCGTAGGCGTAGACAGCGTGAACAAGACGAAGAAGATCGTAGGCGCCGACAGAGAGACGAGGATGATCGTCGTAGGCGTGATTCTGAAAGCTCCAGTTCTAGCTCCAGTAGCTCTAGTTCCTTTGATTGGGGTGGAAGTTCTGGTGGAGGTTCTGACTCTGGTAGCTTCGGTGGTGGCGATTCTGGTGGTGGTGGATCATCTGGCGATTGGTGATAAATGGTTACTGTAAAATCTAGTGCCCCTCTCAAAACGAAGACTGTCATGTGTACTAAGTGTGCATATGAATTAGAATACACTGGAGAGGATGTCAAGTCTAGTGGCGGATATAGTATGGGAGAATACGATGTATCCTTCTTTATCATCTGTCCTAGACCTTCCTGCCAACAAAAGGTCTTTGTAAAGTCCTGGGATGCTAGGTAAGTGCAAGGCCATTAAATCGCGCGCCCCGTAGTGGGGTCTAATCTTGGTTGGTTAGACCCCGCCTATCTAACTTAGGACTAAAATGAATACAAAGACTCCTACGCCTACAAAAGACTCTCACTGCTCCTATTGTGGTAGCAGGTTTGCCGAACAGATCCTTTGGCCCCGCCGTTGCTTTATCTGTGGAAACGATAGCTACAAGAATCCTATCCCCATTGTAGTCTCTATGATTGCAGTTGAGGTTGATAATAAGATGGGCATCTTGATCCAGCAAAGGAACATTGACCCAGAGAAGGGTAAGTGGGCGTTGCCTAGCGGCTATATTAATCATGGTGAAAGCTGGGAAGAGGCTGCCGTCCGAGAGAACGAAGAGGAAATGAATGTCTTTTCAAAAGAAGAAGACTATCACCTCTATGAACTTAAGAAGTCAGTGACTGGTAATATGCTGGTCTTCTGTACTCGCCCCAAAGTTTGGACTGATCAAGTAACGGAGTTTATTGAAAGGTTCCAGCCTAACCATGAAGTTTCGGCTCTTGGTATCTATTATGGAGACACTCAGTTAGCATTCCCTTCGCACAATGAATGTGCGACAGAATTTCTAAAGAGACTTCAAAACACACAATCGCCCTGGAATTACTAAAATGGCTAGCACTCCTGATTCAGAGAAGACGAAACGAATTGGATGGTTATGTGTAACCGTAGCCCTTTTGGGGGTTTTGTTCTTCTTGACCAAGACCAATGCCTGCGCTCTTGCATGTAACTCTTGTAATCAAAAGGATTTAGCTCCGGTTGTTTGTAAGGATGAGTTCCATGAAATCAAAGATGGTTATCCTACTAACTTCGCTTGTACTCCTGGGGCTAAAGCTGAAGTTGTGGCCTCGCCTCCGGCTCCAAAGCCAGGCATTATGTGCCACTGTATAA
>JACCDR012338946.1_pt1 | contig 16011 bp, 14 predicted proteins | sample 7446431 | NCBI WGS metagenome assembly JACCDR01 (sample SAMN15323443, study PRJNA562643) | freshwater metagenome | isolation source: river surface water | place: USA:Blue River Watershed | collected 2017-08-17 | reverse complement strand
GAACCGCGCGACCCACCGCGCGCTGTCGTGGCTGGTGCTGGCGCTGGTCGCCGGCTACTTTGCATTCTGCGTGTTGTTCCTGGGCTTGCGCTATTTCGTTTTGCCCAACATCGATCATTACAAGCCGCAGGTATCGCAGCTGGTGAGCGGCCTGTTGAACCGGCCTGTCACGGTCAACGGCATTCGCGCCAGCTGGAGCGGCCTGCAGCCGCGCCTGCAGCTCGAGAACGTGGTGATTCAGGACGACCGCGGCGAACGCGCGCTGCAGCTGCCTCAGGTGAATGCGACGCTGTCCTGGCTGACCGTGCTCGGCCAGCTGCAGTTGTCCTCGCTCGAACTGCTGGGGCCGCACCTCGAGGTCGAACGCGATGCCGCCGGGCGGCTGGTCGTTGCCGGCATCACCATCGACGCCGACCAGCCGGATAGCGGCCGCGGGCTGGACTGGCTGCTGGCGCAGAAGGAGATCATCGTCCGTGGCGGTACGCTGCACTGGACCGACCACAAGCGCGCCGCGCCGGAACTGGCGCTGACGGACATCAGCTTTGTGCTGCGCAACCAGTGGCGCTCGCACCGGGTCGCTCTGCGGGCGACGCCGCCCGCTGCACTGGCGGCGCCGGTCGATTTGCGCGCCGAATTCGTGCGTCCGCCGTTCAGCGCGCGCCGGTCGAATTACGGCGAATGGATCGGCGAGCTCTACCTGGACTGGCGTGACACTGACATCGACGGATGGAAGCGCTACGTCGACCTGCCTCTGGAACTCGAAGGCGGCCGCGGCGCGATCCGTACCTGGCTGAACTTCAATCGCGGCGTGATCGAGAACGTCACCGCCGACCTTGACCTGAAGGACGTGTCCGCGACCCTCGGCAAAGGCCTCGAGCCGCTGAAGATCCTTGAAGTCAGCGGGCGCATCTCGGCCGGCGAGACCTCCAGCGGCCTCAAGCAGAAGCTGCTGTCCTTCGGCGTGCAGGGACATGCACTGAACCTGACCAATTTCTCGCTGCGCACCGGACAGGGCGCGGTGCTGCCGCGCACCACCGTCAGCCATCACTACTCGGCCGCCGGCGGCGGGCGCGCCGAGCGCCACGAGCTGAAAATCAGCGAACTCGACCTCGGCGCGCTTGCGGGCCTCGCGGCCTACCTGCCGCTGTCGCCGGAAGAGCGACGCCTGCTCGACGATTTCGCGCCCAGCGGGCAATTGCATGACTTCGCCGCCAACTGGGACGGCGCCATGCCCGGATCCGGCAATTTCCGCGTCACAGGCAGCTTCGAGCGGCTGTCGCTGCAACAGCAGCTGCCGGCCGACGGCCGGGCCGGCATTCCGGGCTTCGAAGGGCTGTCCGGCGTGATCGATGCGAGCCAGGACGGCGGCAAGGTACGGCTGAAAGGCGAGCGCAGCACGCTGCGGCTGGCCGGTTACCTGAACGAGTCCCTGCTCGAATTCGACCAGCTTGCGCTGGACGGCAGCTGGGCCTTCCGCAACAACCGCAAGCAGCTTGCCGTGCGCGTCGCTGGCATGGAATTCCTGCAATCCGGGCTGCGCGGTCGCGCCGATGCGTCCCATCTGCTGCCCTGGCCGCTGGTGCCGGGCAAGCTGGGCGAGATCGACCTGAAGGCGAATTTTCCAACGGTCAGGCTGTCCCGCGTGGTCGGTTACCTGCCGGCCGTCGCCGGCGCCGAGACTCGCGACTGGATGAGCGCTGCGCTGATCGACGGGCAGGCCGACGATGTCAGCCTGGTCATCCGCGGCGATCTCGACAAGTTTCCCTTCCTGCCGGCGCCCGGGGCGCCTGCGACGAGCGGCGTGTTCCGCGTCAGCGCGCAGGTCTCGCATGGCAAGCTCAGCCCGGCTCCGCAGGAAATCGGGCCTGACCACCACACGCCGGTCTGGCCGCGCATCGAGGAGATCGAGGGGCGCGTGACGATCGACCGTACGCGCCTGCATGTGCATGCCGACAGCGCCAGGACGCTCGGCGTGCCGCTGGCCGCTGTCGACGTGGTGATTCCGGATTTTTTCGCCGACCATCCGGTGCTCGACATTACCGGCAGCGCGACGGGACCGGTGCAGCCGATGCTGAATTACGTCAACACCACGCCAATCGGCGGCTGGATCGATGACTTCACCGACGAGACGCGCGCCGCCGGCAATGCGCGCGTGAGCCTGAAGATGCAATTGCCGCTGACCGATGCCGGGCAGCCGGCAGTGCAGGGCAGCGTGCGCTTCAGCGGGAACGACGTGCAGCTCTGGCGGGAGCTGCCGACTGTCACGCAACTGCACGGCGAGCTGGGTTTTTCAGGGCAGGGATTTCAGCTGACCGGCATGCAGGGCGTTTTCCTCGGCGGCCCGGTCGTGCTGTCCGGAGGCACGCAGCGCGACGGCAGCACGGCGGTGAAAATCGATGGCGGCGTGACCGCAGACGGCATTGCGCGCGCCGCGCCCGGCCCGGATGCAAAGCGGCTGGCGCGCCGGCTGTCGGGCAACGCCCGCTATGCCGCCAGCGTGAAGGTCCGCAACCAGCGGCTCGATTTCTCACTCGATTCCACGCTGGCCGGGCTGGCGATGGACCTGCCGTCGCCGCTGCAGAAGGTCGCCAGCGAGAGCCTGCCCCTGCGGCTGACCATCACGCCGAACGGTGCGCCGGATGCCGCACAGGAGCAGGAAGACATCCGCGTGAGCCTGGGCCGATCGATCTCGGCGCGCTACCTGCGACAGCGTCCGTCGGGCAAGGATGCGCCGTGGCGGGTGCTGCGCGGCGCCATCGGCGTGAATGCGACCCCCAGCCTGCCCGAGAGCGGGATCGCGCTGGCGGCCAGCCTGTCGGCGCTGAATCTCGATGCATGGCGCAGCCTGTTGTCCGGACTGGGCAGCGAAGGCGGCCCGGCGGCCGACAGCGGTGCAGCCGTGCCGGTGGCGGCTTACCTGGTGCCGGACATGGTGAGCCTGCGCGCCGGCGAACTGACTTTTGCCGAGCGGACGATCGAGAATGCCGCCGTCGGCGTCTCGCGCAGCCGCAACGGCTGGCAGTTCAGCGTCAGCTCGGACGAGATCGCCGGCCGCGCTTCCTGGGAAGACCCGCTGTCCGAGCGTGGCGCCGGCAAGCTCAGTGCGCGCCTGACGAAGCTCCGGATCGAACCGAACATGGCCTCGGACATGACCGAGATCCTGAGCGGTCGCCGGCCCGTGTTTACCGAGCTGCCAGGGCTCGACATCGTGGTCGAGAATTTCGAGCTGCGCGGCATGCGCCTCGGCCGCCTCGAACTGGTGGCCACCAATGCCGGACTGTCCACCGGGCCGGGCCGCGAGTGGCGGATCAGCCGGCTGGCGCTCTTCAATCCCGGCGCCAGCATGTACGCGACCGGCCAGTGGATCACCAGCCTGACCGGCGGTCAGACCACGCTCAATTACGAGCTCGATATTGCCGATGCCGGCATGCTGCTTGACCGCATGGGTTTTGCGCGCACGCTCAAGGGGGGCAAGGGCAAGATGGAAGGCGAGCTCAGCTGGCGCAGCGATCCGGTCACCTTCGATTTCCCGAGCATGGCCGGCAAGCTCAGCCTGAAGCTCGGCGCGGGCCAGTTCCTGAAGGCGGATCCCGGCGTCGCCAAGCTGCTGGGCGTGATGAGCCTGCAATCGTTGCCGCGCCGCCTGACGCTGGATTTCCGCGACGTGTTCTCCGAAGGGTTCGGCTTCGATTCGATCGCCAGTACGGCCACGATCTCGCGCGGCGTCCTCACCACCGACAGTTTCAAGATGCGCGGTCCGCAAGCGCTGGTGTTGATGGATGGCACGGTCGACCTCGCGCAGGAGATGCAGAATCTGAACGTGGTCGTGATTCCCGACCTGAACGCCGGCGGCGCGTCGGTGCTGTACGGGCTGGCGGTCAACCCGGTGGTGGGGCTGGGCACCTTCCTCGCGCAATACGTGCTGAAGAACCCGCTGTCGGCGGCATTGACCCAGGAATATCAGGTGACCGGGCCATGGAAGGATCCGGTCATCAAGAAAGTGGCGAGCCGCCGCAAGCTGCCCGCCGAACCGGAGACCAGTTCCCAATGAGCCCAGACGAGATGAAGGACGACACCGAGGACGACAGCGCCGGCCGCAAGGTCCGGGTGGCCGCGATCCAGATGGTATCGACGCCCGACCCTGCGGAGAACCGGCGCACTGCCGAGCGCCTGGTGCTCGATGCGGCGACGGCCGGTGCGAAGCTGGTGCTGCTGCCGGAGTACTGGGCCATTCTCGGCCATCGCGAAACCGACAAGATCGACCATGCGGAAACGCCCGGCGACGGTCCGCTGCAGGCCTTCATGGCCGGCCTTGCCGAGCGTGCCGGGATTTGGCTGCTCGGCGGCACGGTGCCGCTGCGCTCGCGCGAGCCCGGCAAGGTGCTCAATTCGCTGCTTGCCTATGCGCCCGACGGCTCGCAAGCGGCGCGCTACGACAAGATCCACCTGTTCGGATTCAACCGCGGCACCGAGTCATTCGACGAGTCGCGCACCATCCTGCCGGGCAGCGAGATCGGGCTGCTGGAGACGCCGTTTGCGCGAATCGGGCTGTCGATCTGCTCCGACCTGCGCTTCCCCGAGCTATACCGCGCGATGGGCCACTGCGACCTGATCGTCGTGCCAGCCGCCTTCACGTACACCACGGGCCGCGCACACTGGGAGATCCTGCTGCGCGCGCGCGCCATCGAGAACCAGTGCTTCGTGCTTGCCGCAGCGCAGGGCGGGCTTCATCCGAACGGCCGGCAGACCTGGGGGCACAGCATGCTGGTCGATCCCTGGGGCGAAATTCGCACGCAACTGGCCGAAGGCGAGGGCGTCGTTTGCGGCGAGGTCGATCGTGACTGGATGGACAGCGTGCGCAGCAGCCTGCCGGCGCTGAAGCACAGGAAGCTTTAGCGCGCATGACGCCGGCAGGCGGCAGCGCAGCCGCGCCGGCGCGCGACGGCGCTATCCATTAGAATCGGGGTTCGACTTTTCCCGCCCCGATTCCCCCATGAAGATCATCGAGCCCAACCTGCATGCGCAAGCCACCGCCAGCAACATCCTGCTGACGCCTTACGGCCTCGACGAGGGCAAGCTGCTGTCGGTGCTCGGGACCATCTTCGCGCACAAGGTCGATTACGCCGACCTGTATTTCCAGCACAGCAAGAGCGAGAGCTGGAGCCTGGAAGAAGGCATCGTCAAGACCGGCAGCTTCTCGATCGACCAGGGCGTCGGCGTGCGCGCGGTGTCCGGCGACAAGACGGCGTTTGCTTATTCCGACGACATCTCCGAGCGCGCGCTGCTTGAGGCCGCCGCTGCCACGCGCACGATCGCTCGCCAGGGTGCCGGCCGCGTGAAGGTGGCGTCGGCGATCCGTCCCGGTTCGGCACGGGCGCTGTACCTGCAGAAAGATCCGGTGGTGTCGCTGGATGCGACGGCAAAGGTGCGGCTACTGGAAAAGCTCGAGCGGATTGCGCGCGCGAAGGATCCGCGCGTCGTGCAGGTGATGGCAGGGCTGTCCGGCGAACATGATGTGGTGCTGGTGGTGCGCAGCGATGGCGTGATTGCCGCCGACATTCGTCCGCTGGTGCGGCTGTCGCTGACTGTGATCGCCGAGCAGGACGGCCGGCGCGAGATCGGCACTGCCGGCGGAGGCGGCCGTTACGATTTCAGTTATTTCACCGACGATCTGCTCGAAAAATATGCGAGCGACGCAGTGAACTCCGCATTGACCAACCTCGACGCGCGTCCTGCGCCGGCCGGCCCGATGACGGTAGTGCTCGGCCCGGGCTGGCCCGGCGTGCTGCTGCATGAAGCGATCGGCCACGGGCTGGAGGGCGACTTCAACCGCAAGGGCTCGAGCGCCTTCTCCGGACGCATCGGCGAGCGCGTCGCCGCGAAGGGCGTCACCGTGGTCGACGACGGCACGCTGGCCGACCGCCGCGGCTCGCTGAACGTCGATGACGAAGGTCATCCGACCCAGTGCACCACACTCATCGAGGACGGCATCCTGCGCGGCTACATCCAGGACACGCTGAATGCGCGGCTGATGAAAATGCAGCCGACCGGCAACGGCCGCCGCGAGTCCTACGCGCACCTGCCGATGCCGCGCATGACCAATACCTACATGCTGGCCGGCGACCGCGACCCGGAAGAGATCATCGCGTCGGTGAAGAAGGGGCTGTACGCCGTCAATTTCGGCGGTGGCCAGGTCGACATCACCAACGGCAAGTTCGTGTTCTCGGCCAGCGAGGCGTGGATGATCGAGGACGGCAAGCTGGCCTATCCGGTGAAGGGCGCAACCCTGATCGGCAACGGGCCGGACGTGCTGAACCGCGTCTCCATGATCGGCAAGGACATGAAGCTAGACTCCGGCGTCGGCGTCTGCGGCAAGGATGGCCAGAGCGTGCCGGTCGGCGTGGGCCAGCCGACGCTGCGGATCGAAGACCTGACGGTCGGCGGCACGGCCTGACAGGCGACATGCCTTTCTGGCAGGCTCACTTGCCAAAGCCGCTGATTTATAGCACCATCGATCTTCAATTGAACCTGAAGTGTTGGAATACGATGTCCGTTCTGCGCTTTTACTTCCACTTTTACTTTAGCTATCCCAGCCCCAGGGCGGTGGAGAAGCGGTAAGTTCGCGTAAAAGCACAGAACCGAAACCGAATCTTGAAAACCGCCAGGAATGGCGGTTTTTTGTTTTCTGCGTACAGATTAGAAATCAAATCATTCCTGGAGAAGCCATGCCCCGCACCGACGACCTGAGGATTAGAGAATTGAAGGAACTGACGCCGCCGTCGCACCTGATCCGGGAATTCCCCTGCTCGGAAAAAATCGCGACTGTTACTGCCAATTCGCGTAACGCGCTGCATCGCATCCTGCACGGCCAGGACGACCGCCTGATGGTCGTGATCGGACCGTGCTCGATCCACGACACCAAGGCGGGTATGGAGTACGCGCGCCGGCTGGTCGAACAGCGCGAGCGCTTCAAGGACGACCTCGAGATCGTCATGCGCGTCTACTTCGAAAAGCCGCGCACGACGGTTGGCTGGAAGGGCCTGATCAATGATCCGTACCTTGACGGCAGCTTCCGCATCAACGACGGCCTGCGCATCGCGCGCGAGCTGCTGATGCAGATCAACGAACTCGGCCTGCCGGCCGGCACCGAATTCCTCGACGTGATCAGCCCGCAGTACATCGCCGACCTGATCAGCTGGGGCGCGATCGGCGCGCGCACGACCGAATCGCAGGTGCACCGCGAACTCGCGTCGGGCCTGTCGTGCCCGGTCGGCTTCAAGAACGGCACCGACGGCAACATCAAGATCGCGGCCGACGCGATCAAGGCAGCGTCGCAGCCGCACCACTTCCTGTCGGTGACCAAGGGCGGCCACTCGGCGATCGTGTCGACCAGCGGCAACGAGGATTGCCACATCATCCTGCGTGGCGGCAAGGCGCCGAACTATGACGCAGCCAGCGTCGAGGAAGCCTGCATCGCGCTCGGCGCGAACGGCCTGTCGCAGAAGCTGATGATCGACGCATCGCATGCGAACAGCTCGAAGAAGCCGGAAAACCAGGTGCCGGTCTGCGCGAACATCGGGGAACAGTTGGCGGCTGGCGACGACCGCATCATCGGCGTGATGGTCGAGTCGCATCTGGTCGGCGGTCGCCAGGACCTGGTGCCGGGCCGTGAACTGACTTACGGCCAGTCGATCACCGATGGCTGCATCGACTGGGACAGCAGCCTGCAGGTGCTGGAGAACCTCGCGGCGTCGGTGCGGCAGCGTCGCCTGCGCAGCGAAGCGGACGAGTAAAACGCGAAGGGCCGGTTCATTGAACCGGCCCTTTTGCTTTGGCGCGGATCCGCCGTTGCGGGCATCCGTGCAGGCGTGTCAGTCGCGGAAGTTGTTGAATTCCAGCGGCAGGTCCGTCACTTCCTTCTTCAGCAGTGCGATCGTGGCCTGCAGGTCGTCGCGCTTGGCGCCCTGCACGCGCAGCGTGTCGCCCTGGATGCTGGCCTGCACCTTGACCTTGCTGTCCTTGATGATGCGCTGAATCTTCTTCGCGGCGTCGGACTCGATGCCGTTCTTGACCTTGATCACCTGCTTGACCTTGTCGCCGCCGATCTTCTCGATCTTGCCGAGGTCGAGGAAGCGCACGTCGACGTTCCGCTTGGTCATCTTGGTTGTCAGCACATCGCGCAACTGGCTGAGCTGGAATTCACTGTCCGCATAGGCGGTCAGTTCGCGTTCCTTCTGCTCGATGCGCGCATCGCTGCCCTTGAAGTCGAAGCGGGTCGTGATCTCCTTGTTCGCCTGGTCGACCGCGTTCTTCACCTCGACCTGGTTGGCTTCGGAGACGACGTCGAATGATGGCATGGGGGATCCTCCTGATGATTTGAACAATGCCGCGCATTATAGTGGACGCACTGCGGCCACCGGAATGCCCGCCGGTATAATCGCCCGCCTATGGCAACTTCCCCTGACATCCGGCACGGCCAGTCGCTGCGCGACCTGAATACCTTCGGCATTGATGCGATCGCATCTGCTTACCTGCGGGTCAGCGGCGTCGACGCACTGCGCCGGGTGCGCGCCGACGCGATGCTGTCGGCCATGCCGCGGCTGGTACTGGGCGGCGGCAGCAACCTGCTGCTGACCGGCGACTTCAACGGGCTGGTGCTGCACATGGCGAACCATGGGGTGGCCATCACCGGCGAGGACGACAACAGCGTGTTCGTCACCGCGCAGGCCGGCGAGAACTGGCATGGCTTCGTGCGCTGGACGCTGGAGCATGGGCTGCCGGGGCTGGAGAACCTGTCGCTGATTCCGGGCAGCGTCGGCGCGTCGCCGATCCAGAACATCGGCGCGTACGGCAGCGAACTGGCCGAACATTTTCATTCGCTGACGGCTTTCGATTTTTCAACCGGCGAGGTGTTCACGCTGGCGAAAGCCGACTGTGCCTTCGGCTACCGCGACAGCGTGTTCAAGCACGCGCTGCGCGACCGGGCGGTGATCCTCGAGGTGACGTTCGCGCTGCCGAAACGCTGGCAGCCGAACCTGCGCTATGCCGAACTGGCGGCGGAGATCGCGGCGCGCGGCATTGCGCAGCCGACCGCGAACGACATCAGCGAAGCCGTGATCGCAATTCGCACGCGCAAGTTGCCCGATCCGGCGAAGCTCGGTAACGCCGGCAGTTTCTTCAAGAATCCGGTGGTGAGCGCCACGCAACGCGATGCGTTGCTGGCGCAGCATCCGGCGCTGGTCAGCTATCCGCAGGCCGATGGCAGCTACAAGCTGGCTGCCGGCTGGCTGATCGACCAGTGCGGCTGGAAGGGCAAGTCGCTCGGCGCAGCCGGCGTGCACGAGAAGCAGGCGCTGGTGCTGGTGAATCGGGGCGGCGCCAGCGGCGAGGACATCCTCAGGCTTGCTGATGCGATCCGCGCCGATGTGCTGGAAAAATACGGCGTTGCGATCGAGCCGGAGCCCGTGCTGGTCTGAGACTGCGCCAGAGGGTCAGGTGCGGCCGGCAGCTTCGACGGACAGGCGCATGCCGACGGTCTTCAGCACGGCGATCAGTGTCTTCAGCGTCGGATTGCCTGACGGTGAGAGCGCACGGTACAGCGACTCGCGGCTGATCCCGGCTTCTTCGGCAATCTTTCCCAAGCCGCCACACGCCTCGGCAATCGCGCGCAGCGCCAGCAGTCCGGCGGCGCGGTCATCGGGATTGTCCAGCGATTCCATCGCGACTTTCAGGTATTCGACGGCCAGCTCGCGATCTTCCCGAAGGGATTCGATTTCCAGCTGATGATGCGAAGTGCATGTCCGGGGTGTTTTCATCGCTGTCTCTCCAGTCACGCTACATCGATTTGGCGCTGGCAATGTCATCGCATTGCGTGCGCTTGTCTCCGCCGCAGAGCAATACGACGTCCAGGTCGCCGTGCCGGCCACAGTCAATCCGGTAGCCGGGGCCAGCATGTATCCTCAGTTCAGTCACCCCTTAGCCTGCCGCCTTGCAATCGCCGAAATTTCTTATCTCCAGCTGGCGCAGACGAAAGCGCAAGCGGGCCTGCGCCGTTTTGTCCCTTAACCCCTGCAGCCACTCGTTGAAAGGAGGGTGTCCATCCTGCGTGCAGTACTGGCATAGCTCGGGCATGGGAGATTTGTAGCTTAAAAGCTACCCGCTGGTTAGTCAATCGGACAGGAGCGGACTTACGACAAATCACAACAGTTCGGGGAATCCGCGTGCGGAAATGAGCAGCGGTCAGGCGGGAGAGGTACTGCGATGCGCAAGATGCAAATCAGCCTGCATCTTGCGCACGGGAGAAGCGCGGAGGGGGATCAGCCGAAGTGGCAGACGTAGTCGAGCGTTTCGATGGTTTCGATATCGAAGCTCGAATTGCCCGGCACGTTGAAGCTCTGACCGCCTTCGTAGGTGGTCCACTCGGTCTCGCCCTTCAGGCGGATGCGGCACTTGCCGGCGTTCAGTTCCATGATTTCCGGTGCGCCGGTGTTGAACACCAGCGTGGACGGGAAGATCACGCCGACCGACTTCTTCGTGCCGTCCGCGAAGACGACGTTGTGCGACACGCACTTGCCGTCGAAGTAGATGTTGGCTTTCTTGACGACGGACACGTTGTCGAATTGATTGCTCATTGTTTTTCCTTGTATCGGTGTCGGTTTACTGGCCGCGCTTGTTGCGCGCGTTGGCCGCGATGCGCATGCGCAGTGCGTTCAGCTTGATGAAGCCGCCGGCGTCGGCCTGGTTGTAGGCGCCGCCGTCTTCGTCGAAGGTCGCGATGGTCTGGTCGAACAGCGAGTCGGTCTTCGAGTCGCGCGACACGACGATCACATTGCCCTTGTACAGCTTCAGGCGCACCCAGCCATTGACGGTCTGCTGCGTGTGGTCGATCAGGGTCTGCAGCGCGACGCGCTCCGGTGCCCACCAGTAGCCGTTGTAAATCAGCGATGCATAGCGCGGCATCAGGTCGTCCTTCAGGTGCGCGACTTCGCGGTCCAGCGTGATCGATTCGATCGCGCGGTGCGCGCGCAGCATGATGGTGCCGCCCGGGGTTTCATAGCAGCCACGCGACTTCATGCCGACATAGCGGTTCTCGACGAGATCGAGACGGCCGATGCCGTGCTTGCCGCCGATGCGGTTCAGCTCGGTCAGCACCGCTGCCGGGCTCAGTTTCTTGCCGTTCAGCGCGACGATGTCGCCCTTCTCGAATTCAATGTCGAGGTATTCCGGCGCATCCGGCGCAGCCTCGGGGCTGACGGTCCAGCGCCACATTGACTCTTCCGCTTCAGCGCTCGGGTTTTCCAGATGGCGGCCTTCGTAGCTGATGTGCAGCAGGTTGGCGTCCATCGAGTACGGCGCGCCGCCGTTCTTGTGCTTCATGTCGATCTCGATGCCGGCGTCTTCCGCGTACGTCAGCAGCTTCTCGCGCGACAGCAGGTCCCACTCGCGCCACGGCGCGATGATCTTCACGTTCGGCATCAGCGCATAGGCGCCGAGCTCGAAGCGCACCTGATCGTTGCCCTTGCCGGTCGCGCCATGCGATATCGCATCGGCGCCGGTTTCCTTCGCGATCTCGATCAGGCGCTTCGCGATCAGCGGGCGTGCGATCGAGGTGCCGAGCAGGTATTCGCCTTCGTACACGGTGTTCGCGCGGAACATCGGGAACACGAAGTCACGCACGAATTCTTCGCGCACGTCGTCGATGTAGATGTTCTCCGGCTTGATGCCGAACTTGATCGCCTTCGTGCGTGCCGGCTCGAGTTCTTCGCCCTGGCCGAGGTCGGCGGTGAAGGTGACGATCTCGCAGTGATAGTGATCCTGCAGCCACTTGAGAATGACGGAGGTGTCGAGGCCGCCCGAATAGGCGAGCACGACTTTCTTGATGTCGCTCATGTTGTTGTCTTCCTTGGTTCCGATATTCAAACTTTGCCGAGCACGAGGTACTCGAGCAGGGCTTTCTGTACATGCAGCCGGTTTTCCGCCTCGTCCCAGACGACCGACTGCGGGCCGTCGATCACGTCGGCCGAGACTTCCTCGCCGCGATGCGCGGGCAGGCAGTGCATGAACAGCGCATCCTTGTTGGCACGCCGCATCTTGTCGGCATCGACGATCCAGCCATCGAAGGCTTTCAGACGCTCGGCGTTTTCCTGTTCGTAGCCCATGCTGGTCCACACGTCGGTGGTGACCAGGTCGGCGCCTTCGCATGCGTCGGCGGGGTTCCTGAACACCGTGTAGCGACGGTTGTCCTTCGATACCAGCGCCGGGTCGATGTCGTAGCCAGCCGGAGTCGACACGTTCACATGGAAGCCGAACACCTCCGCGGCCTGCAGCCACGAGTACAGCATGTTGTTGGCGTCACCGATCCACGCCACGGTCTTGCCGGCGATCGAGCCGCGATGCTCGATGTAGGTGAAGACGTCGGCAAACACCTGGCACGGATGGTGTTCATTGGTCAGGCCGTTAATCACCGGCACGCGCGAATTGGCGGCGAAGCGCTCGATGATCTCCTGGCCGAAGGTGCGGATCATGATGATGTCGCACATGCGGGACATCACCTGTGCGGCGTCCTCGACGGGTTCGCCGCGGCCGAGCTGGCTGTCGCGCGTGTTCAGGTAGATCGCCGCGCCGCCGAGCTGGTGCATGCCCGCCTCGAACGACAGCCGCGTGCGCGTGGAGTTCTTCTCGAACACCATCACCAGCGTGCGGTCCATCAGCGGGTGGTAGGGCTCGTAGCTCTTGAACTTGCGCTTGATGATCTTGGCGCGCTCGATCAGGTAGTCGTACTCGGCCAGTGTCAGGTCAGCAAACTGCAGGTAGTGTTTGATTGCCATAAATGAAATCGGCGGCTAGCCCGCGGCTGCCGCCGAATCTTTTTTAACCTGTTGGATTATAAGGGGTTTTGGCCGGTCGGGACAGTAGGCCGCAGGCAGCCGGCGCATGCGATCAGGCAAAAGAACCTGAATCCATGTCCAGCAGTGTCTCAGGTATGTCTCTGCCCATGTGCATGATGCGAAACACGAAGATTTCCTCGGGCTTGTCGAAATAGAAAATCAGGTACGGAAATCTCTTGACGACAATGTTGCGAAGTCCGTGTATTGACGCCGTAGCTGCATACCGGCTGGAGCCAATTCCCGGATGGCACCGAAGCAAGTCAAGCGCAGTTTGAACAGACCGGACGAACTTTCTCGCCGTCATGACCGACTTGCGCGCATAGTACGCGGAGGCAGCCTTCAGATCTTCCTCGGCCTGCCAGGACCGTGTAATGCGCTTCATTCGCGGCGGGCGGCCGTATCGTTGATGTGCTTTTCCAGGGATTCAAAAAAAGTGGCATCCATTTCACCAGCGACACCAGAAGCGATTCCTTGTTGCAGGGAAGTCCTGAATGCCATGCGATCGCGCTCGCGGCGAACGAGCCGGTTCAGGTAGTCGCCAGGCGATGACGCTCCAACGGATTCGGTTTGTGCGTTCACAAAATCCATCAATTCGTCAGACAAGATGAGGGTCATGGTCACCATCCGCACAGATTAGCAGCCGGGCGCCGCATCCGCCAAGGCTCACATCAAACCTAAACCAAGGGAAGTGATTTCGATATCTGTCGCTCAGCGGTAACCCGGCTTCTGCAAGGACTCATGCCGCAGTTGCAGGTAAAGCTGATGCCTTCCCGCATCGATCTGCTCATCCGCCACTGCCTGCAGGATCGCGCAGCCGGGTTCGGCCACATGGTGGCAGTTGTAGAAACGGCAACCGCCCAGATGCGGCTTGAATTCCGGGAAGGCCCGCTCCAGCATGCCTTCGCTCAGGTGGTACAGGCCGAATTCCTGGAAGCCGGGCGAGTCGATTACCGAAGTCGCCTCGTCAATCGCATACAGCCGCGTGAACGTGGTCGTGTGCTTGCCGCTGTCGAGGCGTTGCGAAATCTCGCGTACCGCGATGTCTGCGTCCGGCACCAGCAGGTTCACCAGCGACGACTTGCCCATGCCGGACTGGCCGATCAGGATCGTCGATTCGCCCTGCAGCAGCGGTTGCAGCGTGGCCACCGCCTGCGCCGGTTCGGCCCTGGCGCTGACCTCGTGCACCGGATAGCCCAGCCCTTCGTACAGGGCGACGCGTGCACGGGCAGCGTCTCGCTGGTCGATGAGGTCGATCTTGTTCAGCACCAGCCGGGGACGGATGCCTGCGGCCTCGGCGGCGACCAGTGCACGCGACACGAGGTCGTCCGAGAAGCTCGGCTCGGTCGCGACGACGATCAGCAGTTGCGTGAGGTTCGAGGCCAGCAGCTTGGACTTGAACTGGTCGGAGCGGTAGAGCAGGGTGGCGCGCGGAAGGATTTCCTCGATCACCCCCTGGTCGGCCGACGTCGGCCGGAAACGCACGCGGTCGCCGGTGGCGACATCGCTCTTCTTGCCGCGAGTGACGCACTGCCACAGCTGCCCGTCGGCCTGCGCAAGGTAGTGCCTGCCGTGCGCGGCGACGATCAGGCCTTGCTGTTCTGCCATGAACCTTGCCGGTAAACGTTGTCGATTTTGGCTGCGCAGATGAAGTCGTTGTCGGACAGCCCGCCCTTGCCGCCGTTGACAGAGTGCGTGTCGTATTTCACCGTGCAGCGGTTGTAGCCGACCACCAGCTCGGGATGATGATCTTCGCGATGGATTACCTCGGCGATCGCATTCACGAACGCGATCGTCTGGTGATAGTCAGGCAAGCGGAAGGTGCGCACCAGCTGGCCGCCTTCCAGCGTCCAGTCGGCCAGCAGCGCCAGCGCTTGCGCGACCTCGGCGTCGCCGGCCGCATCGGTGCGATGGCGGCATGAGGATTGCAGCAGGCCGGCGAGCGTCAGCATCGTCAGGCGCCAAGCAGCTTCTGCACCCGGACGCTGGCCGGCGGGTGTGAATCATAGAACGCCGAGTGCAGCGGATCCGGCGTCAGCGTCGATGCATTGTCTTCGTACAGCTTGACCAGCGCGGAGATCAGGTCCTGCGAATTGCTGTGCCGTGCGGCGAATGCATCGGCCTCGAATTCGTTCTTGCGCGACGTAATCGACAGCAGCGGCGAGAACAGGAAAGTGAACACCGGCAGCGCGAACATGAACAGGATCAGCGCCATCGCGTCATTGCTGCCTTCCATCAGCGGCGTCACGCCCAGCCCCGTGTAGAACCAGGCCTGGTTCTTCAGCCAGCCCAGCAGGGCGAGGAAGCCCAGTGAAATAACGAACATCACCGCGACCCGCTTGATCACATGGTTCAGCTTGAAGTGGCCGAGTTCGTGCGCGAGCACGGCCTCGATCTCGTTCGGCGCGAGGCGCGACAGCAGCGTGTCGAAGAACACGATGCGCTTGGCCGAGCCGAAGCCGGAGAAGTAGGCGTTGCCATGCGCGCTGCGGCGCGAGCCGTCCATCACGAACAGCCCCTTGCTGGCGAAGCCGACGCGCGTCATCAGTCCCTCGATGCGCTGTTTCAGGCTGTCGTCTTCCAGCGGCGTGAACTTGTTGAACAGCGGCGCAATCAGGCTCTGGTAGAAGCCGAGCATGAAAATCTGGAAGCCGCACCACAGCAGCCATGCATACAGCCACCACAGCGAACCGGCCTTGTCCATCAGCGTCAGCGTGACCCACAGCAGCGGCAGGCCGATCAGGGCGCCGATGAAGCTGCTCTTCACCAGGTCGGAAAAGAACAGCCCAGGCGACATCTTGTTGAAGCCAAAGCGCTCTTCCAGCCGGAACTGCTTGTAGTAGTCGAACGGAAGGTCGATCACGCCCGAGATCACGGCAACGGCGACGATCAGCGCGATCTGGTAGCTCATGCCGGTGCCGACGCTGCCCACCAGCGCAGTCGACAGCCATTGCAGCCCGCCGAGCAGCGTGAAGCCGATCAGCACGACCGCATTGACGACCAGCAGCACGATCTTCAGTTTGGTTTTGGCGATCGTGTAGTCGGCCGCCTTCTGGTGCGCGGCCAGCGGTATCTTGGCGGAAAACTGCGCGGGCACGGCGTCGCGGTGCCTTGCGATATGGCGGAT
>JACCDR010137803.1_pt1 | contig 16016 bp, 16 predicted proteins | sample 7446431 | NCBI WGS metagenome assembly JACCDR01 (sample SAMN15323443, study PRJNA562643) | freshwater metagenome | isolation source: river surface water | place: USA:Blue River Watershed | collected 2017-08-17 | reverse complement strand
TCTGTCGCGGCGGCGGGGGATGTTGAACCCGCGCACGTGGGCGTTGGCCTACATGCAGGCGGATGTGGAAGAGGACGCGGTGTTCCCTGCCGCGAAGGTTCGCGGCGCGGTGAACGGGCTGCGGATGCCGGGCCCGATGCAGCCGTCCAAGGTTGGGCACCGTCCACAGGGGATGGACGGCCTCTACGTTTTGGCCAGTATGGACCCGGCGATGGTCGGGGATACCGGCGTGATCGTGTACGGGGTCGATCGGCAGACCCGTAAGCGGTATGTGCTCGACGCACGGCTGCGGACGGCGGCGACTCCGGCGTGGATCAAGGAAACGATCCAGGACATCACGCTGAAGTATGGGGTTGCCGAGTGGCGTATCGAGGCGAACGCTTTTCAGTCGTTCCTCACGCAGGACGCGGAGTTGCAGTCGTGGCTTGCGAATATGGGTGTGAGGCTTTCCGAGCACGTAACCGGCCGGAACAAGTGGGATTCTGGTTTCGGTGTGGCATCAATGGCGGTCATCTTCGAGCAGGGCCTTGTCGAACTGCCATCGACGGCGTCTCACGAGCCTACTAAGCAGCTCATTGAGCAGCTGGTTACCTGGTCTCCGGAGACCAAGGCGAAGACCGACATGGTGATGGCCCTGTGGTTTGCGGAGATCCGCGCCCGGGAGATCTGTCAGGAATCGATTATGGGGGACGGGAGCGCCAAGGGGTTCCTGCCCAATCGGTTCCTGTCGAAACGACGGCGTGCGCAGCGGACCGTGATCAACCTCAATGATCTAGCGGCTGCCAGGCAGGGGGTGATTGGTTATGCCGCTGGATGAGAGAGCGATCGCGCTGAAGTGCAAGCGTCTTCAGGCCCGCTACCGTGATGCCGAGTCGAAGTGGATGGATGTGAAGGCCGCCCGTATGGGCGACCTGGACCAGGTGTTCCCCGACATGGTGTCGGAGACGTGGCCGCGAATGATCGTGGCCAACTTTGTGGACACGGTGGCCCGGGACCTGGCGGAGATCACCGCCCCGCTTCCGTCGTTCAACTGTTCCAGTGCTTCGATGATGTCGGACGCGGCGCGTCGGTTCGCGGACAAGCGTTCGAAGATTGTCAACCACTATGTGGCGCATTCGCAGCTGGACACGCAGATGTTGACCGGTGCGGATCAGTACTACAGCTACGGCCGGTCGGTGTTGTGGATCGAGCCTGATTTTGAGGCGAAGATGCCTCGGATCGTGGTCGAGGACCCGGTCGGTGGATATCCGGAGTTCGACCGGTGGGGTCGGGTCACGTCGTACACGAAGCGTTTCTACGGTGACGTGGAAGTGCTGGCCGAGCAGTGGCCAGAGCACCGTGACCGGATCATGAAGTCGGCGAAGGAACGCGGCACCGGCGGCCAGGTGGAGATCATCCGCTACGCCGACAAGGACCAGATCAGTCTGCTGCTGTCGGGCGGGTATCCGTTCTTCCTGGCGAACACCCGGAACCGGCTGGGGGAGACCCCGGTCGTGTTCGCGCACAAGTGGTGGCTGGAGAAGGACCAACCCAAGGGCCAGTTCGATGACGTTATATGGGTCCAGCTGGCGCGAGACGTGCTCGCCAAGCTGCAACTCGAAGCGACGGAGAAGGCCGTGCAGGCGCCGCTGGCTTTGCCTGCGGATGTTCAGGAAATTGCGTCGGGCCCTGACGCGATTCTGCGGAGTGCCACGCCCGAGAAGATTCGGCGGGTCGGTCTTGAGATGAGCCCTGCTGGTTTCCAGCAGCAGGCGTTCATGGCCGATGAGATGCGCGCCGGCGCCCGCTACCCGCAGGCGCGGGGTGGGAATGTCGACGCGTCGATCATCACCGGTCGTGGCGTGCAGGCGTTGATGGGCGGATTCGACTCTCAGGTCAAGGCCGCGCAGACGGCGTTCAAGCAGGCGTTCACCGATGCGCTGCGGCTGTGCTTCAAGATGGACGAGAAGCTGTGGCCGAACACGAAGAAGCACGTGCGCGGCGCAGCCGCCGGCACCCCGTACGACCTGTCGTACACACCGGCCAAGGACATCAACGGTGATCACACCGTCGATGTGACCTACGGTTTCGCCACCGGCATGGACCCGAACCGGGCCATCGTGATGCTGCTTCAGCTGCGGGCCGAGAAGGCGATCAGCCGTGACAACTTCATGCGGCAGCTGCCGCTGGACCTGAACGTCACCGAGGAAACGTCCAAGGTGGACGTTGAGGAGACGCGCGAGGCGATCAAGCAAGGTGTGTTCGCCTACGTGCAGTCGATCCCCGCGATGGCCCAGTCGGGATTGGACCCGGCCGAGGCTGTCATCAGACTCACCAAGATCACCGAGGGGCTGAAGAAGGGCAAGCCGATCGAAGAGGTGGTGTCCGAGGCGTTCGCGCCACTACCACCCAAGGCCCCCGCGACGGGCCCCCCGACGATCGAGGGTGAGACGGTCCCCGGCCAGGAAATGGGCGGGAACCCAGGGGCCGAAGGCGGCCTCACCGAAAGTGGCCTCATGCGCGGCGTCGCGCAGGGCCAAGCAGGGCAAGCCCCCGGCGGCAGGCCCGATCTCAGTGTCATGCTCTCCGGCCTTACGGGAAGCGGGCAGCCACAGATGAGTGCATTCACGATGCGGCGGCGGCGCGTGTAACTAGTGCCGCGCCGTCGCCTGCACACCTCATGGGGGAAACATGGACAAGGACCCTGGCAACTCGGGCCCCGATCAGTGGGCCGAAGACAACGACGTGGACCTCGATCTTTCGGAATCGTCGGGGATGGCGGCGGGCTCGAACGTCCGCTCCGCCGACTCCGACGGCGACCGGGACGCAGACGCGGACGACCCCGAACGACAGGCCATTCTCGTCAACCGTGACCCGGTGGACATGGACGACGACGACGCCGTCCTGCGGGCCCTCCAGGAGGGCGACAGGGACCGGCTCGACCCAGGCGCGCTGTCGCTGGAGGACCGGATGCGTTTCGGGCTTCTGACCAAGCGCGACGACATCGCCCGGGTAGAGGGCAAGCTCGGTGACTACGTCGCGACGGGGCAGGACAACGACGTGCGCGGCGCCGGGCGCACGAACATCTACGACAACAAGCCGGGTGACAACGAGGGCGTGAGCCCTGACCGGGAAGATGGCTAACTGCATCTGCGCGCCCGGGATCGAAGCTGACATCAAGGACGCCAAGGCAGCCGGGGTAAGGATCCTCGGCTGCTGCGGCGACCAGAAGCACGACTACGGCTTTCACCGTGAGGCCGCCGGCCTGCCGGCCGATGACTACAGCATCCGCCGCTCCAGTGGGATCAAGAACCGGCTGTGGGCGTGCGCCGGTGACTTCGCCACGGAGCTGCCGTGGTCGCGGAACTGGCTGCGGTGGCTGGTGGAGGAATGCCGCGCCGGCCGGATGCCGATGCTCGTGGAGATCATCGGCTCGTTGGACGGCGTCAACGTGTCGTACTGGTGCAAGTGGAACGGGTGGCGTCAGCAGCGTTACACCGGCGCCGGGCACAAGACGTGGGCGCACGTGTCGTGGGACCGAGCGTTCGCCGACCAGAAAGCCGGGCTGTTCTCCAAGTACAAGCAGGGCAACGGGGATCCGTTCAAGGATCGGGTCCCGTCGAACCCGCCGTTCGTGTTCACGTTCAAGCTCACGAACCCGTACACCGTCTCGCCGCAGATCGCGTTGTGGCAGCAGGCGATGAAGAACAAGGGACACACCATCACCGTCGATGGGGTGTTCGGACCGCAGTCAGACAAGGTGGCCCGCGCTTTCCAGCGCGCACGTGGACTCACGGTTGACGGGATCGTCGGCCCCAACACGTGGGCCGCCTCTTTCAGTTAGGACACGACCATGGCCAGTGGCAAGCCGCGACCGAGCAAGATGATGACCACTCCGACCAAGTCCCCGGGTGCCGGCACGAACGGCACGAACAAGACCCCGAAGAACCCGGGCAAGTAGATGTTCGATACCGACGACGACGACGAGCCGGCGGGGCTGCCGGACCGGCCGTTTCGATGGTCGGCGTTGGTAGGCATCTCCGCCACGTTCGTGTCGAACGTGGCGCGCTGTTGGGCCGCGCTCGGTGATGACATCGCCAACGTGGCCCTTCGGCACGACAACTACCACAGCAACCGCGACATGGCGTTCGAACGGATGCACGCCGAGATCGAGGCACTTCCGGTGACGGACTAGGAGCAACGGACATGGCGCAAGGTGGATACCAGCCGCCGACCTCTCCCGCCCCCGTATCAGGGCCGGGCCGGCTGTCAAAGCGGACCGACGGGCGGCAGGCCATCCGGCAGGTGCCGGATGCGGCGTACGGGGAGCAGGCCACCTTCCGACAGGATCAGCAGGGCGCACCGATGGCCGCCACCCCCGGTGGTGCAGACGCACAGTCGTTGGTGTCCCCTGCTGATCTGTCCGGCGTGGTGCCGTTCAACGCGGCCAGCGGGAACCCGGACGAGCCGGTCACCGCCGGCGCGACGGCCGGCGCCGGCCCCGGGCTTGAGGCGCTGGGCCTGGACAACGAGAACAACGACTCCGGCGTGCACTATCTGAGGCAGATTCTGCCGTCGCTTGAGTTGATGGCCAATTCACCGTATGCGGGTGAGGCCGCACGCGCGTTCGTGCGGCGGGTCCGCGCGAGCATGTGAGCGGATCCCATGGGCTTCTTTGACAGACTTGACGACATCTGGTCCGACTGGGATGAGGGCGAAGCCCACATCAAGCAGTCGGTGGCCGGGTGGAAGCGGGCCGGCTCCGGGTTCATCTCCGGTGCCAAGAGCCTGTGGGCCGGCACGGTCGGGTTGGCGTTGGCGCCTACCCCGTGGGGCACTTGGGACAAGGCCAAGACGGCGTGGAAGCAGTTCGGTTCGGACGCTTTGAACGTCGGTACCGGCGCGTTGCAGGGCGTGTTCTCTCTGCCGCTGCTGGACGAGACGGCGCACACGTTCCTGTGGGCGCAGAACGAGATCGTGAAGCGGCCGTTGGGTACGGCGTTTCTGCGGGTGGGTGACTGGGCCAAGTACGGCGACGCGGCGAAGTTCTTCTCCAGTGGCGAGGAATGGCAGCAGGCGTACAACGACACCCGCCGCGTGTCGATGGGGCAGGCGTTCGCTTACGGGCTGAACGAGGCTGTCGGTGGCGAGGCGCCGGACCCGCGAACCGCGCAGGGCTATGCGGTGTACACGTCGAAGGAGTGGAACCGGTGGCGGGCGCTGTCCGGTGCCGCCGACGCGATCGTGGACATCTTCGCCGACCCGACGATCGGTGCGATGAAGGCGGCGAAGGCGGCGAAGATCGCCGGGATTTCGCGGCCGGTGACGGCCAAGTCGATCGAAGCCGGCCTGGACTCGCGGATCTTCACCTCGGGTCGTTCCGACGCGTTGCTCGCTCAGGCGGTGGCGGCGCGGGAGAGCGGCGCCGGCTGGGCTCATTTCGACCGGGTGTTCGCTCCCCGGAACCGGCCGTCGGCGGCGGCCACGGCCCCGCTGTATCTGGTGGCCGGGATCAAGGACCCGGCGCTGCGGCAGGTGGCGTGGAACCAGACGCTGCTGTCGGCCCTCGGCGACACGGAGGCGTTGGCCCGGCTGCGTAAGGCGCATCCGAACGTGGCTCAGGAGATCGCCCGTGGGCATTCGGCGACCCCGATCCGCGATGCGGCGAATGCGGTGCATGGCGGCAACGCGAGCGCCGCGCAGCGGCAGCTGTACGACGGGGCCGTCAACGGTGACCTGGCCGCGCTGCTGGTCGATGACGTGGACGCGGTCAGTGCCGGGTTGCAGAAGGCGATGGAGGCAGACCGCGGTGTGTTCGCGCAGGCTCAGGGGAGCCTGGTCGGGCAGTTCGAACCGCGTGTGTCGCTGACCGGCAGGTGGCGCGCCGGCGTGCACCAGGCGCTGGTCAACGGCGGCCCGCGTCGGGCGTTCTTCGGGGTGAAGCCTCGGGATCTGATGCCGACCGCGACGTACGCGCGGATGATCGCCTCGGGTATGCGGGAGTCCGCCGCCGATTTCGCGGCCAACGCGGAGCGGGCGTCGTACGTGCCGCAGCATGTGCGTAACCGCTACACCGAGGAGTACGCCAGGGCCACGACGCCTGAGGCGCGGGAACGTATCGCCGCCCAGTTCCAGGATGAGGGTTTCGAGCTGACGGCGCGGGCGTTCGGCTACACGGCCGAGGCGGCGCGGGCGGTTCTGCCGGAGATCAACCGGTACCGGACCACGGCCACCCAGCTGGTCAACACCAGCCGTCGCTACGTGCCGGGGGAGCTGCGCCGCGAGGCGGAGCGGGCCATGCGGGAGGGCTACCCCGAGCGGGCGCAGGCGTTGAGTAACCACGCCAAGATGGCCGAGGAGGCGATCGCCCGTGGCGATCAGCCGGCGGAGATCGCCCACATTCTCGACCAGGACGGCAACCCGATCCAGATCGCTTTGGATTGGAAGATGCCGGGCGTCACCGAGCCGGTGACCCAGGGCGCGAACGCCGGTTCGCGGATGATTCCGATGATGGACTTCAGGGCCCTTGAGTCGGCGCTGTGGTGGTCGAAGAGGGGCCCGGTGGGTCAGGCCGCCTACCGTGGCGTTTCGGCGGCCACAGGGCTCCTGGACGCGGCGTCGCAGGTGTGGAAGATCGCGACGCTGCTGCGGCCCGGCTACGTGTGGCGGGTCCTGTCCGATGACGAGCTGCGCCAGATCGCCCGCTTCGGCGCGGCGTCGTTCTTGATGAACACCGCCGTCGGTGGTGGCCGGTCGGTGATGAACAACTTGGGCCGGGCGGCGATCCTCGCCGAGGAGGTCGGCAACAAGGTGCGCGGCCGTGGGGCCGTGCCGTCGGGGTTGGACCCGAACGCGCCGGTGACGGCGCCGGTGATCGCCTCGCGGGAAACGGTCGAGTCCGGCCTTGCGGCTCTGGACGACTCCGGCCGGCGGGTGTACGGCAGCCACGCGGACATGATGGCCGACGGCGCCATCGGTATCCGCAACTACGTTGACCTGGAGCTGGCCCGCTACGACCGGGGCGTGGTGCAGCCGACTGAGCTGTCCGCGTTCATTCAGCAGTACAAGACGCAGCGTGGCTACACGCGGGCGAAGCTCGAACGTGACGTGGCCGACTGGGCGCTGTGGCGCACCGGCCGGGACGCCTACCGGGCGCCGCAGTGGCAGACGTCGCTGGTGGAAACCGTCAGCGGCGGCCAGGGCACCCGCGCGGATGTGGTGGCCCGTGGCCCGCACGCGGGGACCCCGACAGTTGTCGCGGACCCGTTCACCGGCACGCAGCGCACGGTCGACTCGTTGGACGGTTTCGAGATGGGCCGGGCCCGGCGGGTTCCGTTCCGGTATCCCGCCGAGGTGGGCGCATCCCCGGCGGATGAGGTGTATCGGTTCATCCACGCCAACATGGACGAGCTGACGATGCCCGACCGGGTGATGGTGGCCACGTTGGACAACGCCGACAACATGGTGCTGGCGGTGGGTCGGGCGACCGATCAGGTCGCCGGGGCCGTGTCGGTCGGTTCGCCTCGGCGGCTGTCGGTCACGGTGGGCGGCAAGACGTTCTACGGCAACAGCCGGCGCAATGTGCGCGAGCGTGGCATGGAATCGCCGCTGCGGCTGACCGACACCGACGGGAAGGTCATCGAGGCTCCCGGCCTGTTGGCGGGTGAGGACGGCGCGAAGATGCGCGGCCTGTTGTCCTCACGCGGTGACGGCGGCGCCTACGCCGACTACCTGTCGAAGATCGAGTACGAGCGGCTGCTGGCATCGACCGGGAACCGTTCCCGCACGATCGACTACGGCGGTCCGGATTACGCGGCGAACTACGAACGTACGGTCAACTCGGAGCTGGCCGGCGACCAGGTTGCGCAGATGTTCCTGCGTGGCAAGTCGTTGGACGATGTACTGCTGTGGCTGCGGAACACCCGCGACGGCGGGGCGTATCTGGCGAACATGGGGCCGATGCAGGCCCGCTACTTCGAAACGGTCGCCACGATCGGGTCGATGGTCGACAAGTACGCGCCGGTGTTCGTCGGCCGCGAGGCTGAGGGTGTGGCGCTGCGGAACAAGATCCTGAAGCGGGAAGCGACCGTTGCTGATCTGGAGTCTGCCGCCGGCCACGCCGAGCGGATGCCGGCGGTGACGGGTGCCGAGGTGGATGTGGCGCTCGGCAAGGGCGCGATGGGGTTCCTGAAGAACAAGATTGACAGCATTTTCAAGGTCATGTCTGACATGCCGATTGATGCGCTGTCGCGGTTCCCGTTCGCGAACGAAGCCTACGCCCGGCACATGAAGGAGCTGGGCGAAGAGGCGCTGGAGCATGCCACGATCACCGGTGGCAAGGTCGGCGTGGAGGGAATCCAGCGGATCACGCAGATTGCCCGCGAGCGGACCCTTGCCGATGTGAAGAAGACCTTGTACGACAACGGCGCGCAGCTTGATCTGGCCCGCGCCGGCCGGATGGTGGTGCCGTTCTCGACGGCGATCGGTGACTCGTACACCAAGTGGGGTGCGATCATCCGGGACAAGCCGTGGGTGGGCTACAACCTGTGGAAGGCGTACACCGCGCCGGATCGTGCCGGCCTGGTCGAGGACGAGACCGGGGCGCATCTGCGGTGGATCGACGGCAAGCGGATCTGGTTCCGGGAGAACCCGAAGACCGGCGAAGAGGAACGGCTCCCTGACGGCTACATGCCGTCGTCGGAGTTCATCCTGTTCCAGCTGCCGGAGGGCTACGGGCCGCTGCCGAAGGGCGCCGAATACCGGTTCAAGGTCAACAAGGATTCGTTGAACACGTTCCTGAACCTGGCCACGGCCGGGCCGATCGTGGCCATGCCGTTGTCTGAGTTCGCGCTGGACAATCCGGAGTTCTCCGAGAACTACGCGGTGAAGAAGTTCGCGCTGCCGTTCGGGCCGTCGCACGAGTGGTACAAGGCGGCGATCCCCGGCACCGTGCGCACCTTCTACGAGGCGTGGGTCGACGAGGACGGCGACACCGCACAGTCGACTGCCTTGGCGGTGTACCAGACGGAGTGGGTCAACTATGCGCAGGGGCGCCGCAAGCTGCCCCCGACGCCGGCAGAGGCGCGGGAGCAGGCCGCTGGGCTGCGGCAGCTGCGGTGGATGTCGTACTTCATGGGTGTGTCCGGCCAGGTGAACTCGCCGTACCAGCCCTACGCGGACTACTACCGGCAGTTGCAGGCTGAGGAGCGGGGCCCGGACGATCCGACTGTGGACGAACAGTTCATGGACGAGATGGGGGAGGAGTTCTTTGTCTTCTCCGCCCGGGTGTCGCAGTCCAAGCTGGGCCTGCCGGCCGACATCGGCACCCACAAGAAATGGCAGGAGCTGCGGGACCTGGCCGCCGAGTACCCGGACCTTGCGCCGTGGATCGTCGGCGCCGAAGCCGGCGGGGAGTTCAACCGCGCCGTGTACGAGGCACAGTTCCGGGAGGAAACCAGCCCCGGCTCTGGGGTGAAGCTGCGTTCCAAGTGGAAGCTTGAGGACTCGGTCGAAGAGGTCAACCGGCGGGCGGTGTGGTTGCAGTACACCCGTCTACAGGACCGTATCGATCTGACGTTGCAGAAGCGTGGGCTGCTGAACCTGCAAGCCAAGGGTGCGGCTGATCTGCGGCTGGAGAAGGCGAAGTTCGTGCGGGAGCACCAGTACGAGGGTGTGGACCTGAACGGGCAGCCGAAGGTGTCGGCGTGGTACGAGCAGTATTCGACCACCGACCGGTCGAGGATGCTGCGCAACATGACCGGGATGCTGGCTGTGGCAAAGGATCCGCGTCTTCAGGGCCGTGACGACATCCGGGGTTTCCTGGAGTACATGAGCGCGCGGGAGAACACCCGCAAGCGGCTCAAGGCGTTAGGTGTCAAGTCGATCGACACGAAGAAGGCCACACCGCTGAGGGCCAGGTGGGACCGGCAGGTGCAGGACATGAAGGCCAACAACCTGGCTTTCGCCGAACTGTACAGCCGGTACCTGGAGAACGACGACCTGACCACGGACGTGACCGGCTCCGGCATCTCGTTCACATCGAACGCCGACTTCGCCGCCGGCGCGGCCACGAAGTAAGCAGGAGGGGGGTCGGATGCCTCAGTCCCCGGACCGGGTCTTGGAAAACAAGGGCGAGCAGCCCAAGAGCCCGGACAAGCAGAAGTCACTGTTCGAGCTGATTGCCGAGGACGCGCAGAAGAAGGCCGCTGCGGCGATGCGGGCCCCCGCCGAACAACACGGCCCGTTCGGGCCGGCTGTGCCCGGCACCCGTCCCGGCGGCAAGTTCCAGGCACCGGACCGCATCTTTGATCAGCAGGAACCGTCCGGCGAAGAACTGCTGGACATGGACATCAAGCACGCCACGGCCAACGCGCAGTGGGATCTGGGCTCCGAGGGTGTCACCGGCAAGACCGGTGCGATCACCGTGCAGGGTGCTTCGGGCAAGCAGTGGATCATTCCGCCCTCTGGCGAGGATGCGGTCCTCGCGATGCAGTACCGGCCCGGCGACAACGCCTACAACGCCGCGCTTGACCGGGCCAAGACGGAGATCAACAAGCAGCGTGACGCCCGGCTGGCGACGGCCAGGCCGACCGGGCGGGAAGAGGACTCCGACGAGCAGCGGGCACTGACCCGGCAGGCGGAGCTGGACCGCCGTGAGAAGTACGTCTACGAACACAACAAGATCCCGGTGTTCAAGGGCGAAGACGGCAAGATCCTTGAGGGCTGGGGCAACACCGAAGAGTACGTTGATGTATCGCAGCAGGCGCTACAGACCGGCGAGTACGTGTACATCGGCACCGATACGACGATGTTCGCCGGCACTACCCCGGGGTTTGAGCGGCCACAGTACTGGCACATCTCGCAGGCCGAAGGAATGCTGTTCGGACCTGATGTGACGCCGGCGCAGATCGCCGCTTTCCAGGACCAGCAGGGGTTGAAGGTCACCGGTGTCGTCGATGAGAACACCGCGAAGCGGTGGAAGAACATCCTCGAATCGGCGGCCCGGTATGCCCGCTGGGGCCAGCAGGTTGACCTGATGCTTGTGGCGCAGGCGTACGGGAAGGCGGAGAAGGATTCCGGCGGAGGTGGTTACCGCCGCTACGGCGGCGGCGGCGGTGGTTACGGCGGCGGTGGCGGCGGTGGTGCAGCTGTTCCGGCAGATGCTGCGAAGGGGCTGCTGAACCGCACCATGCAGGACGTGTTGGGTCGGGAGGCGACCGACGCGGAGCAGGCCGCGTTCCTGATCGCGATCCGGGGTGCGGCGCTGGGCGTCGACTTCGACGCGAACCAGTTCACCCTGTCGTGGGTGCGGGGGCAGAAGCCCGGCGAAGCCGGCTCGTTCCAGGCCGCGACGGATTTCTACCAGGTTCTGATGTCCACATTGGCCGGAGGCTGACATGACATCTCCGGCGCCGAAGCTGTCGCTTGAAGAACTCGCTTCCCAGTACGGGTACGCGGCGGCGTTTTTCAACATCGACCAGGAGCTGAAGAACCTCATCACCTCGGCCGTGGCCGAGCAGTGGACGGCGGACAAGTTCCGCGCCAAGCTCATGGCCACCCAGTGGTACCGCTCACGGTCGGCCGGGGTGCGCCAGTTCCTGGAGTTGGAGGCACGCGACCCGAACGAGGCGCTGCTTCGCATCAACAACAAGATGGCCGTCATCAAGGCCAAGGCCAACAAGATGGGCGTGTCCATCTCGGCGGACCGGCTCAAGCAGATCGCCCGTGACTCGATCATCTGGGAGTACCCGGACGAGAAGCTGACCGAGGCGATCGCGGCGGAGTGGAAGTACACCTCCGGCGGCGGCACCGCCGGCGGCGCGGCCACCTTGGAGGACACCGTCCGCAAGAACGCGGCGGACTACGGCATCACCCTGTCCGAGCAGCAGGTGCAGGAGTGGGTCGGCGGCGCGCTGTCGGGCAAGTACACGGAGGATCACCTCCACGACTTCGCCCGCGACATGGCCCGTTCCCGGTATCCCGGCGCCACGCAGTGGCTCGATCAGGGGATGACGGTCCGGCAGATCGCGGCACCGTATATCCAGTCGTACGCCACGATTCTGGAGCAGGGCACGGACACGGTCGATTTGCAGGACGCCCACATTCAGCAGGCGTTGCAGGGTGTGTACACAGAGGACGGTAAGCCGCCGGCGATGCAGTCGCTGTACCAGTTCGAGAAGGATCTCCGTAAGGATCCTCGGTGGACGAAGACGAAGAACGCCCAGACGTCGATGGTCAACGCGACTCAGCAGGTGTTGCGTGACTTCGGGATCGTGGGGTAGCCGTGACGACACAGACGTTCCGGCCGACGGTTCCGAACCCGTACACCGGCAGCGGTGACCAGACAAAGATCAACCCGACGGGGCCGGCTACGCCGGTCAACGACGAGACGAACGACGCCTACCAGCTGATGTTGGCGACCCTGCGGCAGTGGGGGTTGGAGTCGCTGGCGTCGGATGTGTTGAAGATGTTGCAGGACGGGCGGACCACGGACCAGATTCCGGTGCTGTTGCAGCAGACCGACGCGTACAAGCAGCGGTTCTCCGGCAACGAGCAGCGTCGCAAGAACGGGCTGGCCGCGTTGTCGCCGGCCGAGTACCTGTCGGTCGAGGCGTCCTACCGTCGCATCCTTGAGTCGAACGGGATGCCGCCGGGGTTCTACGATTCGCCGGGGGATTTCGCCGGGTGGATCGGTGGGGACGTTGCCCCGACGGAGATTCAGAACCGGGTCGGGCTGGCCGTGTCTGCGGCCAACCGGTTGGACGATGCGACGAAGAGGGCGTTCCGCGACTACTACGGTGTCGGACCGAACGATCTGGCCGCGTTCTTCCTGGACCGGGAGCGGGCGCTGCCGCAGATTCAGAAGCTGGCACGTGCCGCCGAGATCGGCGCCGCGTCCAACCGCACCGGGATCAACTTCGGTCGCACCACTGCGGAGCGGCTGGCCGCGTCCACGATCGTGGGGGAGAACGAGATTGACACGGCTGTGGGTCAGGTGGCCGAGGCTGCGCGCGATGTGGGGAAGCTGGGCAAGTTGTACGGCGACCGCACATATGGCGCTGACACGGCTGCGGAAGAAGTGTTCTTCGGTGATACCGAATCGAAGAGGCGTCGCCAGAAGCTGATCAACCAGGAGGCGGCCACGTTCTCCGGATCCTCTGGTGTCGGACGTTCGTCCCTTACACAAGACACAGGTAGGTACTGATGGATCTCAACGTTCTCGTTCTCATCGTGATCTCGGCGGTGCTTTGATGCATCCGGCGACCGAGCAGATCCTGCGGTGGTTCCGCTCCGACCACCTCAAGCCCGAGCTGCGCGAAGTGCCGCAGAAGTTCGAAGCCCTGGCCCGCGATCTCGCCGGCCGGTTCGACGGACCCGAGCTGACGGTGGCGCTGCGGAAGCTGCTGGAAGCGAAGGACGCGGCCACCCGCTGCGCGGTGGCGGCACAGGAGTAGGAAGTACCCCGCCTTCGGGCGGGCCCCTGGCGGGGTAGAGAAGTCCGGTTGTTCTCGTCTGCCTCATAAGCAGAAGGTCGCAGGTTCGAATCCTGCCCCCGCCTCTCCACCCACCCAACCACCGGCTACGGGTGTGCGTGCGTATCTATTTGCCGGGAGCCGTACAGAGCGCTGTGTGTCCACCCCGGGACACAGGTTGGCTGTGCGCCACGACAAGACGGGTGAGCAAGTGTCAGACGACTGGGATTACGACGACGACAACTCCGGCCAGCAGCAGCAGCAGGGCAAGGGGAACGGTCTTCGGCAGCAGCTGGAAGCAGCGCTGCGGGAGAACAAGGAACTGAAGTCCAAGCTCGAAACGACGCAGAAGGATCTGCGCCGTGAGGCTGTGGCGCGGGTGATCGGCAGCAAGGGCTACAAGGCCAAGCTGGCCAAGCTGATTCCGGCCGATGTCGAACCGACCGACGAAGGTATCACCAAGTGGCTCGATGAGTACGGTGACCTGTTCGGTGTCGACAACATGAAGGAACAGCAGGAACAGCAGCAGTCCACCGAGGCGGAGTCCACTGAGGACGATGAGGCCAACTCCGAGTTCGCCCGGCAGCTGGGCGCCATGGGCCGTACGACGGCCGGGGCGCAGGCGCCGATGAAGCAGGAGGACCTCCTCAAGCGGATCCAGGATCCGTCGATGGATAAGAAGCAGCTGCTGGACCTGATCGCCGCGCATGGCGGGGGTTACGGCTCTGGCTGATCCCCAACACCCTAGGAACCAGAGATGGTAAACGCATACACCGACATTCTGTCGGGGGCGTCGCTGGGTTCGAATCTTGTCAAGACCGCGTACGACCGGCTTGTCGAGTTCGCCCTCCGGCCGCTCCCGTGGTACCGGACTGTGGCCGACAAGCGGCCGGTCAACCAGACCCAGCCCGGTACGACCATCACCTTCAACCTCTACAACGACCTGGCCGTGGCCACCTCCGCCCTGGCGGAGACGACCGACCCGGACGCTGTCGCGATCCCGCAGACCTCCACCGTTTCGGTGACGCTGAACGAGTACGGCAACGCCGCACTGGTGACGCGGAAGCTGCGCATGTTCGCACTGTCCGATGTGGACCCGGGCATCGCCGACATCATCGCCTACAACATGAACGACTCGATCGACATCATCGTTCGGGACGTTCTGCGGCAGGGCACCAACGTGGTGCGTGAGATCGGCGGGAACATGGCCATCAACACCGGCGCTACGGCGTCGGTGACCGCGACCGACTCGTTCAAGTCCCGTGACGTGCGGGCGGTCGTGTCGAAGATGCGTGCCGCTGCGGTGATGCCGCGCGAGGGTTCCTCGTTCGTCGGCTACATGCACCCGGACGTGGCCTACGACCTGCGGTCGGAGACCTCGGGTGCGGACTGGCGTTCCCCGCACGTGTACTCGGGTGCGGAGAACATCTGGGGCGGCACCGTCGGCGAGTACGAGGGCGTGCTGTGGGTGGAGACCCCCCGCGCGTACCAGGCGACCGACGGCGCGTCCTCGGCGAAGGTGCACCGGACCCTCATCTGCTGCAAGCAGGCGCTTGCCGAGGCGGTGGGTCAGGAGTTCTCCACGGTGATCGGCCCGGTGGTCGACAAGCTGATGCGGTTCCGTCCGATCGGCTGGTACGGCGTGGCCGGTTGGGGGATCTACCGGCAGCAGGCGCTGTGGCGTATCGAGACGTCCACGACCCTGCCGTAACGGGCGGGCAGCCCTGCCCCTCTACTCCGGGGCAGGGCTGTCACCCCTGAGGTGCTTCATCCGCAGACGTTTCCATTCGTCTGCCTCGGCGAGGATCTTATTCATCGCTCGGTGGTTGCTCCAGAGGCTGAAGCCCATGCCGACGATGAACACGCCGGTAAGGGCGGCGCCGATCTTGTGATGGCCGGTAATCAGGAACAACGCGGCGACCCACGTCAGCACCACGAGGCCGTTGTGGAGGCGCTTCTCCCAGCGGGTCACCCGTTGTCCCATTCCTTGATGATGCGCACGAACCGCAGGTGTCCCTCGGCGGCCTGATCCCAGGTGGCGTACCGGGCCTGCACACCCCGGAGCGGGTGGTCGCCCCGCACTTGCGTCTCGAAGTGGATGCCCTCGTAGGTCATCACCGGGATGAAGTTCGTGGTCACCACGACGCCGGGGTGGACCTCGGTCTCGCCCACGTTACGGGCCTGCTTGTCATCGATGAGGTTGAGGATCGCGACCAGGTCCCGGACCGGGGTCGGGGTCCGGCCGTCAACTCCACCTAACACATGTCCGTAATGCATGGGGGTAATTGTATGGGCACGCGGTGTACCTGCGGGGCCGGACACGAAACGTTCGCCGCCTGCATGCGGGCGAAGAACATCCACGTCGGCTACTGCCGCAGCACCGCCGGCCTGGACTACACCCGGCACCGGGAGACGCAGCGGGAGCTGGCCGCCTACAAGGCGGCCCGGGAGCAGGGCATTCAGCCTGCCGGCACCCACCAGGGTCAGGTCGATTTCGCGGTGCAGCAGTCGGACAAGATCGGCCGGGCGTGGGACGCCGGGCAGGTCGGGCAGCTGGAGGACTAG
>JACCDR010338971.1_pt1 | contig 16018 bp, 18 predicted proteins | sample 7446431 | NCBI WGS metagenome assembly JACCDR01 (sample SAMN15323443, study PRJNA562643) | freshwater metagenome | isolation source: river surface water | place: USA:Blue River Watershed | collected 2017-08-17 | reverse complement strand
GGTTCCTTCACACTTTGGCGCTGAGGTAGAATCAAAGTCCTTGTCGGCGTCGAGTACACCACTCTTGAGCTCGAGTGTGGCACCGAGGTGGTAGCTTGCAGGGAAAGCGCAGTCAGTACCGAGCGAAACGTACTGATAGGCACGGCTTGGTGTTGGGTCGACAGGAAGATACGGAAGAAACTGTTTGAGAGTCGTATCGGTAAGTGTCTTGGGATATGCGGAATATTGATCGAGGTGATACGCGAGCGCAAGCTGTATCTGGCTAATATCTGCGACACGTTGCTGATCACGACTCTTTGCCTTTGAGGTGGAGAGTGACGCGGACACAATGCCAGTAAGAATACCGATGATAGCAATGACGACCATGAGCTCAACTAGCGTGAAAGCCCGATTTAAAACTCGAGAAGCAATTCCTCTATTCATCCCTCCATTCTACCACGCCCAACCTTCCCTATTGCTGTGCACAGACAAAGAAAAACCCCCTCGACGCATTGCGTCGAGGGGGTTTTTCTTTTTAAAGGTTCTAAAAACCTTAGTTATTACAAACGAAATCGTTTGACGATGTTGCTGCTGCAGCAACTTCTTTCGAAGAACCAGAGCTATCAACACACCAGAACGCGCCAGCCGTTGAAAGCGGGGCGGTAACTGCCCACGCAGTTGATGACGCATTACATGTACCACCTGCTGCCGTATAAGCAGCAGTAACCGTGCTGTCCGAACAAACGTTTGCATAGGTTGAAGCTGTATCGTAGACAATTTCAGCCTGAGCGCGGATGTTTGCAAGGTTTGCCTTCTTTGCTGCATCAGCACCCTTTGAGCGAGCTGAGTTGAGCGAAGCGAGAACAACTGAAGAAAGGATACCGATGATCGCAATAACTACGAGGAGTTCGATCAGTGTAAAGCCTTTCGTGAATTTCTTTGACATAAGTAAACTTACTATTAAACCGAGTACATTGTTAACAATGTGTTCGAACATCGGCACCGGCCCGTCGACCGGGCTCCCGACCATACACATATTCGAAACACCTTATAAGTATAGCAACGAGGCCTCCTTTTGACGCATAACGACTCTGTGGATAAGAAATGCCGATTCGCCTTGGTGAACCGGCATTTCTTCCTTTTATTTCCGACTTACCACTTACCACTATCCACTTTCCTATATTCCCGACGAAATATTGTAGATAGGGATAAGCACTGAAGCCAAGAGGAAGCCGACACCAAGACCAAGGGCCACGATCATAATCGGCTCAATGAGATCCACCATCGTGTCGATAGCGTTGGTCACTTCACGGCGGTAAAAGTTAGCAAGCGTTTTCAAGATAGAGCCGAGCTGACCTGTTTCTTCACCAATACGCACCATCTGCACCACAATACCAGGGATCTCAGGAGCTTTCGCGAGCGCTTCAGACACCGACGTACCTGTTTTTACAAGGTCTACCGAGCGAGTCATAATCGACTCATACACATCGTTGCCGATCACGGTGGCAGTGAGCTCAAGTGCACGCACCATTGGAATACCGGAGATCAACATCGTGTTCATGTTGTCAGCAAAGCGCGAGAGGTAAAGCTTCTTATAAATAATATTAACGTACGGGAGTGAAACCTTTGCACGGTCAAAGGCAAAGTGGCCATCCTTGGTACGCGAGAAGCGCCAGAGTACAAAGAACCCGGCAACGGCGACCAGTAGGATGCCGAGTCCGTAGTCCACCAAGAAGCCCGAGAGCGCGAGTACAACCTTGGTATAGAGTGGAATAGCTTGCCCCGAGTCTGCGAGGATGCCACTAATCTTTGGGATCACCACCGTAAGCATCAATACCATCACCGAGATAAAGGTGAAAACGATAAACGCTGGGTAGATAAGAGCGTTCTTGACCTTGGACGTGACTTCGTAGGTGCGGTCAAGATAGTCGGCCAAGAAGAGGAAGGTTTCATCGAGCTTACCGGACTCCTCGCCTGCTTTAACCATGTTGACGTAAAACGGCGTGAAGACGGTCGGGTGTTTACCAAGTGATGTGGAAATAGGACTACCAGCCTGAAGGTCATCTGAGATTTCCTTGAGCTTACGGCGCAATACTGGGTTTTCGACCTCAGCTGCAAGAAGACGAAACACGCGAAGTGCAGACACCTGCGCTTCAAAGAGTGTCGCCATCTGACGCGAGAGAATCACCACGTCTTTGTTGGAGACACGTTCAAAGAAAGAAATACCGCCAGCTCCCCCCTTCTCTTCTTCGGCAACAATAGAGGTGACGATCAGTCCGCGCTTTTGCAGTGTTGCAACTGCAACTTCCTGCGAGACCGCGTCGACGGTACCGTTTTTCTTTGCGCCTGCATTATCTATAGCTTCGTACTTGTAGGTCATGACTCGTAATGTTTAGAGGAGACGCTCGAGCATCTTTGGGTTCTGCGAATGCAGTCGAGCATTCTCGATGGTGATTTCACCCTTTTGGACCAGTTCGGCGAGCGAGCGATTCATATCGATCATACCGTCTTGCATACCGGTCTCGATCACTGTGTTGATCTCGTGAATGCGCTTTTCGCGAATAAGGTTTTGCACCGCATTGTTGCTAATCAAAAGCTCGTATGCCGGAATCATGCCGCCTGAAATACGTGGAATCAGACGCTGAGAGAAAATACCTGTGAGCGATGAAGCAAGCTGTACGCGGATTTGGTCCTGCTGACCCGGTGGGAACGAGTCAATAATACGGTTGATCGTCTGCGCCGCGTTGTTGGTGTGCAAGGTCGAAAGCACGAAGTGACCCGTCTCTGCAGCGGTCACTGCGGTAGAAATTGTCTCGGTGCCACGCATTTCACCAATGAGTACCACGTCCACATCTTGGCGGAACATCGAGCGCAGTGCGGTGGCAAAGTCTGCAGTGTCGACACGGACTTCGCGCTGGTCTACGACAGAGCGCTTTGGCTCGTAAATATACTCGATAGGGTCTTCAATCGTAATAATATGCTCGGAGCGCGACTCGTTGATAAGGTCAACCATTGCAGCGAGCGTCGTGGATTTACCGTGACCTACCGGACCCACCACCAAGAAAAAGCCTTGTTGCTTTTCTGCAAACTGCGTAAGCACTGGTGGCAAGTTGAGCTCTTCAAAGGTGCGGATTTTCTTTGGGATAAAACGGAGTACGATCGCCATCTTGCCCTGCTGGTAAAAACCGTTACCGCGGAAACGTGAGCCGTCGGCGTGTGCGTATGAAAAGTCTACTTCGCGCGTATGAAGAAAAATTTCAAGATTTTCTGGCGAGAGAAGCGCTTTAGCAATACCGTGCATATCCTCGTCGGTGAGTACGGGGTATTTTACGAGTGGCAAGAGCGAGCCTGTGACGCGCACTGAGGGCTGTCTGCCATCTGACAAATGGATATCCGAACCGCCTTCAGCGATCACATTCTCCAAGAGCTCGTCGAGCATTTTTTTGTGTTCTGCGATTGCCATAATTATTTTTTCTTAGCGCGCTTATTGTGAATCTCCATCACTTCCTCCACAACCTCTGAAGGAATCGTGGTTGCTTTCACGATATAGCCGTGTACGCCAAGCGCTGTCGCACGGTCGATATCGGACTGCTGACCTTGGTTGGTAAGCATCACCACCGTCGTGTCATTCACCAACTTCTCTTTCTGGAGCTCTTCCAAGAGGTTAAGGCCGTCCATACCAGGCATGATAAGGTCGAGAATCAATATGCCAGGGTTTGGCTGTTCGTGGAGCTTGGTAAGTGCATCTTGCGGACCACAAGCCGTATCAACATCAAGTCCATTCTTCTTGAACTTAATTGAGTACATATTCAACAAGAACTTGTCGTCGTCGACGATAATAATTTTCGGCTTCTTTTCCATATGAATCTATTATACACTCCCCCGCCCACTCTGCCTGACAAGCTGTGGACGACGAAGCACCTTAGAGCGAGTTGATCTCCTCAAACGGCACAATCTTTGCCATCGATTTGAGAATTGCGTCTTCACGCATCGTAATCATGCCGCGCTTGCGCAAGATTTCTGAAATCGTCACCTCGGTTGGGTCTTTAAGGATCGCCTTTTCAAGCTCTTTATCCATCTCAAACATTTCAAAGACTGCGGTACGGCCACGCACACCGTTTGGACATTCTGCAGATGCCTGCTTTTCGTAGACTGCCGGACCAAACGGAAGCTTTTTCTTGAACTCCTCAGGCAAGTCTGCAAACTGCTTGTCGATCAGAGTTTTAATACTTCCCTCGACCGGCATTTCGGTGCCAGTACCAGGACAGAGTGTCGAGGTGAGGCGCTGTGCCATCGTGAGCACTAAGGTAGGCGCAATAAGGAACGGTTCGACGCCCATGTCGACCAAGCGAGGAATCACACCCACTGCCGAGTTGGTGTGGATGGTCGAGAGTACCAAGTGACCGGTGAGTGCCGCTTGAATAGCGAGCTGTGCAGTTTCTTTATCGCGGATTTCACCCACCATGATCACGTCGGGGTCCTGGCGAAGCGTCGTGCGCAAACCAGACGCAAAGGTGTAGCCGATTTCTGGGTGCACCTGTGACTGACTCATACCCTCTACGTTGTACTCAATAGGATCTTCGAGCGAGAGTACGTTCTTTTCTTCTTTGTTGATCTCGTTGAGCATCGCGTAGAGTGTGGTGGTCTTACCGGAACCAGTCGGACCAGAGATCAAGATCATGCCGTATGGTGCTGCAATAGCACGACGCACCATTGCAAGCATGTCAGGGCTCATACCCATCTGGTCGAGTGGCTTCACACCCTTTTCTTGGTCGAGAATACGCATCACCACCTTCTCGCCGTAGTAGGCTGGGAATGTAGACACGCGGAAGTCGATCTTGCGCCCTTCAATCTTTGCAGAAAAGCGTCCGTCTTGTGGCTTACGCTTTTCGTCGAGTTTCATCTGCGACAAAATCTTGATGCGCGCCACAATAGCAGCGTGCACGTTGGTTGGAAGTACGAGTGAAGTATTGAGTATACCGTCCACACGGAAACGCACACGGACTTTGTCGCGCATATGCTCGATGTGCACGTCAGACGCATTACCCTCGGTTGCGTAACGCAAAATTGTTGCAACTATCTTGGTGACTGGTGCGTCTTCAATAATCTTGGTTTCAACACGCTCAGCAGAGTCGTTGGTCACATCCGGCACTTTGCCAATATCAGCTGCGATCTCGGTGTCGAGCTCACCGAGCGATTTGGTCATCTCCCCTGAGATACCTTTGTATGCCTTGATCACGGTGTCAAAGTCCGCCTGTGTGATCAAAAAAATCTTGTACGGCATACCGACTTTCGACGCAATAAAGTTCAATGCGTCGCGTGCCTCAATATTCTCTGGGTCGAGCACGCCCACCTCGAGCACGCCGTCTTTAACTGCGATCGGCGCAAAGCGATAGTGCGTCGCAGACTCCTCAGGGATCAGCTTGAGTACTGAAAATGGCACATCGACACCAGCAAGTGAGCGTGCGGGGATATTGGTGGTCTCTGCTTTTGCAGAAAGTACTGCATCGGCAGGCACGCCGAGATTTACGAGAACTGTCTCGAGCGGGTCACCCGAGCGCTCAGCCTCAGCGAGCACCTTCGGGATGTCCGCCTGACGAATGACGTTCTTTGCGACAAGCGTGTCGAGTATGCTCATAGTTTTTAAAGACTAACGTGAACCGGCGGTGGTAGTGGCTGCAGATGAACCGTCTGAGCCGAGTGGTGCAAACGGATTAGTGCGGCGGATTGGTTGCTCACCGATTGGTCGGCTGAAATCCTCCAAGCTGTTGAACGCTTGGTTGTTGAAAATACCTGTATCAAGGTCGAGTGACTCAAGGGTGAGGAGTGCGCCAAGCAAGCTCTGTGCAATTGGTGCCACAGGGCTTTCGACTGTAGCGACAAGCGTGTCAGAGCCTGCATCTTCTGCAAGGAAGAATTTGTAGCCCACAAAAAGGAGGACTGCTACGACGACGCCGATAATCAAATTTTTAGTAAGAGTTCCCATATTATTTGAGCCAATAGGTCTTTATGGATATGCCGATATCGTAGACACCTGCATCGTTTGAGTTGAACGACACATCGGTAATATCAACCAAACGCAAGCTACGCTCCAAGTCGCCGATAAAGGAAAGGAATCGACTGTAGGTCGCCTGAATCGAGAACTTAAGTGTAATCTCACCAACTGGATTCTCAGCGGAACCCAATGCAGCCGCAGGGTTCTTGCCCTTGGTGCCCTCGTCGATCGCAATGTTACGGATAGTAATATTGTGATTCTGCGCAATGCGGTCGAGGTCGATAATTAGGCGTACATTGTCGACGTGGTCAGGAAGCAACTTCTTGAGGCGGAGCTCATCTGCTTCAGAAAGATTATTCTTTTTGACCACGAGTTCGTTGCGCTTTTGGATAAGCTTGGTCGAGTTGTCGAGTGCCTCGCGATACTGCTTTTGCTCTGCTTGCAAAGCAACAATACTGTTCTCAACCGATGGTGAGCGGTAGTTGCGGTCAACATAGCCAAAGAAGATGCCGACTGAAGCTATAAGAAGGATGATGGAAGCAATGTTTGACATATCAGTTTGAAAGACCGCTCACCGCGTTCTTATAAAGCGTCAACTTCGGATCAATGGTGGTCTTGAAGTTGAATGCTACCGAGCCGTCTGCCGTAAGGTTGAGGTCAGAGACGATGGTGCTCTTGAAGAATGGTGATGAGCCGAGCACATCAGACTGGAGTGCGACCGAGCTGAAGTTGCGGGCCTGCCCTGCCATCACGAGCGAGAGGCCGGTTGGGGTGGTGTTGAAGGTAAAGCTACGGAAGCGCACTGTTTGGAGTGTCTTTTCCTCGAGAAGCTCAAAGATAGGTGTAACTGCAGTGTGTGTGTCGAGCAAGCGCTTTGATGCTTCGATACGGCGGTCGAGGCGTGTGAGGGTGTCGATGGTGAGGGGTTCGAAAGCGTCTTGTGCTTTAGCAAGATTAACCTTGTCTGCCTCGATCTTGGTCATCAGTGAGCGCTGACCCAAAAAGACAGCGGCGCCGAGTGCAGCGACAGCAAGAAAGACAATAATCGAGATAAGGAAAAATAAGCTGACACCCGAGCGCACCTTGGTCTCGGCAATCATCGGCTTTTTTGGAATGAATGATGTCTGGAGCTTCGGATCCATTTGCTCTAAGTATAGCCTGCTCTGGCAAAAGCCGAGAGTGTATAAGTGTTGACAAGTCGGGGGAAGCTGAGAGTTCGCCGTGCGAACTAAGAAGCTGTTAGCTATCAGCTTTTAGCTTTTAGGAAAAACCAAAGAGAAGACCGGCGGTTCGCTTCGCGAACTGCCGGCTGTCTTCCTCCTCCCTCTTTCTTAAAAGCTGAAAGCTCTAAGCTCTAAGCTTCGGGCTACATGTCTTGCAACTTCCGGAGCGCAATACCGAGCGCTACAGAAAACTCAGGGCCGGCTTCTTTGAGTACATCAGCGAGGAATGCTGGGTACTCGACTTTGCGGAATGGGTCGGCGCGTTCAACTTCCATATTAAATGCCTTCTTTGCTCGCTCATCGAGACCCTTGAGCGATGCTCCGCCACCGGCAAGGAGAATCTTTTTGATCCCACGGCCATTTTTCTTTTCAAAGTTGAGTAATACACGACTGACTTCAGAAAAGACATAGTCGAGGCTGATCGAAGCAATCTTTGGTGCGTTCGCATCTGCGCCTTCCAAAATCCCCTGATCGCGTTTGATACGCTCTGCTTCGCCAATAGAGATATTCATCGAGCGTGAGAGTGACTGGGTGATCTCGTGTGAACCGCGGTTGATAATATGCGACGCGCGCAAAATGCCACGTTCTACTATATAGAGCTTGGTAGTCGATGCTCCAAGGTCGAGCACTGCCTGTGGCTCAAGCGATGAATCGAGGATTGAGCGGATAGATGAGAAGAGCTCGATCTCAAGCATATTGCTCGAAATGCCTACTGCTTTTGCGAGCTCTTGGTCGCGAGTAATCGCGTCGTTGTGGATCACCACGAGCATCACCGTGATCAGCTCCTCGACCGCTTCAGCGCCGGGGGCTGTTTCAAATTGTGAGTACGCGCGTTCATCTTTTGGTACCGGCCAGAAGTCGAGGGTGACTTCAGAAATAGGTACCGGAATATACTTGCGCGCTTCAAGTGGGATCACCTGTGCGAGTTTCTTCTCGACCGCCTTTGGAAGTTTGAGAAACGTAATCAAGCTTGAACCAATCGGAATCGAGAGTCCTGCATCAGTCGAACCAATGTTTGACTCACGCAAAAGGTCAGAGAGTGCTTTGGCAAGCTTTTCACCGTCGAGCACAGCGGGTTGCCATGCTTCAAGGCCGGCGTATGGACCGAGTGCTATCTCACCATAGGTTTCAAGTACCGCCTTGCCTCCCACGCGTTTGAGCTGGACTGCTTTCATCGACGACGTGCCGATGTCGATGCCTACCACAGAAGCACCGCCACTTTTGGCAGCGCCCTTGGCAAAAAGTCCTTTGATGGTCGTGAGTATGTCGAGCATGGTGTACCGCGTTCCTTTCAGTATATCATTGCCCGTATGGGGTGGAAACATATAACAGCGCTCGGCCGTGGGTTACTCGACTTTCTCTTTCCGAGAAGCGATGCTACTTCCCTGCTCTATACCAACGAAGATGTAGCTCTTGCGACAAGCGATAGACTCGAAACGCTCCCCGAGGGAGTACACGCAGCGCTCCGCTACCGCGATGAGCTCGTACGCGCGATGGTTTGGGAGATCAAGTACAAAGGAAGCCGCGAGCTTGCAGCTCGCGGCGCTCGCGTCCTCCACGACGAGCTCCTCTCTATCCTCGACGAAGCACTGATGTTTGCACCTGAGCCACTCGTGCTCCTCCCCGTGCCGGCAACGCGCAAGAAAAAGCGCGAACGTGGCTGGAACCCACCCGAGGTACTCGCACAAGCACTGGTCGAGTACGACCGCACACTCTATATATGTGCGCCCCACGCGGTCAAAAAAGTTCGCGAAACCGAGGAACAGTCGAAGACTCGCTCGCGCAAATCACGCCTCGAGAATCTTCGCGGAGCATTTGCGCTCGCGGAACCCGAGAAACTTGCTGGCAAGACAGTGGTGATTCTCGATGATGTGGTGACCACCGGCGCTACCTTTGCCGAGGTCAAAAAAGTAGTATTGGAAGCGAAGCCAAAGAGAGTGATTTGTCTGGCGTTGGGGCATTGACAATCATTTCAAAAAGAGCAAAGTGAGGAAAGTAGTATCGACTGAACATTCAATCAAAGGAAAGGTAGTCTTGTGAACACTAAGAATCCCCCGCGTTTCTACGCACTCACCGTCAGTGGCGCGGTCTATGTCGCCGAACTCACCGAGATAGAAGGAGAGCATCATCCTCCCTATCTCAAGAAACTTGCCCAAGTCGGTAGCGAAGGATCAAAAACTCCAGTGGGTTGTATTATCGATAACGGGACAATGATTTCCATCGGCCGCAACCTAGTACTCTTCGTTCCTGAAGGTGGTGGTCTCTCTAGCTACCAGCGCGATTCGTCCCTGTGCAATACCCGCTATCACGGCGGCAGCACATCATCGATCATCGCACTTGCGCTCACCAAAGAGCGCATTGATGAGATTGCCGCCGAGTGGGTAGCGAAGCCAAGTCATCTCGATGATTGGCCCGACCTCCGTTGGAAGACAGATACCATCGAAGTGTTGCGCGCCGTCGGCGATGACCATCCCCGCTGCTCGATTACTGAGCATTACATCCCCGGCCGATTGATGGAACGAAGCGACTGGGTTCCGGCCGAAGAGCGGCTCGAGGAGCTTTCTCGGAAGCATGGCATCGTGATGGTGGCGGGTGGTTCACGAGCATCTGAGGAAAATGCGCCCGTGGCTTAGTCCAGCAAATTGATTCAACAAAGCCGGCACGATGTGCCGGCTTTTTCTTTTACTACTTTAAAGCTTCAAATTTCGTCTAAGCTGTGCTATTTTGCAGACTATTGCGACCGTAGAGCAATATATAAGGAGACGTGTCAGAGTGGTCGAATGTACCTCTTTGCTAAAGAGGCAGGCTCCAAAAGGGCCTCGCGGGTTCGAATCCCGCCGTCTCCGCCAAGTAAGCCCGAAAGGGCTTTTTTGCTTGGCGGAGACGAGCAGTGCCTGAAAGCACTGCGTGCGGGATTCGAACGCCGGAAGTCACGGAGCGAAAGCAAAGTCGGCCGAGAGCACGAGGCCGGGTTGAGGCGGTGCCTAGACCTATACTACGCGACGGCGTAGTATAGAGTCGAAGGAGAAACTCCCTCCGCCCCCAATATTAGAATTAAATTTAGTTAATTAAAGAATAATGACTACAGAAGAAAGTGTTATTTTAATCACCTCATTCGCTATTGCTCTGATTGCTTTTTTGAACGGTAGGAAGACAAAAAAGAGACTCGATACTCTTGAAATTATTCTTGCAAAAAAGAATCTATTAACTTGGAATGATCCCGCTTGGAAATTGAATGGAGACGGCCAAGAGCTTCTCAAAGAACTCGGTAAGTAAAGGTCATAAAATCTTTGGTCGTGTAATGATCAAATTCTCTCTGTATCGGCCATAAAGCCTTCTCCCCTACGACACTCTTCTGCTATACTCACCCTATATGAAGCGAAATATTATATGGATTGTTTTGGCAGTCATTGTTATTGGCGCACCACTCGCCTACTGGGGTTACTATATGTCGACCCCTGGCAAGTACGACGCACTCGCGCAGTGTATTGCCGATAAAGGCGCAAAGTTCTACGGTGCATTCTGGTGCCCGCACTGCCAGAAACAAAAGGCAATGTTTGGTAAGTCGGCAAAGCTCCTCCCCTACACCGAGTGTTCTCAACCTTCAGGTCAGGGCCAGCTCCAAGTCTGTACTGATGCAGGTATTACCAACTACCCGACATGGGAGTTCCCTGATGGCACGCGTGAAGTAGGTGAGATCAAGCCTGCAATCCTCGCTGAGAAGCTATCCTGCCAGATCTAACTTCGCTGTATGATTACCACCATTAGTTCCCTCATTGCTTTCGCTACCGTCCTCGCGCAGATTCTCGCGCTCGTCTTGATAGTGGCGCTCCTAACCAAAGGTGAGGTCTCCGAAAAGATCAAACGTTTCTGCGGTGCAAAAGCTCCACACTTTGCGTTTCTTTTTACACTCGCTGCAATGGTGGGCAGTCTCTTTTATTCTGATATTGCCCTCTACGAGCCCTGCAAGCTCTGCTGGTACCAGCGCATCTTGATGTACCCGATGGTACTTCTGCTCGGCCTCTCGCTCGCATGGAAGGATCGCGCCATCTTACGCTATGTGCAAGTCTTTTCGGCAGTCGGCTTTTTGATGGCCACGTACCACTACCTCCTCCAGCTCGGCTGGGTACCATCAGTCGTCTGCTCGACGGTGGGCTACTCGGTCGACTGTGCGAAAGTGTTTGTGATGCAGTTTGGCTATATCACCATCCCTGTAATGGCCGCGACCGCATTCCTCCTTTCCTTCTTGTTCTCAACCCTCGGCAGACGCTATACTGCATAATATGAAGCGCTTCATTATTCCCACACTTATCATCGTCTTGGCACTTGCACTCGCGGGTATTGCAATCTATCGCCAAGTCAATCCTGCACCAGCTCCCGTACAGCCTGAACCTGAGACGGTGTTTTGTACTGCTGATGCGATGATGTGCCCCGACGGTTCCTATGTCGGCCGTGTGGCACCAAGCTGTGCATTTGCAGCGTGTCCGACGATTGCGACGAGCACGAGCGAAGCAAGTAATGAGTAGTTAGTAATAAGTAATTAGACAGAAGGGAAAGAGAAAACCGCGTCGACATTCGTCGACGCGGTTTTTGCAAGAACCTTTAATTCTTCATCAGACCCGCCGCACGAGCTGATTGTTCGCGCTCAGCAAGAGCGTTTTCTGCGGCACCATGCAGCTCAGTTTCGTCGGTCTTCTGTAGGCACTCCTTGATAATTGCGAGTTCCTCCATAGTCGCTTGCTCGACGATCAGCTCGATGAGCTTCGTCTTAGTCTCATCGTCATCATCAGCAGAGACATTGTAGTCAGTCAGATACTTGTTGTACTGCTTCAGAAGCTCTCCGAGCGTTTTTGTGCGCCGTGCCAGTTCGACGATAGCAGCATACTCAAGCGATTTATGCTCATTGAGCAATGTATCGAGCTCAAGGTCAGATACCTCGACCGCGGAGAGCTTCGCGACAAACTTCTCGATGAGTTCGCTGTCCTCACGAGAATCCGCAGCATCGACACCGGCAATGATTTTCTGCACATCGCTGCACAGCTCAAGCATACGCTTTGCAGCGAGCTCGAGCAGGAAATCATTTGGCTCGGTGTCGGTAACTTCTCCCTTATAGAGACGCACCCACACACTATGTGGCGCCGAGAAAGACTCAATGCGCTCAATGACTTTTTGCTCGATATCCGAACCGGAATCAGTGTCCCAGTAGATACCGACAAGGTCATCGAGGTTGGCAGCCATCTCGAATCGCATGCGGTTTGCATGGTTAGCAAGATCACCATCCTCGGTCTCGTCGTAGATACGTTTCCACTCATCAGCGGTCTTGGCAAAACCTTTCAGCTTTTCCTCAATCGCCTTACGGTGTAGCTCGTCACCATCGTAGACATGCTCCATGGCACCGATCCAGTCGTCGAAGGTATGCAAACGAGAAAAATAGAGCTTGTAGAGCTCTTCCCGCAGTTTTCCGTCGATAGGGTCGTACTCGAGCAACTTCCCAATGTCTTCGTTGTTCGTTACAAATGAACCGAGCAGTGCAAGTGGCACACTGCCAAGCGAAACGCCTCCGGCTTTATCGAGAAACACTGTGATATCGTCGATGCTTGTTGCCTTCTTTGCCAAAATTCTGACCACCAACTCGGCTGGCTGAACCTTGATCATCACCGAAAGCATCCGAGCTCTGGTCTCGCTATCTGTGCTGAGCTGGAACACTTTTTCTGCCGCACGCACCTCAACTTCAGGCGTCGCAGCACCGGCAAAGATGTGAATCCAATCCTTCTCAGTTGTGGCAAGCTTTTCAGCTTTTGAAAAAGCTGCTGTCACCACCTCTGGTGAACTTGAAGCTTTACCAGCAATATCGAGCAGCGCTCGAACATTATCCGTCTGCATGATTTCTTGCATCCGATCATTTCGCCATTCGAGCGAACCGATTTCAGGGCCACCGAACAACTTACTCCATAGACTCATAACAATGATCTTTCTTGGTTGATTTTCTGGTACTGAAATTACAATATATGAATACTTTTGTAAAGACACTCTTCGCTTCTGCTACAATATCACCATGTCGCCTCGTGATTCGCTCGAAAAGCACCTGCGAATCCTTCTTCAGCAGAAGGTGGCTTTGAAGCGCCTTGGTATCGCCACCGTCGAGGATCTGTTCTACCACTTCCCTGTGCGCTATGGCGACACAGCGGAAAAAAAGAATATCGGAATGCTCGAAGCAGGCGAAGCGGCAACTATTTTTGGCAAAATCAGCAAACTCAAAACCAAGAAAGCGTTTCGCTCGAAAATCCCGATGGCTGAAGCAACCGTCGAGGATGATACAGGCACGATAAAAGTAGTCTGGTTCAACCAAGCCTACATTGCCAAGATGATTGCTGAAGGCACGTTTGTACGTCTTGATGGCAAAGTGACCGAGCGCAACGGTGTGCGCAGTATGTCGAACCCAAAGATTGAAGCGGTAGCAAAAATTCCCGTCGGTGTCGGTGAGTCGCTCTTTGGCGAGGAGGGTGAAGCGATGCACCTCTATCCTGTCTATCCTGAGAGTCGCGGTATCACCTCCAACTGGATGTACCACGCCATCAACAAGCTCATGAAAGCAGGCGCGGTTGAAGCAATGACCGACCCCTTGCCTCTTGATATTCGTACTCGCTACAACTTGCCACAACTTTCCTCGGCACTGGTCTGGATACATGCACCACAAAAAGAAGCCGACGCAGTAGCAGCACGAAAACGCTTTGCGTTTGAAGAAGTGTTTATGATCCAACTCGCCCGCGCGCGGGAGCGCGCGGAGTGGGACTCGCATAAAGCATTTATCATCGAAAAGTCTGCGACTGAAATGGAGCAGTTTATCAAGACGCTCCCCTTTGAGCCGACCGAGGGTCAGCGCCGTGCTATCGAAACAATTCTTGCAGACTTTGCAGGTGGTCGTGCAATGTCGCGACTCCTTGAGGGCGACGTCGGCTCGGGCAAGACTGCGGTCGCTGCTGCGACCGCATGGGCAGCAGCTACGACCCGCCCGCGCAACCAAGGTTTCGGCACACTCCAAGTCGCCTATATGTGCCCGACTGAAATTCTTGCGACTCAGCACTTCGAATCATTTATCCAATGCTTCCGAGGCTTCCCCATCCAGATTGCCCTCATCACCGGCTCGGGCTGCCGCAAGTTCCCCTCAAAGGTCAACAAAGGTGGCTGGACCGATATTTCTCGTACACAACTTTTGAAATGGGTAGCCTCCGGCGAAATAGCAGTGGTGGTCGGCACGCACGCACTTATACAAAAATCCGTAAAGTTCAAAGACCTTGCCTTTGCGATTATCGACGAGCAACACCGCTTTGGTACCGCACAGCGTCGCAAACTGATCCGCAAAGACAGCATTGCACCGCACCTCCTTTCGATGACTGCCACGCCAATCCCCCGCACCCTTGCACTCACGGTCTACGGCGACCTCGACCTCTCCGTACTCGACCAAATGCCCACAGGGCGCAAGCCGATCATCACGGAGATTATTACTCCCGACAAACGCGAGGAGATGTACGAGAAAGTTCGTCGTGAGCTCAGGCTCGGTAAGCAGGCCTATATTATTTGTCCGCGTATTGCTGAGCCTGACCCCGACAAAGAAACAGCCCTCATTGCAAAGTCGGTTATTGAGGAAGCAAAGCGCCTCAAGCGCGATGTGTTTCAGGAGTACTCCATTGCCGTACTTCACAGCAAAATGAAGCCAGCTGAAAAGGATGCGGTAATGCTCGACTTTAAAGCTGGGAAGTTTGATATTTTGGTCGCGACCTCGGTGGTCGAAGTGGGCGTGAATGTACCAAACGCGACGTCGATTGTTATCGAAGGTGCCGAACGCTTTGGCCTTTCACAGCTCCACCAGCTCCGTGGGCGAGTGATCCGTAGCAACGACCAAGCCTACTGCTATATCTTTGCTGAAACTAAGTCAGACAAAACGATCGAGCGACTCAAGGCATTTATCAAAGCGAAAAACGGCTTCGAGCTTGCCGAGTATGACCTCCAGCTGCGAGGCGCGGGCGAGCTTTCAGGTTCACGCCAGTGGGGTATGTCTGACATTGGTATGGAAGCACTCAAAAACCTCCGTATGGTCGAGGCTGCCCGCGCCGAAGCTCTTCGCCTTATCAAAATCGACCCCTCGCTATCCTCCGCTCCCCTCGCTCGCGAAATTATTGAAAGCAAAGAGCACAAAGAACTCCATTTTGAGTAGCGGTTGACTGATTGGACTCATTAATGCAATCTAACATCCAGAACCTCAACAAAGGCGAATGGATGAAAAAAAGGAAAAGTTCTTCTACCGAGCAATCCCTACCGCTCACAGAAGATACCAACGAACTTGTTAAGCTGTACATGAAATCTTGTGGCGTGAATGTCTACGAGAGCTACACCATTGCTCAAAGTAATTTCGGTGATTACTTTACGAGTCGCAAGGGTAGCCGCGTTCTCAGAGACGCTTTCTCTAAGCGCACTAAAATCGGTTTACGCAGACGCATGAGTTGGCTTGCACCGAATATTCGTGCAATTGTCGACAATCAGCCTAGCCGCGAGAAAGTCCTTAGTATCTGGCAACTGGGGGCTCGCAAGCATCCAGGGTCACTTACTATGTACCTCAACAGGCAAGGTGGTGTATTCTTTGCACTCAATATTTGCAGCCACGAATTCGAGCTGCAATACCTGCAACCGCTCGAATTCACAGATTACCGTGTCTGGTCGAATGGCCTTGTTTTAGCAGCGGTCAAACAGTTCCAGACCCCTGAGGCGGTCGAGCAGCTCTTCAAGCAACTCTTGGCTGAAGTTGGTGAATAAATCCTTCTCT
>JACCDR012410576.1_pt1 | contig 16023 bp, 12 predicted proteins | sample 7446431 | NCBI WGS metagenome assembly JACCDR01 (sample SAMN15323443, study PRJNA562643) | freshwater metagenome | isolation source: river surface water | place: USA:Blue River Watershed | collected 2017-08-17 | reverse complement strand
TCAAGCCGCTGCTGGAGGCGCTGCACCGGTTGCAGCAAAACCCCGGGGCCGGCATGCGGCTGCGCACCGCGCTGGTGACGGCGCGCAGCGCACCGGCGCATGAACGCGCTATCCGCACACTGAGGCAGTGGCAGGTGGAGTTGGACGAAGCGATGTTCCTGGGCGGGCTGGCGAAAGGCATGTTTCTGCGCGAATTTGAGCCCGACTTTTTCTTCGACGACCAGACCGGCCACATTCTGAACGCGTCGGCCCACGTGCCTTCAGGGCATGTGGCGGCAGGGGTGTCCAACCCGTAGAGCGCGGGCCACGCCGCCGTGTGGCCCCCACTTCAAGCGGGGCGCAGCAACAGCCCGGCTGCGGCCAGCACCAGCAGCAGGCTGCCCAACACGGCCGGCCAGATCCAGCGCGAGGGCGGGCCTTGCCGCAGCGGGGGTTTGGGCGGGATGCCGAGCAGCGGCCGGGGGCTGCTGACCGGGCCCGGCACGCTGTCGCCCAGGCCGCTGCTGGGGTAGCCCGAGATGCCCGCCGCCGGCGCGGCCAGCAGTTCGCGCAGGGCATCGATGCTTTGCAAGCGCTCGTGTGGGCGCACAGCCAGGCCGGCGTCGATGGCGGCCAGAAAGCCACGCGAGTAACGGCCCCGGCCCACCTTGGGGGCGCTGACCATGTCGTCACGCGCCATGCGGGTCATCGACGGTGGTGGCGGGCGGCCGGCGATGGCGGTGTACAGCACCGCACACAGCGCGTAGATGTCGGTCCAGCCGCCGCGGCGCACGGTCAGCGCGCCGTCGGCGTGTTCCACCGCGCCAAAGCCGTCGCGCAACGCCGGTGCATAACCGGCGCCGGCCTGCGCGATGGCGCGGCTGGCAGCACCCAGGCCCAGCAGCAGCGGCTGCGAGGCCTGGTCGAGGTAAGACTCGGCGCGGTTGCTGAACTGCAGCCAGATGCTGCACAGCGAGACATCACCGTGGTGGGCACCGCGCACGTGCAGCGCCTCCAGCGCGTCCATCACCGGCGGCAGCATGCCACGCAGCCACACCTCGCTGGGCGGTGTGCCCAGGCCCTGCAGCCAGTCGCCCAGCGTGGCCCCTTCCACCAGGGGCATCAGCTGGTAGGCGGTGCCGTCTTGCTCCCAGTGGCGCAGCACCGGCACCAGCGCCGGGTGTTTCACGTCGGCCAGCAGCTGGGCCTCGTTCAGGAAAGCCTGATGACCGGCGTTGAACGCGGCCTCGGCCTGCACGCTGCGCGCCACCACACGGCCATCGGGCCGGCGCAGCGCCAGTTCAGAAGGCAGGTACTCTTTCAGCGCCAGACGGCGCTCGCGCCGGTTGTCGACGGCGGCGTACACCGCCGAGGTGGTGCCCTGCCACAGCAACTGCAGCACTTGCAGGTCTTGCAGCCGGTGGCCCGCAGGCAACGGCAGGCACTCCCCGGCATTCCTGCCTTCGGAAGTGGCTGCATCAGCAAGGGCTACGACTGAGTTATCCGACATCTCGGGCCACGTACCCGGCCCGGTGGTCGGGGGCGCGGGTCGTGTCTTTCATCGCTGGGTGGCGGGGCGACCACGCGGCCGCCATTGTCTGTGGCATGGGCTGCGTGTCGACTTCACCTGATCAGGGGGTCTTGAAATCACCGCCCCAGGCCACCGCCAGACGGTCGGGGTTGAGATGGGTGCGCCAGGCGGTATTGACGGCTTGCAGTGTCACCCTGGCAATCGCTTCGTCTACGTTTTGAGACAATTGAAATGTGCGATTCAAGTGCAAATTGCTCACCAATTGCGCCGCAACCGTGGCGTCTTGTGCACGGCCCAGGCGGCGCGCGGCCAGCAGACCCTGGCGCGCGTCTTCCAGCTCGGCCGCCGTGTAGCCATCTTTTAGCGAGCGCAGCAGTTCTTCACGCCACGCGGCCTCGACCCGGGGTTGGTTTTGCGGCGCAAAGATGGCGGTGCTGACCCACAGAGAATTCAGGTCCACCGGGCTCCATTGCACGAAAGAGCGCACGTCGTAGCTCAGCCCCTCCTTTTCGCGGATGCGCTGCCACAGGCGTGAATTGCCACCGCCGCCAAAGATGTAGTTGGCCACCATGAAGGCCGCGTAGTCGGGGTGTGCGTCGTTCAGCGGCAGCGGCAGTTGCGCTTGCAAGGCCGCGTTTTGTTTGTCGGGTACGGGCAGCAGCAGGCGCAGCGGCGGCACGGCCACCAGCGGCTGCGGCAGGCGCTGGTAGGCCGGTGCGTCAGCGGCCACCGCCGTCCAGCCGTCAAAGGCGCGCTGCAGTGCGGCTTGCACGGCCGCCGGGTCCAGGTCGCCCACGGCCACAAACTCGCCCCGTTGTGCGCCGATAAAGCGGTCGTAGACCCGGCGCACATCGTCCATTTGCAGCGCTTGCACGGCGGCCACGGTTTCGTCGAAGGTCTCGGCGTAGCGGGGGTCGCCTTGGGGGTAGGGGTTGCCATGGCGGGCCAGCGCCTGCGACACCAGCGACTCGGGTTCCTTGCGCTGCTCTTCCAGGGAGGCCAGCCACTGGCGGCGGGCCTCTTCCAGCGTGGCGGCTTCAAAGCGGGGGTTGCGCAGCACACGGCCCAGCAGTTCGATGACGGCGGGCAGGTTGTCGCGTGTGGTGGTGATGCCCACCGTGAGCCGCTGGCCGGCGGCGCCGAAGTTCACATCGGCGCGCAGGCGGTCGAAGCTGTCGTTGATCTGTTGCCGACTCAGGCCCTGTGCACCCTTGCCCAGCAAGGCGCCGAGCATGCCCACCGCCGCGCCCTGGCCCTGCAGCGAGGCCTGGTCACCAAAGTGCAGTTGCAGCCGCGCCTGCACGGCGCGGCCGCGGGTGCCCTTGGGCAACAACGCCACTTGCAGACCCGCAACTTGCAACCCCGCCACCTGCAAACCCGCCGGTGCCGGGCCACCCAGGCGCGAACGCAGCGTGCGTGCGTCCAGGTTGGCCGGTGTGGCCTCGAAGGCCTCGGCCACGGCCACGGCGCTGTCACCGGTGAAACCCTGCAGTTGCTGCGCCACGTCCACCAGCGCCGGCGCCGGTGCGCGCTGCGCCTGCTGCACCGGCAGGTACTGGGCTACCGTGCGGTTGTCGGGCAGCAGATAGGTTTGCACCACACGCTGCACGTCGGCCAGCGTGGCCTGGCGCACGCGGTTGCGGTCCAGAAAATACAACCGCCAGTCACCCTTGGCGATGGCGCTGGACAGCGCCACGCCCACACGTTCGGGGTCGGTGAAACCCTGCTCCCAGGCGTTGAGCCACTGCGTGCGTGCGCGCTCCAGTTCGTCGGCCGTAAACGGTGTGGCTGCCAGGGTGTCGAGCACGCCGGCCATCGCCGCGCGTGCCGGCTCCACCGCCTGGCCGGGCGCCAGTTGCGCGCCCACCAGCAGCCCGCCCGGTTCGGCCAGCGCCAGTGTGGTGCCAAACACGCCGGCGGCCTGTTGGGTGTCCACCAAGGCTTTGTGCAAGCGACCGGCCGGTGCGTCGGCCAGCATTTGCGACAGCAGCGTGGCCGCCGCGCTGTCGGGGTGGGCCGCCGGCGGCAGGTGGTAGGCCATGTAGATGATGGGTGTGCCACCGACGCGCCGCACGGTGACGCTGCGCTCGCCGTCTTGCGCCGGGTCCAGCGTGTAGGTGGGGCGCAGCACACGCTGCGGCTTTGGTATGCCGCCAAAACTCTGCACCACCCACTGCAGCACCTGGTCGGGCTTGAAGCGGCCGGCGACGATGAGCGTGGCGTTGTCGGGCTGGTAGTACTGGCGGTAGAAGGCCTGCAAGCGGCTGATGTCCACGTTCTCGACATCGCTGCGCGCACCGATGACGCTTTTGCCGTAGTTGTGCCAGTCGTACATGGCGCTGAGCGTGCGCTGGAACAGCACCCCGCCGGGGTTGTTCTCGCCCGACTCCATTTCGTTGCGCACCACCGTCATCTCGCTGTCGAGGTCGGCTTTGGCGATGAAGCTGTTGACCATCACGTCGGCCTGCCACCCCAGGTACCAGCGCAGGTTGTCGTCGTTGGCCGCAAAGCTGGCGAAGTAGTTGGTGCGGTCAAACGACGTCGTGCCGTTGGCGCGCAGGCCGCGCCGCGTGAATTCTGCAAAGGCGTTGCGCGTGGTGGGCGTGCCCTTGAACACCAGGTGCTCCAGCAGGTGCGCCATGCCGGTTTCGCCGTAGTTTTCATGCCGGCTGCCCACGCGGTAGGTGACGTTGACGGTGGTGGTGGGCTTGCTGTCGTCGGGCACCAGCAGCACCTGCAGGCCGTTGGGCAGCCGGTACTCGGTGATGCCTTCCACCGTGGCCACGGGTGCGGGCAGCGCGGGCGCAGCGGCGGTTTGCGACAACGCCGGGGCCGCAGGCCAAAACAGCGTGCTGGCGGCCAACGCGCTGAAAGACAACGCGTAGAAAACAGACTTGAAGCTTCGTGGGGCAGTCATGCAAGGCAGTGTGGAGTACAGGGTTGACGGTAGGCGACTGCGGGTGCAGCGGCGGCGGGGTTGGCATTCAATGGCGGCCTTCGGGGGTGCGTGGGCGCGACGGCAGGCAAGGTCACACCATATACCGCTGCAGCCGCTGCAGGTCGAGCACCCGCACGCCGCCGTATTCCACGCGTATGACTTGCGCCGCCTGCAGCGAACGCAGCGCCTCGTTCACACGCTGCCGGCTCAGGCCCACCAGGTAACCCAGTTCCTGCTGCGTGATGCGCAGCAGCTCACCCACACCGGGGTAGAGCACGGGGTGGAACAACGCCGCCAGGCTGCGCGCCACACGCTCGTCGGGGTGGGTGAGGCGGTCGATCTCGCGTGCCGCGATGAACTGGCCCAGGCGTTCGTTCAGCTGGTTCATCACAAAGCGGTTGAAGCCGATGCTGCGGTCCAGCAGCCAAGTGAAGGTGGGGGCCGGTATGCCCGCCACGACGCTGCTGCGCAGGGCCTGGATGTTGTAGCGGTAGACCTCGTTTTTCAGCACCGTGCCCTCGCCAAACCAGCCGCCCGAAGGCACGCCGGTGAAAGTGATGGGCACCGCGCCGCGTGCTACTGCGCTGTCGTTGCTCATCTTCAGCAGCCCGTCGATGACGCCAAACCAGTACGTCACCGGCTTGCCCACGCGGCACAACAACTCGCCCGCTTGCACCTCCACCACACGCAGGTCGGCCAGCGCACGCTGGTGCTCGGGGCCGGCCAGCGTGTGCAACCAAGGGATGTGTTCCCAGTCGGCCTGCAACGCAGCGCGCGAACGGGTGTGCGAGACGCGCTTGGCATCCCGGGCTGACGGGAAAGCATGCGTGGCCATGAAAAAAATGAGGAGGGTGGGTGGTCAGGGAATGACCTCTTGGTGCGAACCCGTAAATTGTCGTCGCAATGACAACATGGCGTCAAAGTCCAGCCCAGAATCAGCGCCAGTTTCAAGGAGACAAGCCCGTGCAGACGACGTTCCCACGTCTCATGCTGGACCACGCCAAGCAAAGGCCCGACGCCCCTGCCTTGCGCGAAAAGGTCTTCGGCATTTGGCAAACCACCACCTGGGCCGCGCTGGCCCTGGAGGTGCGTGCGCTGGCCTGTGGCCTGGCCGCCGCCGGCCTCAAGCGCGGCGACCACGCTGTGGTGGTGGGCGAAAACCGCCCGCGCCTGTACGCCAGCATGCTGGCCATCCAGTCGCTGGGTGGCGTGCCGGTGCCGCTGTACCAAGACGCCGCACTCACCGAGTACGTGTTCCCCATCAACAACGCCGAGGTGCGCTTTGCCATTGTTGAAGACCAGGAGCAGGTCGACAAGATGCTGGAGTTGCGCAGCGCAAGCTGCCCGCAGCTCGGCCACATCTGGTTTGACGACCCGCGCGGTCTGCGCAAATACGATGAGCCCGGCCTGGCTTCACTGGACGACCTGATCAAAACCGGCCAGGCGCACAACAGCCGCCACGCCGGCTTCTTCGACACCGAGGTGGCGCAGGCCCAGCCGCAAGACGTGGCAGCGATGTTTTTCACCAGCGGCACCACGGGCAACCCCAAGGGCGTGGTGCACACCCACTTCACGCTGCTGGACCGTGCGGCCGCCGGCCAGAAATTCGACAAGCTCACCAGCAGTGAAGAAGTGCTGGCCTACCTGCCCCCGGCCTGGATAGGCCAGAACATCTTCAGCTACGCGCAGTGGCTGGCCTGCGGCTACGTGGTGAACTGCCCCGAAAGCGCGGCCACGGTGATGATCGACCTGAAAGAAATCGGGCCCACCTATTACTTTGCGCCGCCGCGTGTGTTTGAAGGCCTGCTGACCAGCGTGATGATCCGCATGGAAGACGCCTCACGCTTCAAGCGCTGGCTGTTCAAACGCAGCATGGACCTGGCGCGCCGTGTCGGCCCGGCGCTGATGGACAAACGCCTGGACACCCGCCAAGCGGGGGGCAAGGCCGGCAACACCCCCAGCGTGGGTGCGCTGGACCGGCTGAAGTACGCACTGGGCAACCTGGCCATCTACGGCCCGCTGCGCAATTCACTGGGCCTGAACCGCGTGCGTGTGGCCTACACCGCCGGCGAGGCCATCGGCCCCGACCTGTTCACCTTCTACCGCAGCATCGGCATCAACCTGAAGCAGTTGTACGGCAGCACCGAGACCGCCGTGTTTGTGTGCCTGCAGCCCGACCACGAGGCCAAGGCCGACACCGTGGGCGTGCCAGTGGAGGGTGTGCAGATCAAGGTGGCTGAAAACGGCGAGATCATGGTCAAGAGCCCGGGCCTGCTGAAGGAGTACTACAAAAACCCGGCCGCCACCGCCGAGGTGCTGACCGCCGACGGCTGGTACCACACCGGTGACGCCGGTTTTCTGGACGCCAGCGGCCACCTGAAGATCATCGACCGCGCCAAGGACGTGGGCCGCCTGCGCGGTGGCACGGCCGACGGCGCCATGTTTGCGCCCAAGTACGTCGAAAACAAGCTCAAATTTTTCCCCTTCATCAAGGAAGCGGTGGCCTTTGGCGACCAGCGCGACAAGGTCTGCGCCTTCGTCAACATCGACTTCGAAGCCGTGGGCAACTGGGCCGAGCGGCGCAACCTGCCCTATGCCGGTTACACCGACCTGGCCAGCAAAAAAGAGGTGTTGGCGCTGGTGAAGGACTGTGTGGAGAAGGTCAACGCCGACCTGGCGCAAGACGCCATGCTGGCCGGCAGCCAGATCAGCCGCTTTTTGGTGCTGCACAAGGAACTGGACGCCGACGACGGCGAGATGACCCGCACGCGCAAGGTCAAGCGCGGCACCATCGGTGACAAGTACCGGGTGCTGGTGGACGCCCTGTACGGCGGCAAGACCGAGCAGTTCATCGAAACCGCCGTGAAGTTTGAAGACGGCCGCAGCGGCAGCGTCAGCGCCACGCTGCCCCTCGTCGACGCCAAGACCTACCCGGCCGTGCAGAAAGCAGCCTGACCGTGACGAACAAAACGATAGGCGACGTCATCCTGGACGTGAAGAACATCAGCCTGCGCTTTGGCGGCGTGAAGGCGCTGACCGACATTTCCTTCAACGTGAAGGAACACGAGGTGCGCGCCATCATTGGCCCCAACGGTGCGGGCAAGAGCAGCATGCTGAACTGCATCAACGGCGTGTACACGCCACAAGAAGGCAGCATCAGCTTTCGCGGCCAAACCTTCAGCCACATGAACAGCCGGCAGGTGGCCGAGATGGGCGTGGCACGCACCTTTCAGAACCTGGCGCTGTTCAAGGGCATGAGTGTCATCGACAACATCATGAGCGGGCGCAACCTGCGCATGAAGACCAACATTTTCCAGCAGGCCATACGCTGGGGTGCGGCCGAGCGCGAGGAAAGCGAGCACCGCGCTTTTGTTGAACGCATCATCGACTTTCTGGAAATCCAGGCCCACCGCAAAACCCCCGTGGGCCGCCTGCCCTACGGGCTGCAAAAACGCGTGGACCTGGGCCGCGCGCTGGCCATGGAGCCGCAGGTGCTGCTGCTGGACGAACCCATGGCCGGCATGAACGTTGAAGAGAAGCAGGACATGAGCCGCTTCATTCTGGACGTGAACGACGAGTACGGCACCACCATCGTGCTGATCGAACACGACATGGGCGTGGTGATGGACATCAGCGACCGTGTGGTGGTGCTCGACTACGGCAAAAAGATCGGCGACGGCACACCGGCCGAGGTGCGCGCCAACCCCGACGTCATCAGTGCCTACCTCGGCACTTCACACTGAACGGGGCCGCGCATGGGATTCCTGATTGAAACCGTGATCGGCGGCCTGATGGCCGGCATGCTGTATTCGTTGATTGCGCTGGGCTTTGTGCTCATCTTCAAAGCCAGCGGCGTGTTCAACTTTGCGCAAGGCGCGATGGTGTTGTTTGCCGCGCTGGCGATGGCCCGTTTTTCTGAATGGCTGCCCGCACTGCTGGGGCTGCAGAGCAAGGTGCTGGGCAACGTGCTGGCATTCGCCTGCGCACTGGTACTGATGGTGGCGGCAGCCTGGGTGATTGAGCGCCTGGTGCTGAGCAAGCTGGTGAACCAGGAAGGCATCACACTGCTGATGGCCACTTTAGGCATCGCGTACTTTCTGGACGGCTTTGGCCAAACGCTGTTTGGCAGCGAGATCTACAAGATCGACATCGGCCTGCCCAAAGACCCGATGTTCCTGCTGGAAGGTGTGTTCCAAGGCGGTGTGCTGGTGAACAAAGAAGACCTCTACGCCACGGCCATAGCGGCGGCGCTGGTTGTCGCGCTGAGCCTGTTTTTCCAGTTCACCGCCACCGGCCGCGCGCTGCGCGCGGTGGCCGACGACCACCAGGCCGCACAGAGCATCGGCATCCCGCTGTCGCGCATTTGGGTCATCGTCTGGAGTGTGGCCGGCTTCGTGGCACTGGTGGCCGGCATGATCTGGGGCAGCAAGCTGGGTGTGCAGTTCTCGCTGAGCCTGGTGGCGCTGAAGGCCTTGCCGGTGGTCATTCTGGGCGGTCTGACCAGCGTGCCCGGGGCCATCGTGGGCGGTCTCATCATCGGTGTCGGCGAAAAAGTGTCCGAGGTTTACCTTGGCCCCTCGCTGGGCGGCGGCATCGAGATCTGGTTCGGCTACGTGCTGGTGTTGTTTGTGTTGCTGGTGCGGCCGCAGGGCCTGTTCGGCGAAAAAATCATTGACCGCGTATGAAGCCCCCAAGCTCACTTCGTTCGCTGCACCCCAGGGGGGCGCTGGCCTCCTTTGGGACGGCCCGGCAGGAGACCTGACCATGCTGTACAGAGAAAACGGCCAGTTCAAGACGTCCTACCTGAAGGACCAGCAGGTCTTTCCAATCACGCAAGACCGCATCGGCATCTTGCTGCTGGTGCTGGTGGCGGTGTTTGTGGTGCCGTTCATGGCCGACGAGTACATCTTCCGCGCCATTCTCATTCCCTTCCTCATTTTGTCGCTGGCGGCACTGGGCTTGAACATCCTGGTGGGCTACTGCGGCCAAGTGTCGCTGGGCACGGGCGCCTTCATGGCGGTGGGGGCCTACGCGGCCTACAACTTCATGGTGCGCGTGGAGGGCATGCCGCTGTTGGCCGCTGTGTTGCTGGGCGGTTTGTGCGCCACCGTGGTGGGGGTGTTCTTCGGCATCCCGTCGCTGCGCATCAAGGGGCTGTACCTGGCGGTGGCCACACTGGCGGCACAGTTTTTTGTCGACTGGGCTTTTTTGCGCGTGTCCTGGTTCACCAACAACTCGTCGTCGGGTTCGGTATCGGTCTCGGGCCTGAACGTGTTTGGCATCAGCATCAACACGCCGCATGAAAAGTACCTGCTGTGCCTGGCCTTCCTGATCGTCTTTGCCTGGATGGCAAAGAACCTGGTGCGCAGCCACATCGGCCGTGAATGGATGGCCATTCGCGACATGGACGTGGCCGCAGCCGTCATCGGCATTCGGCCGGTGTACGCCAAGCTCACGGCCTTTGCCGTCAGCAGCTTTATGGTGGGCGTGGCCGGCGCGCTGTGGGGCTTTGTGCACCTGGGTTCGTGGGAGCCGGCGGCGTTTTCCATCGACCGCAGTTTCCAGCTGCTGTTCATGATCATCATCGGTGGCCTGGGCACCATCATGGGCAGCTTCTTTGGCGCCGCCTTCATCGTCGTGCTGCCGATCTTCCTGAACCGCGCGCTGCCTGCTCTGGGCGACTTGGTGGGCGTCACCATCAGCACCGCCGCCGTGGCCCACACCGAGCTGATGATCTTCGGCGCGCTGATCGTGTTTTTCCTCATCGTTGAACCCCATGGCCTGGCGCGGCTGTGGTCGATGGGCAAGGAAAAACTGCGCCTGTGGCCTTTCCCGCATTGACAGGGGCGGGCACCCGAAAAACGGCCGACGGGCCGCATTGCTCTGGCAAGCACTGACGAGTGCGCTCTTTTTTTGTGATCCCCCTACTGGAGGCAGACCCATGAGATTCAAGACCATCGCCATGGCGGCCACGCTGGCCGCTGCTGCTGCCGCAGCGCTGTACAGCACAGCCGCCCTGGCGCAAGCCAAGGTGCAGTTTTTCCCCAGCCTGACCGGCCGCACCGGCCCCGTGGCACCCAACGCCACACCGTTTGCCAACGGCTATGCCGACTACATGAAGCTGGTGAACCTGCGCGGCGGCATCAACGGCGTGATGACGCTGGTGGAAGAGTGCGAAACCGCCTACGCCACCGACCGCGGCGTGGAGTGTTACGAACGCCTGAAGGGCAAACACGGCGGCGCCACCGTGTTCCAGCCGCTGTCCACCGGCATCACCTTCGCGCTGACCGAGAAGGTGCCCAACGACAAGATCCCGATGATCACGTCGGGCTACGGCCGCAGCGACTCGGCCGACGGCAGTGTGTTCAAGTGGAACTTCCCGCTCATCGGCCACTACTGGGTGGCCGGCGACACCGTGTTGCAGCACATCGCCAAGAAAGAAGGCGGCTGGGACAAGTTGAAGGGCAAGAAGATCGCCGTCGTCTACCACGACAGCCCGTTCGGCAAGGAACTGCTGCCCATCGTGCAGGAGCGGCAAAAGATGCACGGTTTTGAGGTGCAGCTGCTGCCCGTGCCGGCGCCGGGTGTGGAGCAAAAGGCGATCTGGCTGCAGGTGCGCCAGCAGCGCCCCGACTTCGTGATCATGCAGACCTGGGGCGTGATGACGGCCACCGCCATCAAGGAAGCGGTGGCCACCGGCTACCCGCGCGAGAAGATGTTTGGCACCTGGTGGAGCGGTGCCGAGCCCGACCTGCGCGACATCGGCGCTGCCGCCAAGGGCTACAGCGCGGTGATGATGCAACACGGTGCCGAACCCGACGCGCCGGTGGTGAAAGAAATCCTGGAGAAGGTGCACGCCAAGGGCCAGGGCACGGGCCCGAAAGACGAGGTGGGCCAGGTGCTGTACATGCGCGGCGTGGTGGGCGCGATGCTGGCCGTGGAAGGTGTGCGTGCGGCACAAGAACGCTTTGGCAAGGGCAAGGTGATGCTGGGCGAGCAGGCGCGCTGGGGTTATGAAAACCTGAACCTCACACAGGCCAAGCTGGACGCGCTGGGCTTCAAGGGTGTGATGCGCCCGGTGTCCACCAGTTGCTTCGACCACATGGGCTCGGCCTGGGCCCGTGTGCACACCTGGGACGGCGCCAAGTTCACCTGGGCCAGCGACTGGCTGCAGGCCGATGAGCAAATCATCAAGCCGCTGGTGCGGGCATCGGCCGAGCGTTATGCGGCGGAGAAAAAGCTGACCAAGCGCGACCCGAAAGATTGCCAGTCTTGACCCACCCCCGAAGCGGCTGCGCCGCTTCCCCCTCAAGGGGGCACCGCCAGCGGCCCGGCAAAGCCGGTTCCACGGCGGTCGCTTGAGGGGTCGGGCCCCGGCTTCGCCCGGGCCCTCTGCGATCAGTACTTGTAGGAGTGCCCGTGAGCAACATCCTTCTGAACGTCAACGGCATCGAAGTCATCTACAACCACGTCATCCTGGTGCTCAAGGGCGTGAGCCTGCAGGTGCCTGAAGGCGGTGTGGTGGCCTTGTTGGGGGGCAACGGCGCCGGCAAGACCACCACGCTGCGTGCTGTCAGCAACCTGCTGGCGGGTGAACGCGGCGAGGTCACCAAGGGCAGCATCGAACTGCGCGGTGAGCGCATCGAAAAGCTCAGCACCAGCGAGATGGTGAACCGGGGTGTCATCCAGGTGATGGAAGGGCGGCACTGTTTTGCCCACCTGTCCATCGAAGACAACCTGATGACCGGCGCCTACACCCGCAAAGACGGCAAAGCCGCCGTGGCGCAGACGCTGGAGAAGGTCTACAACTACTTTCCGCGGCTGAAAACACGGCGCAGCTCGCAGGCCGCCTACACCTCGGGTGGTGAGCAGCAGATGTGCGCCATCGGCCGCGCGCTGATGGCCAACCCGAAAATGGTGCTGCTGGACGAGCCCAGCATGGGCCTGGCGCCGCAGATCGTGGAAGAGGTGTTTGAGATCGTGAAAGACCTGAACCAGCGCGAGAAAGTCACCTTCCTGTTGGCCGAGCAAAACACCAACATGGCCTTGCGGTATTCAGACTACGGCTACATCTTGGAAAACGGCCGCATCGTGATGGATGGCGAAGCGAAGGCGCTGCGCGAAAACGAAGACGTCAAGGAGTTTTACCTGGGCATGGGCGGTGGCGACCGCAAGAGCTTCAAAGGTGGCAAGAGTTACAAGCGCCGCAAACGCTGGTTGTCATAACCCCCCCGGAGCGGCTTCGCCGCTTCCCCCCCAGGGGGGCCGCCCCAGCAGCCCGGCAAAGCCGGTTCTGCGGCGCGCGCTGGAAGGGTCGCCTTGCTTCGCAACGCTCCAGAAGATCCCTATGGCCACTGACTTCGATGACTTCGCGCTGCCACCTTTTGACGCCGCAAACGCGCTGGTGCAGCTCAAGCGCAGCCTGCGCGACCTGAAGCTGGCCGAGCGTGGCAAGGGCTTTGACCTGCGCGGCAAACCGGTGCTGGAACTGGGGGTGGAAGGCGCGCAGATCAACGTGCGCATCGCCCGCAAGCTGGCGCTAACGCCGGAATGGGACCGGCTGGTGGTCAACAGCGCCGCCGGCCAACGCAAGCTGTTGGATGACGTGAAACGGCGCCTGCAACGCTGGGAACGTGAAGACTGAGCCTGGCGCCCTGGGTGGCGCCCAACCCCACCAACACACCGCCAACGGGAGCGGCGCCATGAGTACCGAACCAAACACCCCCCTGGAATTGCGAGCGCCGGCCGCACGCGAAGCCGCCTTGATGGCCGCCCTGCCCGGCCTGGTGGCCGCCGCACAAGCCCTGCCGGCCTATGCCGAACGGCTGGCCGGCATTGACGCGCGGCAAGTCAACAACCGTGCCGCGCTGGCCCGTTTGCCCGTCACGCGCAAGCACGAGCTGTTTGAACGCCAGCAGGCGCAGCGCAGCAGCGACCCCTTTGGCGGCTTTTCAGCCATCGGCTGGGCTTCGCAGCGCGCATTGCGGCCCGCGCGGCGGGTGTACCAATCACCCGGGCCCATTTACGAACCCGAAGGCCACGCGGCCGACTACTGGCGCACCGCGCGCGCCATGCAAGCCGCTGGTTTTGTGGCCGGCGACCTGGTGCACAACAGCTTCAGCTACCACCTGACACCCGGCGCCTGGATCATGGAAAGCGGTGCACTGGCGCTGGGCTGCACCGTGTTCCCCGGCGGTGTGGGCAACACCGAACTGCAGTTGCAGGCGATGGAACACCTGCGGCCCGACGCCTATGCCGGCACGCCCAGCTTTTTGCGCATCTTGCTGGAAAAAGCCGCTGAGACCGGGGTCGCATTGCCCAGCCTGAAAAAGGCCCTGGTCAGCGGCGAGGCCTTTCCGCCCAGCCTGCGCGACTGGCTGCAGGAGCGGGGCATCGCCGGCTACCAGGCCTATGCAACGGCAGAAGCCGGCGTCATCGCCTACGAAACCCCCGCACGCCAGGGCCTGGTGCTGGACGAAGGCGTGATTCTGGAGATCGTGCGCCCCGGCACCAACGACACCGTGCCCGATGGCGACGTGGGCGAGGTGGTGGTGACGGTGCTGAACGCCGACTACCCCATGGTGCGGTTGGGCACCGGCGACCTGAGCGCCGTGCTGGCCGGCCCCTGCCCCACGGGCCGCAGCAACACGCGCATCAAGGGCTGGCTGGGGCGCGCCGACCAAACGGCCAAAGTGCGCGGCATGTTTGTACACCCCAGCCAGGTGGCCGAGGTGGTAAAGCGCCACCCGGGCCTGGGCCGGGCGCGCCTGGTGGTGGAAGGTGAGATGGCCAACGACCGCATGACACTGCACGTGGAAAGCGCCACCACCGCAGCCGGGCTGGCCGACAGCCTGGCCGCTGCCGTGCGCGACGTAACCAAGCTGCGCGCCGACATCGTGCTGGCGGCACCGGGCAGCCTGCCCAATGACGGCAAGGTGATCGAAGACAAACGCAGTTACGCCTGACCGCAAGCAGGGCCTTTGCGCGGCGGCGCAACGCTGCGCCACAACCTGCGCGAGCCGTGCACGCTTGCCCCGCAAAACCAGACGCTGCGCAGGGCCAAACCCGCCGCGCAGCGGGTAGCCATTGCTACGTGTTTTCCACGCAAACCCTGTCAGCGCTGCTGGCTACGATGCGTTGTAGACGCGCTTTTCTTCTTTCTTTTGCGCCCTTCATCAACAGCCCACGGAGACCCCACCCATGAACTCAACTGCCTTCACCCGCCTGGCTATCGCCACGGCCGCCCTGGCCGCAGCCGGCGTTGCTGCCGCCTATCCGGAAAAGCCCATCACCATCGTTGTGCCTTTTGCGGCTGGTGGCCCCACCGACAAGGTGGCGCGCGACTTTGCCGAGGCCATGCGCAAGCCGCTGGGCGGCGCCACGCTGGTGGTTGAAAACGTCGGTGGTGCCGGTGGCACGCTGGGCGCGGGCAAGGTGGCCAAGGCCGCCCCCGACGGCTACACGGTGCTGCTGCACCACATCGGCCTGTCCACGTCGCCCGGCCTGTACCGCAAGCTGGCCTACAACACGCTGGAAGACTTTGAATACCTGGGCATGGTCAACGACGTGCCGATGACACTGCTGGGCCGCAAGACGCTGCCGGCCACCAACTTCGCTGAGCTGACGAAGTGGATCAATGACAACAAGGGCAAGATCAACCTGGCCAATGCCGGCCTGGGCTCGGCTTCGCACCTGTGCGGCCTGATGTTCCAGAACGCCATCAAGGTGGACATGACCACCGTGCCCTACAAAGGCACGGCACCGGCGATGAACGACTTGCTCGGCGGCCAGGTCGACCTGATGTGCGACCAGACCACCAACACCACGGGCCAGATCGCTGCCGGCACGGTGAACGCCTACGCAGTGACGACGTCCAAGCGCATCAACACCCCCGTGCTGGGCAAGCTGCCGACGCTGGACGAATCGGGCCTGAAAGGTTTCAACGTCAGCATCTGGCACGGCCTGTACGCACCCAAGGGCACACCCAAGCCCGTGCTGGACAAGCTGAACGCAGCGCTGAAAGAAGCGCTGAAAGACCCCGAGTTCATCAAGCGCCAAGAAGCCCTGGGCGCCGTGGTGGTGACCGACAACCGCACCAGCCCCGCCGAGCACAAGAAGTTCGTGACGGCCGAGATCGACAAGTGGGGTGCCGTCATCAAAGCCGCAGGGCAATACGCCGACTGAGGACATGAGGATGCGCCTGCGCGCATCCGAATGCCGAAGGAGGAGCCGGCGCCTGCAAGCGCCGGCGCGGTCTGCAAGACCGACTGAGGACATGAGGATGCGCCTGCGCGCATCCGAATGCCGAAGGAGGAGCCGGCGCCTGCAAGCGCCGGTTCAGGCCCTCACCCTTCGCAACACCTGACCTGCCCGGTCGTCGGCCTGGCAGGCCTCTTCCACCGCCACGCGGCCGTTGACCAACACCCAGCGTATGCCTGCGGGCGCGGCGATGGGAACGTCAAACGTTGCACCGTCCAGCACCTGTTCGGCGTCAAACACCGTCACATCGGCGGCCGCGCCCACGCGCAATTCGCCGCGTGCGGCCAGCCCAAAACGCCGTGCCGTCAGGCCGGTC
>JACCDR012574280.1_pt1 | contig 16024 bp, 16 predicted proteins | sample 7446431 | NCBI WGS metagenome assembly JACCDR01 (sample SAMN15323443, study PRJNA562643) | freshwater metagenome | isolation source: river surface water | place: USA:Blue River Watershed | collected 2017-08-17 | reverse complement strand
GTACAACGCAAAGATCGCCGCCGGGCTCACCCCCGATCAGGCCCGCGCTGTCACCGCCCACCAGATCGTCCACGACGAGGCGCTCGCCAAGGCCGCCAAGGCCTAAACCTCCGCAACCCCACTGTCACCACTGGTCCCCATGCACAACCTCATCATCCTCGGGGTGCTGGCCATTCTGGCCACGCTCGTCCTCATCCACCACGCGTTCGACCGCCGCTCGGGCGTTTTCGCGCTTTCCAACGCCATCGACACCGGTACCCACGATGGAACCATCACCCGGTTGTCGGACTCCGCGATCGGGCGCTACATCGTCGTCAAGGAGGGCAGCACCGCCGGTTCGGGTGTGGCCATCTGCGGCGCTGGTGATCTGCCCCTCGGTGTGACTATCGACGAGGCGGCGGCCAGCTCCGCACGAATCGGCTATGCGCCGTTCTCGCTGAGTGGCACCAAGCTGCTGACGGCCTCCGAGGCCATCGCGATCGGTGCGCCCATCTACACCGCTGCCAGCGGCAAGGTGCAGGATGAACCTGCCTCCGCGGGCACCTTTTACCGCCTCGGTCGCGCGCTCTCCGCTGCAGCCGCTGATGGCGACCTCATCGAGGTTGAAACCTACGCCCCGGTCAAAGTGGTGGTCATTGCCGCACTCACCTCGACCAACGGCACGGCGGCTGCCGCCTCTGCGAACTTGGCAAACCTTGCCGCTGAGGCCGAGAAGATCGGCGACGACGTCCGCGCGCTGGGTGCCGCTCTGGCCACTGCGGCCGAGGTCAAGGTGCTCACCTAACCCATCACCCAACACCCACGGGGCTGGCGTCGTGGCGCGCCAGGGCGCCAGCCCCTCAACACCGCTCCCAAGCACAGTCTCCCGCCATGAATTCCCGCCAACTTGCCGCCCTTCTCGCCGCGTCCGGGCTCGATCTCGCATCGTCCGTCGCGCTGGCCAACGAGGGCATCCTTCCCGCGGGCACCTCGATCACCCACAATCAGGTCGCCCTCGCCAACGATTCCCTCTTCGTCGAGGGCAACTACTCGCGGCCGCTTACCAACTACGTGGTGGGCTGGGCCGACAGCTCCGACCTGATGGCCGAGCTGGACTTCGTGATGCCGCCGGTGCAGGTGCCCCGCCGGTTCTCCTACAAGTCCGCCACCAACGCCGAGGAGTTCCTCCAGGACAGCGCCGACGAGGACATCCGCGCGGTGGGTGCCGACTTCAAGGTCGTCAAGCCGTACACCTCGACCGAGGTGAACGACGCGGTCCTGAACAAGGGCCTCGTGGCCGCGATCGACCTCGACCAGGTTGCCGATCAGGCCAACTGGCGCGAGATGCACACCAGCCGCCTGATGGGGCGTCTGATGCGCGCCGAGCTGCGCCGCAGCCTCGCCCTCATCAACGCCGCCTCCAACAACACCGCCAAGACCTGGAACAGCTCGGCGGATCCGGATGCAGACGTGAACGCGGAGATCACCGCGGCCGCCGACATTCACGGCGTGAAGCTCAACCGCGTGTACTTCGGCGAGAGCGCGTGGAACCTGCGCCTCGCTGCGTTCCGTGCGCAGAACACCGCCGGCGGGTTTGCCTCCTCCGGGATGACCCCGGATCAGCTGGCCAGCTGGCTGGGTGTGGACCGGGTGTTCAAGAGCGGTTCCCGCTACCAAAACACCAGCTCTGCCAAGGCCCAGTTTGGTGGCTCCCGTGTGTTCGCCTTCATGGCGATGGACGGTGCCTCCGAGCAGGATCCCTCCAACTGCAAGCGGTTCTGGAGCCCCTGCGTGGATGGCTCGATGTTCCGCGTGTACGAGCAGCAGGTTTCGGCCAAGAAGTTCCTGATCACGGTCGAGCACTACTCGCTGCCCAAGATCACCTCCACCCTCGGCATCCGTAAGCTGACCATCAGCTGATCGGTTCGAGAGGATGTACCCCGGGGGCGTGGATCGAATTCCTGCGCGATCCACGCCCCTTTCAATTCCACACCATGGCCACCGTCCATATTCTGCCCGTCGTGGGCATCCCGGACCACGGTCATCGAATCCACCACATTCCCTTGGGGGATTTGGCTCTGCACGCAGGGCAGCCTTGCTGCTGGTGCTTTCCGCTTGAGCTGGAGCCGGGGATCTTTGTCCACAACGCCAAGGACTGCCGCGAGGCGATGGAACGCCAAGGCATTCCGACCGGTCGAATGTGGGCCTCTGTGTGCGAGTACGTAGCGACCTAAGCTCAACCCCTTTCGACCATGCCCTGGACCGCCATCACCGAAGCCACTCTCGAGTCCCACGCCGTTGCGTCGCTGCTTGAGGTGTGCAAGTCGACCGATGCCGATCTGGTGACCAACCGGTTCACCCAGATCCGGGACAGCGTGGTGCAGCAGATCCGGGTAGCCATTGCATCCGGAGACAACGATCTCGACTCGGACGAGACCCTGATTCCGCAGGAGCTGGTCTCGTGTGCCGCCTGGCTGATCATCGAGCAGCTGGTGGCGGCAATTCCCGGCAATGCGCTCCCGTTGAGCGAAGACCAACGGTCTGTTCTTAGGTCGGAGCGGGCCCGGCTCGACAAGGTCGCTGCCGGCGACCTGCTGGTGTCGGCGCCAGCCGACCCCGAGGAGGAATCCACGGTGCCCACCTCTGGACCTTCCGTGACGGAGGTTGGATCGCGTGGTCGGCTCTACAGCCGCAGCAGCCTGTCGGGCCTCTGATCGGCTTCCTGCGTTCCCCGCGAACGGGCATTCCCGTCGCGCCCTAGGACGATGCGGGCATGGTCTGCATGCTCGTCCGGATCCTGATGGCGTTTTCTCTTGCCGTGGCGGTGTCGGCCGCAACGGTCACCGGCACCTTCAAACTGGCTGACGGCACCGCGTACACGTCCACGGTCACGTTCCGGCCGGTGTCCAGTCCCAGCATGGTTGGCGCGGATGTTGTGACCGGCGCCGACATCAAAGTCACCCCAAGCTCCGGGGGGTACGTTTCGACAAGCCTCTCGGCCGGCTACTACTCGGTCTACCTGGGCTCAACGCGGCGGTTCACCATCGCCGTGCCGTCGGGCAGCGACGCTGTGGATGTGACCAGCATCCTGACCACGCCGGCGTGGTTTGTTCCGGGTGAGGCTGGGGCATCGGGGATCATCACCAACACCTACGCCAAGGCGACAACTAACGCTCCTGGCACTGTCCTGATCGATGCAGCGTCAACCAATCCGGTGGTCTACCTAAAGGAGTCGGTGGACGCCTTAGTGGCGCCGCTGGGGTCTCGAATCAACGGGCTGCAGCTCGTGGCCAGTGAATCCGCGCTGACCACAACCGATCCAACCAACGGCTACTCGGCGCGTGTGTTCACGGCTACCAGTTCAGCGGACTGGATATGGAATGCCTTTGAGGGTGGCGCGGACGTCAGCGGGGAGCGGGTTCGGCCAACCAACTACGTTACTGGCTCCTGGATCAAGACAACGGCTTGGGCCACCAGCAAAAGCCTTGGGGCCAGCAAAGGGGCAGCGCTTGATTCCAGCGGTCAGTTGACGGCTTCGACTGCTACAAAAACGCAGGTGGACAACACCAAAGCGCAGTTTGCGACCGTGGCCGACATGATTGCCAGCGGCTCAAATTGGACCACAAACACAGTAGTTTCCGCTGGTGGGCGTGTTACGGCTTTGGATGGCGGAGGAGGCGACTTCAGATACGTATCATCTTCTGTCGGTTCCACCAACTGGGGAACAATCTTTGCAAGCAGCTCGTCGTCTTTTGTTTGGCAGCGTGTCCAAGATGGAAACATCGTTAATTCACGCTGGTACGCGCTTGTAATGGGAACTGGCAATGGTGTTTTGAACACCACAAAAATCCAGCAGGCGCTTGATTACACCGGCACCTTAGAGGGTGGGCAATTCTACATTGCTGACTATGTTGCGGTCGGTGAGGGCGCAACGGCTGGGGTTGGGTTGGTAATGCCAAAAAACACGCGCATCATTGGCCAGCCAGCTTCTCCGTTTTCTGAATTGGCAACGTTCACCCCAGGAGCCTCTACTTACAAGGGTGGATACGCCGGCGGGTTCTACGTTGATAACGGAGCAAACATCACGCTTTTGAAGTTTGATTCGGTCAACGGTTACCTTAGGCAAACGAGCCAAACTATTTGGGATGGCACTATTGCTACCAACAAATACTACGTGAACAGCGGATTGTATGGAATCATGCTGTGCGGAAACTCTCCAAACCAAAGCAACACCGCAAGGCCATTAGTGTACGCAGAGTCGCTGTGGAACATCACGATTCAAAACTGCGGATTTGTCAACGCGGCTGGGCCGGTGTGTTGGTTCAGGGATTGTAATGGTATAATCTTCCGGGAAAACAACATCGTGACCGGTCGAAGGCTGATTGTTGACGACTGCGGCGATTACGATTTTAGCGACAATTGGTTTTACGGATCTTACGGCCCAAACTGGCTGTTCCTGAATTCTTGGAAAGGGACTTTTTCAAACAACCAGACAGGGAATTCCGTTGCTGGTCACCGCGGAACAATCAGTGGTGTGTCCGGAAACGTGCTGACGGCTGCGGCGCACGGGATGTACTCGACGCACCTTGTTTGGATCTATTCCACTGGGAGCCTTCCATCTCCTTTGGTTTCGACGCGTCCGTACTATGTGATTCGGTTGACCGCCGACACGTTTTCCCTGGCGTCAACTCTAGCTAACGCGAGCGCAGGAACCGCCGTCACGCTCACTACGGCTGGATCTGGAACGATGACATTCACCGATGGGCCGTCAGTTTCTCATCATCTGGTAAGCCCATCTGGTGGCGGCACGTTCTCCGCTAGATCCGGAACAGTCCGAAATGCGTTTGTCGGAAACCGGTCGGATCAAAATTTTGAGGGTGGATGGGTGCTGGACGGCGCAAGCGAAAACACCTTTGCTGGAAACTACGTAATTGAGGGCAATTACCTTAACAGCGGGAGCCAAACTGCGGTTATCCTAACCAACTCCGCCGTCAGGAATATCATAAACGGCTTCACTGTAGATTCCAGCTTTGGGCTTGGCATCTCTGTTGGGGATAACTGCGATGCAAACTTTTTTGGCGCAAACAGCATAAATGCGACAAACCGCATTGCGATATCGTCCACCGGAACTTCCGGAAACTTTTATGGCGTGGCCGGCATAGGGTCGTCGACCAACATCGCTATCGGGTCTATTAACGCGTCCAGTTCGATCACGGGAACCAGCATAACGGTCACCAATGCCGCTACCGCTGGAACCGTTGCAGTGGGATCTACCGCCTCCGGAACGGTGGCGACATTCACAGGTGGAACGGCTGGCGCACCAATCACTACGTTTGTGCGGTCAGGACAACCTACAATTGGTGTCAAAGCGTCCGGAGGTTGGTTGTTTTCAGATGAAACAAATTTCAAAACACTGGGACAGCTTTCATGGCAATCTCCAAACTCAGTCTTTACGCTTGGAAATCCTGCCGCGTCGTCTCCATCGCCGTCCTACATCCGCGGCGAAGTCGCATTAGGAACAGACATTGAAGGCCGTGCCCTCAATCTAAGCGCAGGCATAGGCACCGGCTCTGCATCAACCGCTTCAACCATCATTGGGTTTTTTACTCCAGTGGCTGGTTCATCTGGTTCGACGCAGCAATCGCTGATCGAGCGCGTCAGGATTAATTCCACTTTGGACGCCACGTTGCTTCCGTTATGGATTAACCACAACGGCACTTTAAAGCAGGTTCAAGTAGGTGCCGCTGATTCTGGAGGCACTGGTTTCCGTATGCTCCGTATTTCTAACTAACATGAAAAAACTGATCGCACTCTTGGGATTGTTTGGTCTTGTCGCCACTGCGGATCCTGAAACTGTTCCTGCAACGTCGGTTGTCGTATCTACCGAAACTGTAACCAAGACGGTTGCACGCGAGCCAAGGCTTGTCGTGTTGCAGTTTGCGGTCGATACCGGTGAACTAAATGCAGAGGTGGCCTACGAAACCGTGACTCGGGTTGACGGAAAGGCTGTTTCTCAAGCCCCATTTAAGGCAGTGACGCTGACGTGGCAGCAGATCACCAACCTTGTCCCGTCTCTCGCGCAGTCGTTGGTTGAGTTCAAATCGGCGGCCCGAGCAAGTCTCACCAACGCTCCGTAGCCGATGGCCCTGCCAGCAAACCCCATGGAGTTTCGGGACGCCGTCGAGTGGGCGCGGCGGCGCGGTGTTCTCCCAACATCCCTCTCCAGCCGCGAGCTGGAGTCCATCCCGGCAGAGATCCGTCGGGCCTCGTTCCTGTCCGCTCGGATCACCGAGGCCGGTCTGCTGCAGGACTTCCAAGACCAGCTGGCCCAACTGGCCCGCGGGATTTCCGACGGCCCCGGGCAGGGGCTCGATCAGGCCACGGTGCGTCTGCGCCTCAAGGAGCTGATCGCTCGGTCCTCCTACCAGCCCGGCGCCGGCGCCGAGGGCGGGATTCAGGATCTGCGGTCCGACGCCCGACTCAACCTCATCATCGAGACGCAGACGCGCATGGCGCAGGGATACGGGCAATGGACCCGGACCAACTCCGACGGTGCGCGCTTGGCGTTTCCTGCCCAGGAACTCTTCCGCCAGTTCATGCGGCGGGTGCCAAGGGGTTCGGAGGTCCGGCAGGGGCAGGTCGTCGAGGTGAATCCCCGCTACTGGGAAGACCGGTGGCGAGCTGCCGGCGGCGAGATCTACGACGGGCGCATGATCGCGCTGAAGGATTCGGAGGTCTGGTCAAAGATCAGCCGCTTCGGCACCCCGTGGCCGCCGTTCGACTTCAACTCCGGGATGGGGGTCAGGAACATCGGCCGCCGGGAATGCGTCCGGCTGGGTCTGATCCAGCCCGAGCAGAGGGTTTCAGATCCCCGTCAGGAGTTCGGTCTGGACGACAGCGTCGCCGCCAACGTCTCGGACTGGGATGCCGAGCTGGCCCGGCGGCTTCAGGAAGTCCTCGAGCAGGGATTGCAGTCCGAGTTCCAGGTGAACGACGACGGCATCCTCGAGGCGATCTGACCATGGCCTTCGCTGTCCAATCGACCCCTCCGGATCCCAGCGGCCTCTTCACCACGGTGGTCGAGCGGTATGGGTCTCTTCCAGTCTACGAGGCCATCGGTGCCGCGGTGTTCGACGAGGCGCAGGCCCACCTGGCAGCGCGCGACCAGGAACCCAACAAGACCGGGTTCCCCAAGCAGCACTTCTGGGAGCGAATTGCCCGTGGAACGCGGCAGGAGGTCGACTCCAATGGCGTCACCCTGGTGTTCCCGTACCCGATGCGGGCGAAGGTGCTCGGAGCCACGATCAAGCCGGTCAAAGGCAAGTATCTCACCATTCCGGCCATCGCCGCGGCCTACGGCAAGCGCGCCGGGGAGTTCAATGGCTTGCAGTTTGCCATCGTCGATGGGGTGGGGCCGGCGTTGGTGACCGAAGGCCCCGAGGCCATGGTGGTCTACAGGCTTGTCAGGCAGGCCGTGCTCTCAGCGGATCACAATGCGCTGCCGCCGGCCGGACGACTGCTCGACAGCGCGGTCCGGGCCATTCGGGAGATCCCTCTTTAGCCTTCACACATCCCTCGCTGTTCCCCGCGAACGGGAGGCGGTGATTCGGTTCGGGCATCCTTCGGTGCGATGTCCGAGCCAACCCTTCGTTCCAGACTGATGGACGCGCTGATCGAGAAGATCGGTGGGTTGAGCTACATTGCGGATCCGCCCTCGGCGGCCGTCATTGGCGACTACGATCGGGACCTCGTCTCCAAGATCAGCCAGGCGCTGCGCCGCAGCACCGGCGAAGGCGGGTCTGGCATGTGCGTGGCCGTCAGCTGCCGGTACCGGATGGCTCAGGCCAAGACGCTGATCGTCCGCGTGATCCTTCAGGTCAGCGAGAACATCGCCATGAACCGCGGGCCGCGGGGCACGCAGCAGGATTCCGGCGACGTCGCCCTGCAGCTGCTGATCGACCTCTCGGGATGGGCTCCCGAACACTTTTCCACGCTCGAGGCCCCGGAGCGTGGCGACCAGTTGTCCCTAGTCACCAACACCGGCGAACTCCTCGTGTGGGAGGTCGTCTTTGAAACCGTCACCCAACTCCCATGAGTGCATTCACCCAATACGGCACGGCCGTCTTCCTCGGCGTCAATGGCGCTGCCACCGTCGTCGGGACCGCTCGGACCCTCAACACCTGGAGCCATCGGCGCACCACGCCCAAGGCGCAGCAGACCGATGGTCAGGGCGACGTGTCCGCCGTCGGCTACGGCCGGCCGATCGACACCCTCGAGATTGAGTTCGTGCCGACGTCCACCGTGTCCGGCGGCCAGCCGGTGGCGATCGCTGCGGGTGCAACGCCGATTCCGGCTCCCGGTGCCACGGTCACCCTCGCCTCGATGCCGCTGGCCGCACTCAACGGCAGCTGGAACTACGACGGCGACGCCCAAGTCACTCCGTCGACGACTGCCGGCATGGCGCTGCGGTTGACCCTGCGCCGCGCCAACACGGTCGATTCGGACGGCAACCCGACCCACCACGCCGCCATCTCGTGAGGGGCTTCTTTGAAACGCACGTTGAGGAGCTTCACCTGCTGCCAGGAGTCGTGATCGGCGTGGTCGGGAGGTGCGAGTGCGAGCACTGCGCCGAACCCTACTGGGGAATCCGGGTCACGCTGTTTGTTTGGAGCGCCGGTTTGTACCTGTCGTGAGCTCTGTCACCGACCAGTTCTGCGAGGCTCTGATGCCAGACCAGTGGTTTGCCGCTGGGGTGGCGTTGCAGCCCTTCAGCATTGGCCATGCAATGCTCCTGCGTCGGCTGGGCTCGCCCTTTATCGCGCCGGACAAGGCCGAGGAGCAGCGGATGCCCGGTTTCGGGGACGTGCTGGTGGCCGCGTGGGTCTGCTCCCGGCCGGCGGCCGTGGCGTTGCGGGATCTCGACCAACTGCCGCAGAAGATCTGGCTCAAGTACAAGCGGCTGACCCGGCTGGGTTACCTCGATCAGGATCGTCTGGCCCTGTTCCGGTACATCGCCGCCGCGCACAGGAAGCCGGCCATCAAGCTCAGGAGGACGCCGGAGGGGGAAGTGTCCGGGTCGCCCTGGTACGGAGTGCTGCTGGCCACGCTCAGCCGGCACTACAGCAACTCGGTGGAGGAAGCGCTGAACACCCCGCTGGCTACGGCCCACTGGCTCTACGCGATGCAGATGGAGCAGGACGGTCATGTGCAGGTGGAGAGTGAGGAGTTTCAGGCGTTTGCGGCCGCGGCCGGCGAGCAACGCCGCCAGTTCGAGGCCGATCCGCAGGCGGTGCTGGATCTGGTCGCTGCCGCCCAGAAAGGGAAAGCCTGACCATGGCCAACGCCGACAAGGAATTCCGGCTGCGAATCACGGGCGACGCCCGCGAGCTGGGGCAGTCGACCAAGACCGCCGCCGCGAGCCTGAACGAGCTGAAGAAGGAGGCGATGGGCCTCGGGTCTGCCCTGACGGGCGGCCTCGTTGGCGGCGGCATTGCCGGCGCCGTGTCGTTCGCCGTCGACAAGATCCGGTCGGTGATCCAGGAGGCGCGCGACCTCGCCCGTACCGCTCAGGAACTCAACATCAATCCCGAGTCGGCCAAGTACAACCGCAACCTCTCCAAGATCATGGGAGTGGAGGAGGGCACGGTGAACAACGCCGTCGGAAACCTCCGGCAGGCCCGGTCGGACGCCCTTGCCGGATCGCCTGAAGCGGTGCGCGCCTTCGAGGACCTCGGGCTCAGCCTCGAGAAGATCAAGAACATGGAGCCGGATCAGATGTTCCAGGAGCTGGCCCAGAACATGACCGGCCGCGGCGACAACCGGTCCCGTGAGGCGTTCCGCAGACTGGTCGGAGAGCGTGAGGGCGGTGCCATCGACGAGTTCGCCGTAGGCGGGTTTTTCGGCAACAAGCAGGTGATCGACCTGGCGGGATCCAGCGGAAAGTTGGCCGCCTCGGAGTTCACCAGCGCGATCAAGGCGATCGGCACCGGCCAGTTTGGGGATCTCGGTCGCAACACCGAGTTGGAGAACTTCCGGGGCCAGTTCAAGACCGACCTCGAGCCGCTGGCAAACTACGGCCGCTCCCAAGACCTCGAGGGCCGCCGCCTCGCCAACGCCGAGGCCTACAACAAGGCGCTCCGCGACCAACTGCCGGTTCAGGAGCGGATTCTTGCCCTTCGGAAAGAGATCGCCGACGCCGACCAGCGCATCCTCGGCATGGCCAACACCCCGCTTCGGCAGCAGGAAATCTCGCGGCAGGCCGCACGCATGTCGGAGCTCAACCAGCTGACCACGTCGACCGCGCCATCTGGGGGCAATGGACCCACCTCGCAGATTGCGATGAATCCATCGGACCAGTTCACCCGTGTTGGTCGGTACTTCTTTGGCGCCGGCAACGCCACCAACGACATCCCAAAGCAGAGCCTCGAGACGCTGCGCAAGGTGCAGACGCTGCTGGAGAAGTCGGACGCCAACGCCATCGGCCGCGCGGTCGCTGAGAGCCTATGACCCTCTACGGAACATCGGATCCGGTGGAACTGCCGCCGATCTTCGACCGGGATGACGCCGGCCGGTGGACAACCATCCGCCGCTGGAGAGGTCTCCAGGAGGATCTTCAGGCGTTGGCAGATACGTTCGTCGGCAAGGTCAAGATCAGCCAAGAAGATGCCGTTTGGCACCTGATGGAGGCGCCGTCGGCGGGTCTTGTCGCCGGCGGTGCTTCACCCAGTCCTGATGAGCAGGTGGTAACCGTCTACGAGCTGGACTACGCCAAGGCGCAGCGGTCCCACTGGCTGCGTCCGGATGTCCAGGCAGAGCTGGCCAAGATCACCGATCCTGCTGGTCGGGCGCAGTTCCGGTCCGACATCACCGCCTTGGCTCGTGGCGAGCGGGTGGTGCTGAACGTGTCCGAGGCCGGTCGCGCGACCCAGACGGCATTGGACTTTGAGACGGTTCTGGCAGCGGCCGCCCAGTTTGGGATCTCCGTCGATCTCTTCCGCCAGCTGGCCAGCAGCCTGGCTGCCGGCGACGAAGAGTTCATGTTCGAGATCCCGGTGCTGAAGGTGCAGCGGGTCACGCCTCCAGGCAGTTCCATTCGTGCGGCGTTTGGAGGCCTCAACCGCTTCATCGCGACGTCGACCTTGCTGGGCCGGTTTCCATCCATGCCGGACATCATCAAGGAGGGGATCGAGCGTGATCTGGCGGTTGGCTACTGGCTGATCAACGCGCCTCGGGTGAAAACCCAAGATGCCACCCGCATCCTGGTCGAGGAAATGTACGAGTATTCGCAGGACTACAACCAATGGAGCTACGGGGCTCCCCTCACCGAATGACCGTCCTGACCTCCAAAGGCAAGATCTCGCGGGCAATCACCGAGCTGCAGGCCGCTTTCGATCGCGGCACTCCTTTGCGCGGTTCTGACGCGCCGGCCTATGCTGGGCCCCGCGGCACCCTTTTCCGGAGTGGCCGCCGTTCGGTCGCTTCGGGCAGTTCCACCGGGGTCGATTCCATCCCGCGTTGGCGCTGATTCACCCGTCCAGGAATCCCATCCAATCACGCCATGGCTGTCATCACCAACAACGTCACATTCCAGTTCTCCTACGGGGGAATCGAGGCCTCCAACACCACCAAGACCCAAGGCACGGATCCCGACACGACTGCATTGAAGGCGTTCAAGAACGTCCAGGCGGTCGGCACTTCGGCCGAGGATGTTGACATGCAGGATCTGACGCTGACCGAGCAGCAGAAGGTCATGTTCACCAACAAGGACGCGACCAACTTCGTGGACATCTACGTCCGCAAAGATGCGACGCCGACCGACACCCACGTGGGCCGGATCTACCCTTCCGAGACGTGGGGCCCGGTGCGCATGCCGGCCCAGTCGGGAGGCTACCCGAAGCTGCGGCTGCAGGCTGATACGGCCGCCTGCAACGTCGAGGTGGTTGCCTGCGAGGCCAAGCCCGCCTGATCTGACCCATGGCGATCACGTTTCCTCGGGTCCACCTGGTGTCCCCGGGGGACGAGATCCGGGCGACCGACCTGGTCAGCCTGGCCAACGGCATCAACGCCCGCATCCGCTCCGGATTGGGCGATTGGGCGTGGCGCCTGCCCTACTACTGGTTCCAAGGGGCCAGACAGATCCGCAATCCCGACGCGAGCGGGTTTGTCTGGCCCTCCCAAGGGGAGTTCTTTGAGTTCTACCAGTCGGTTCCGCCCGAGGCGGAGTACACGTGGCCGGAGGCGGGGCCCGGAGATCCGGAGGGAACGAACGTGGCCTCGCTGTTGGGGTCCTACGTGTTCGGCGTTGGCGACATTGAGGCGGAGGACCAGCGGTTGGCCGAGGAGTCCGTTGGCGGTCTTCCCACCGGCCGCCCCTCCAACGCGCTCGAGGCATGGATTCTTGGCCGCCGGCAGCGTGGCGCCGTGGATCCCATCACCGGCGTGGCCTACACCCCGGCTTTCGCCGCGGCTCGATCCTTCTACGGATTGACCCAGAATCCCTACTCGCCCCACGGCAATTCCTATGGCGGGTTCATGCCGCAGCCGATGAGCCAGGGCGACTGCGGCGACGGCACCGCGACGACGGTGGCCTCAGCCAATCTGGAGATCTTCTTCACCCCGCTGAAGGAGGGGCTGTCGATGGTCACTTTCCCGGGCACCTGCCCGGATGAGGACGGGCACGTGTTGGTTGTTCACACGTATCCGGACTACTACCGGGTGATCCGGGTGAACGCGCCCGACGTCATCCTGTCGACCTCGGACTACATCGAGGGTCCGTACAAGGGCGGCGGCCGGCTGCGCAGGACGTGGGGCCGGCACATCGAGCGTTCGCTGAACGCCTTTGCCGTCGAGTTCCGCGGCACGGCAGACCAACAGGCAGAAGAGGAGGCTGGCGAGAAGGCGTGGACCGAGTCGGCATTCAACAGCGCTCGGTTCTTCGAAAGCCAGTACCTGCTGGCGCCGGCTCGAGGAGCCCAATCGGGCGACACCATCGAGGGGCTCTATCCGTTGTTCCGGGCCTCCAACATTCCGCGTTTGAAGGGGAACGCAGGCATCGGAACGCCCTACTCGATTACGCCCGGGTTTGTGGGCGCGGCGGCGCTGGTCTGGGGCTGGTACCTGGCCGGCGACACCCGCGTCGAAATCCTCGAGGACGGCGAGGTGATTCAGACGGTCACTCTGACACCGTCTGGGGCCATGGGGGGCGCCTCTGCCATCGTGGTGCTCGAGGAACCGGCGCGCGGCGTGTTGACGGTGCGTGCGCCTGACGGGGCTCAGTTCACCCGGACAGCCGGTGCCGGTGTCGCCGTCGAGGTGGCCGAGCTGCTGGAGTACAAGCCTCGGCACCACGACTGGGCGATGCTGCTGCGAATCGCCGGCGGAAAGCTGGATCTGGACCGCAACTTGGACGGATCAGGGCTTTACGAGGACGCGGCGCGGACGCTGTCCGACCTGTACTTCGAGAATGCGTGCTTGGTGAGCCTGGACGGCCGGGGGTTGCCGGGTTCGTTCGTGGAGCTGAACACCAACGCCGTGGCCGATGCGTTCCGCCGGTTTTCCAAGATGGTCCGGATCCAGAATCGGCACGTGATCCGGGCCTACGCCGTCGAGGACGGCAAGTCGGTGCTCTGGCTCTCAAGGACCCCTCTGGGAGTCAGCGGCCGGGGCGCCCGGGATTGGATGGACGGCATTGCCCCTTCAGCGGCGGCGGTAGCCAACGGGGAGGTTCAGACCGGGCGGATCTACGAGGTTCGATCCGGGCGTCTGTGGTACGTCGACAAGTCGTATTCTGCCGGCGAACAGTTCACGGGTCGTGATGGCGAAAGCAGCTGGTCTGGCGAGGCCGTGGTGAAGGAGGGGGAGGGCATCTACGCCGACGCGCCTCCAGGTGGGTACTCCAACGAATGGGTGATGCTGTGGCAGTGGAAGAACATCCACCCCGGCAGCACGTCGCTTTACCGGCCAGAGGTCTACGGCGACCATTTTCCGTTCGCCGAACGGGCCCACCTGTTTCCGCCCGTGTTGCCTCAGCCTCCGATCCAGCTGCAGCGGCACTTTGTGCCTGGCCAATCGCTGTATCTGGGCAGCGCGGACAGCAAAGTGTGGATCGCTCCGGAGGCTCCGAGTGGCTACCGATACGTCATCGGCACCAATCGTCGGCTCTGCACGGTCGGCGACGTGCCGTGCGAGGAGGAGCGGTCGCAGTTCTACTCCTCTTGCCAGATCTACGAGAAACCCTACGAGGTCGAGAGCACGTCCCTCAAGATCCTCGGCGGCGAAGAGGTGGTGAAGGTGGTTTTCAAGACCCGGTTCCGCAGTCATCCAGACGCCCCGGCGACGGTGGATGCGGATTCCAGCGGGTGGGATCTGGCGGCCTTGGATGCCGAGGGGTACCGCACCGACGACAACGCCATCCGGCAGTACATCGCATGGTCGCAACGGGCTCACCTGCCCACCCTGAAAGTGGGCGATCAGTCCGTGGACGGGTGGGCGGCGTCCGAGGGGTTTGTGGGCTGCATCATTCCCCACATGCTGTGGACCAAACTGGTCCCGAAACCCTACCTGCCGACCGCTGAGAATCCGAACGAAGCCGCCACGGTCCTGAGCGTCGATCCACTGCTGCACGCCGAGGTGGCCATCCGGGTGGGTTGCGAGGGGTGGGTGGACGGCAAGACCTCGGCCGAGTACGGGTGCGAAACCGGCATCGACAGCCTCTACGACTTCACCTTCGAAAACCTCTGCTTTCAGGCGTTCGGCGGCCGTCAGATTGGCATCATGCCGTCCAAGGCCACTGAGCACAATCTGGCCAACGAGGTGCGCACCGATCTCCTGACGGGATTCGGCCCGGTTCCGACCATTCCGACCAGCGGCGAGGTCTTCAACCAGATGGCTGCCTGCGTGAACCTCCTGGACTCGGTCCGGATCGTCGTGCCGTTCCAGTTTCAGACCCGGGCGTTGACGGGAACCGTGGATCGAACGGTGACCGACGTGACCACGGGCGACGGCACCCCGGCGCCATGCAGCACCACTGCGGGATCCTCTGTCGGCTCTGGGGTAGTTTGGAAGGGGGTTCCGCCGGACGCGACAATCCTGACCGCGGCCTCCTGGGTGGATGGGGTGGCGGCCGGCAGCACCGTCTCGGCGGCGTTCCGGGCCGACACGGTGACCACGCCGTCGGTGTGGGATTGCGACGGGTCCAACTGGGCTGTCCAGACGTCTCGCAGCGACGACGAGTACCGCTGGGGGTACGTCTCCGACGATGCCGTCCAGGCATTCAACGCCGAGTGGGCGGACATGATTGCCGCCGGCGCCGCCAAGATGCTGGCGGTGGTGACCCGGACGGTCAGCCACACAGGCTTTGAGCAAGTGGCGTCGAGCGTGGATGGGATGACCTGCCGGTCCGCCACGGGCCGCTGGATTACCGGCTCGGCGTACCTGGCTCAGGGCGTGACGATCCCGGTGAACCAAACGACCTGCAGCCTGGTGCCCAGCGTGGGGGTGGTTTCGGCTGATCCGTTGGGCTACCAGAGCATTGCCGGAGCCTACTGGTCAGGCACCGATCCGGGGGTCTGCAGCCAGAGCAGCGCTCCCAACACCCTCAGCTACCTGCCAGTGGAGACTAACGCCATCGCGCTGGTGGTGCCGATCGAGGACTGACCGTGCGCTGGCGCATTCAATACGGCCGGATGGCGGTGCTCCGCAGGTCGCCTGCAGGAGCGTTGCAGGCAGCCCGCATCGAGAGGTCGTGCAAGGGCTGCCGATGGAGCGAGGCAGGGGGATGCTTCCATCCCGGCCTTGGATGCTGGCGGAACCCGGTGCGACGAGCGCCGGAGACGCTGGCGCTACATTGCCCAGCGGGACGGTGGTGAGGCGGGAATTCTCATTTTGATGCGAATTCATCTCATCTGTCGTGCGCGGCTACAGTACTCGCGGTTCCGCGAAGCCGGCGTGCCGGTCCCGCTGCTTGCGCTGCCGTTGCTCTGGCTCGGATGGCAGTTCCTGTCGTCGACCGGTTCGGTGGATGCCTCGCTCTCCGAGGTCACCCTCC
>JACCDR010051555.1_pt1 | contig 16026 bp, 27 predicted proteins | sample 7446431 | NCBI WGS metagenome assembly JACCDR01 (sample SAMN15323443, study PRJNA562643) | freshwater metagenome | isolation source: river surface water | place: USA:Blue River Watershed | collected 2017-08-17 | reverse complement strand
GACGCTGCCATGCGTTCTTTCGGTCTCGTGAACCTTTTGTGGTACGCCGCGCGTGTCGGGTTGCGTCGCGAGTGCATTGCGCTGGCGTGTGACTTCGTCGAACACAGGCGGTGCGTGAGCTGGCCTGATGATCATCCTGCCGTGGTCGCGGTGGAGACGGCTCGGAAGTGGTTGCGAGGCGAGGCGACGGAATCGCAGTGTCTATCCGCGGCCAAAGCTGTGCACGCTGCGTCTCCTGCGGACGCAGGGCTATACGTCGCTTACTACGCCGCTGAAGCCGCCTCAAGTGGTGACGCTTTTCACGCGGCCGGAGCGGCCCGGCTCTGCGCGGAGCGCCACGCTGCCACACTTGGTGAGTTGCACTGGCAAATCGAACGCGCCCACAGCGTGCTCACGCCAGACGTGCTGTGGGACGCAACAGTGAAAACCCTTCAACCATGAACCGTTCAGAACCGATACAAGCTATCCTGCTGCAGCTCGACGCCCCCGAAGAGTTTCGGTGCGGCCAAGGCCAGGGGACATTCGACGCGGTGGTGTCCACGTGCAACCTCTACTGGTTGCTGTGGTACGCCGGAGCCGTGGGCCTGCGGCGTGAGTGCGTCGCACTGGCCTGCGATTTCGCGGACCGAGCGCGGTACCCCGAGTGGGCGGACAAGAACCCGGCAGTCCTGGCGGTCGCCACGGCGCGGAGATGGCTGCTGGGAGAGGCCACGGAGCAGGACTGCCTCGATGCCTACAGGGCTTCGTCCACGGTCATCGGGGGCGGAGCAGCGCGTTGTGCTGTGCAGTCCGTGATCAGCTCACATGCCGCGGCTGGAGCCGCCTACCTCGCGTTCTGTGCCTCGGCCTATGCCGCGAGGCTGCGCGCCGAGTTCACGCATTCTGCGCCGTACGCCCAGGTCGTCGCGGACGAGCCAGCTTGGCAGCTGGAGCGGGCCAGGTCCGTGCTGACGCCGGAGCTGCTGTGGCCGGCGACCGCACGAAAGCTGGAGGAGATCCAGCGACGCCGCGCAGCGTCGAATCACCCGGACTACGCCGACGCGACCCAGTCCAACGGTCCGGCGGCTGCCTTGACGACCTAATCGGTCACCACCATCATCACGTCATGATCGTCCGCACTACCTTCGAGGACGTGCAGCGCCGTTGCATCGCGCACCAGCGACGATCGCGGATTTCCGGCAACGGCCTCACGGCTCGACCGGATCCGTCGACACCGGGATGGGGTACCCGGTTTGGGACTACGGCCATGACGACGACGAAGCCGAGCTTGGTCGACGGGGCGCCCGGTGCGAGAACGCCGGGCGCCGAATTTTCGCCGCGGACCTGAGAGCCCCGCGGCGGTAGTAGAGTAGAGAGCATAGAGACACAGGTAGCCCTCGGGGTCATGCGACCTCGAGGGCTTTTATTTTCCAACCATGATCGACAAACCCTTGGACTTCGAGAATGAGCAGGCAGTGCTGTTCGTCATCAACGAGCTCGTGAGCGCCAACGCGCATCCGATCCCGTATGCGGGACCGCTGGACGAGGCATTCTTCAACAGGCTTCGCGCGTCCGCGCTGGGCCAAAACGCGCTGGGAGTGATCACCCACAGCGCGCGCCTGAATGTCTGCGAGGACATCTGGAAGTGCGTCGAGACGCGGTTCCGCGGCGCCACCCACCTGCTGGGCTTGATCGTCGAGCTGCGCAGGTTCCATGTGGACATCGGCGTGGCCACGGACTGCCAGGTGCGTAGGCGGGCGACCAAGATCCTGACGATGCTGCTCTACCACCTCATGCCGCCGGTGGACGATTCAAACGCGGTGGCGCACAAGTACTCGCCGGTGTTTTCGGACGTGGTACGCCACGCCGAAACCGGTTGGCTGAAAGAGGACTCATCCGTCTACGTGGTGAAAGCACCCTCGTTCGTCGTGCTCCCGCCCAACCATGAAATGGTGGTGCCGAGCGACCATGCCTTCGGGATCGACTTCGCCATCGTGCACGAGAGCTCGCTCCTGGAGATTCCCAGGAAGTCCTGATGAACCTCACACTCGCGGAAGCGTTCGAGGCGCTGAAGGCCAGCTCGGCCGTGCTCGTCGACAACGGCCAACTCGTCGTTCCAGATCTGGACGAGCTGACGGGGCAGGACAACAACACGTTCCTGACCCTGCGCTGGGTCGATGACGACGGCTTCGAGTTCGACGTTTACTTCTCGGAAGGTCGTAACCGCGTGGTGTACGTGGAAGACACGACCATGAAGCTCGAGGACGACGAAGGTGAGCGAGCCACGCTGACGCTGCTCGCACCCTGCCCGGTGGTCTCGTTGCTGAGAACGGGTCGATGATCTCGTTCAAGCGGGTGCGCACGGGCGCGTGCTACGTGTACGACCCCATGCCGATCGACGCCTGTGACCCGAATATGCCGGCATGGCTCAAGCGCGGCGCGCTGGTGAAGGTCACGCAACCATACGGCTGCCCGCCAAACGGCACGATGGGGCATTGCTTCGTGGAGCCGACCGGGCTCTTGACCAAAGGCCTGCAGCTGGTCTGCACGAACTCGCTCAAGTCCGTGAAGGACTGGAAGAAGCACGTCAACGCACTCAAGAAAAGCAAGACATGAAGAACATCGACACCCTCAAGATCGGCAAGCTGATCAACCTGCTCAACATCGCCGGATCCGCGGACCTGCCCGTGTTCGTGCACGGGCGCCCCGGCATCGGCAAGACCGAGGTCGTGGAGCAGTACGCGAACGCGATCGGGGCGACGCTGACCACGTTCAAGCTGTCGCTGTACGATCCGTCCGACATCAAGGGCTACGGCACCATCGAGAACCGTCGCACCCGGTTCTGCCCGCCGTCCGTGCTCCCGAGCAGCGACGCGACCGACAAGCACGTCGTGTTCTTCGACGAGCTCAACACGGCCGACACGGTCGTGATGAACGTCGCCATGCAGGCGTTCACGGAGCGGCGCCTGGGCGAGTACGTGTTCCCGAAGCACTGCCATCTCGTCGCCGCGGGCAACCGCGCCCACGACGGGGCGTTCGTGAACGCGCTGTCGTCCGCGATGGTGTCGCGCTTCCTGCATGTCACCGTGGAGTCCGACCTGGACTCGTGGCTCATGCGCGCGGACTCGTGGGGCATCCATCCCGCGGTGCGGTCGTTCCTGGCGATGCGCCCGAAGGCGTTCGACGTGGTCTCGCCGGCCGGCGAAGAGAACGTCACCGTAACACCGAATCCCCGGGCTTGGGCCCGTGTCTCGAAGCTGTACCGCAACGCGACCGATCGCGAGGTACTCTCGAGCGCGGTCGCAGGTGTGGTGGGCCAGGTCGAGGCGAAGCACTTCCTTGCCTGCGAGGCTTTCATCGAGAAGCTGCCCAAGCTGGTCGGCTACACCGCGTGGTCGCGCGACGACGATGTCTTCCGGTTCCTGGCGGACTTGAACGTCGAACTGCTGCCCCGCAGCGTGTTGCTCATCGCCTACCAGCTCGACCGGGACGCCATGGTGTCGTTTGCCGCCGGTGCAGCGGAGTTCCTGCGGGAGCGTGGATGCCCGCTCGCGCACGAGACCGCGGCCGCGCTCATCTACGCGGTCCAGACCCACCCGCTCCACGCGGACAAGACCGCGTTCATGCGGTTCAAGATGCAGAATTCCGACTGGCGGACCCTCAACGCCATCCACGCGTGAACATCGCGACCACGCCCGTCTCCGTGGACGACATCCGTGCGGCGTGGTCGCGCGGATGGGCCGCCGTGTGCTACCTCCACCCCGAGGTGTCGTTTGCGGCCACCCCGACGATCACGGTGGTCGACACCGCTGGTCCTCGCGCCGGCATCACGCTCGGCAACACCAACGTGACCGTGCACGCGAACTTCGCCAAGCTGCCGACGGTCACGCGCAACTACGTGGTGATGCTGACGCTGATCCGGGTGGCGCTCTGCCACGCCGGACGGAGCCGACCTTTCGAGGACGTGCTCCCGGCGGGATTGCGCACGCTCGTCAGCATCGCGTTCACGGAGTGGAAGCTGCAGGAGCAATCCAGCTTGGTGCAGTTGTCGGCACCGCTTCCGTGGGACCCACGGGAGAGTACGGCGTACGCCGCGATCCTGAGCGAGTTCCTGGCGCGTCGCGGCACGGGTGACTATGAGCTGAGTTCCCTGGAACGCGCACTCGCGCACTTCGCACGCGTCTACAAGCCAGGAACACCGACGCCGCTGGGAGTCTGGTCGGCTGGGGGCAAGAAAACCTACGAACTCGACGCCGTGATCGAGGGCCTGGGAGACTTCGAGGGCGAGTGCGTTTCCGACAACCGATCGGTGTTGGAACGCATGGAGACCGAAGGCGTGTCACTTCAGCCTGGCACGATGACGGGGGTGATGAAGCTCTTCGAGGTCGAGTTGCAGGCGGTGGTGGCGCCGGAGCCGTGGCAGCACGAGGTCATGTCCTGGAGGCGCATGGTCGATGGTCACCGCCGCGGGTGGTCGACGCGACGCCCTTCGACGGCGTACAAGGCGCACCCAACCGGACCCATCACGCCGGCGTTCTGCCGACTCACCGCGCCGGAGCGCATGCGACTCGTGATCGTGATGGACACGAGCGGCAGCATCACGGGAGACCACGGGTTGGTGGATCGCCTCATGCAGCAGCTTGCCAGTGCCGCGGTGCACACGGGCGGCAGAACCACGCTGATGTTCGTCGACGCCGCCGTGAAGGAGGTTCGCGACATCGACTTTACGGAAGTGTGCAAGCACGCCCGTGCATGTGCGCTCAAGCGAGTCGTCCGCAACGCCGTGGTCGGGGGAGGTGGTACCGACTTCTCGCCTGCCTTCGAGGAGGTGAAGAAACGCCGCATCATCCCGTCAGGGCTCGTGTACCTGACCGACTTGTACGGCACGTTCCCCCAGGAGCGACCGAGCTACCCCGTGCTGTGGGTTTGCACACAACCACGGCGGTCGGCCCCGTTCGGGAAGATCGCCGTCATGAGCTGACACATGAACTTGGACGAACTCGAAAAGCGTGCGGCGGAGCTGAACGCGTACCACACGCCGCTGTACTCCCCGACAGAGCACCTCACCCCGGATCCCTCGGCGCTTCGCAACTACTTCAACGAGACCGGGGACGCGCTCATGCTCTACCGCACCATGCAGGAGCGCGAGTTGAAGGAGGGGTGCGAGGCCGCGCCTCAACGCGCTTTCCAGATGCGGGTCACGCGGGAGGTCGCGTCTGAGATGATGGGGACGCGTGTCCCCATCGACGACGTGCTCGAGCAGCAGCGCTGGCATCTGCGCTTCAACACGCTGGAGATCCTGTTCGAGGACACGACGCTGCCGACGGTGCTGCTCACCAGCGCGACCACCGGCGCGCTCTCGGAGTGGTTCGACCGCAACCAGTACGGCTACTTGTGCTGGGACGAAAACACGGTCGGGCAGTACATCCTTACCTACCAGATGCGCAGTGCCAACGCGTCCGCGAACCGTGACCAGCTGCTCAAGCGGTGGCTCACCTCGTCCGAGTTCGCGCTCATGTCGAAGCTGGTCGAGCGCACGGTCGTAGGCCTGAGCGGGCCGGTGCACAACATGGAACGGGTGCTGCGGCAAGTGGAGCAGGGCAACGACGACGACACGATCCCGCTGGGCAACCCGTTCATGGGCAAGCTGGACGCCCGGGAAGGTGCGCTGACAGCCGAGCTGTATCGCCTGTGTGCCAAGGTGCTTCTGTACGCCTCGACACCCCAGGCAGGCGAGCTCTCCCCGGTCGCCAGGAGCGACATGCGACGTGACGGCAAGCCTGGGCACGCCGGGCGCCCGGAGAAGCTGAAGGCGTACCGGGTCACCTACTTGCCCGGCCGCGATCGTGCTTCGGGGGAGGGGGACCGCGACCTGGTCGCCAAGCATGGGCGCGTCGCCCATTTCCACTACCTCCGGCATGAGCGGTGGCGCCACAAGCGTGGCCAGCTCATCTACGTGAGCGGAACCGCCGACCCGCGTACCGGCGTGATCCCACGCCGCCAGGAAATCCTCAAAGTCAGAAAGCCATGACGACACCCAACGAAGAAATCTTTGCCCGTGGTCACGGGCGGTTCTCGCCCGTGAACATGCGCAAGATCGTCACGGTCTCGACGGCGCACATCACAGAATCGGACGGAGCGCTGCTGCGTGAATCGAGCCAGATCACCCGGCTGGGTGAAGTTTGCTCCTACATCACGGTACCGCGCAATCGGGCCAGCTGGATCTGTGAGATGGACACGTATCGAGAACTCGGCTTTTCGGAAGACTTCATCCGTGTTCTCTACATCGCGCACGCCACCAGCTACGACGCTGTCGTGTTTGATCCTGACGCGACGCCGGAACCCTTCCTGAAGAAGCACGACTGGTGAGCAAGTACTGGATCCGCCCGCGATGGTTCGTGCGTGTGGGCAACACGGGCGTTCTCACGCAGTACCCGTTGTTCTTTTCCTGGGTGAAGCGGAAGAACAGCAGCACGGTGTCGTGGATCGTGGCGGTGCATCCGCCACACACGCAGTACGCGGTTGGCAAAGGCTGGGGAAGCCAAGCGTTGCTCGTGCGGGATGGTGTCCCTTTTGCAGGGGCGTTTGCGAAGGCGCGCGTGCTCATGGAAATGACCGCGAATCGCTTGCACGAGTCGAGTTCATTCCTCGGGTACAACCTCGACTGGTTGGGCATGCTGAAGGAAGAGGTAACGCAGCAGCTTGGTTTCACCGTCGGTGACGCCGTGTCGTCCGGGTGCGGGCGGCCACACGTGGTGTTCGATAACGAGTGCGGGGACGTGCAGGACCAGTCCCTGCTGCACTGCGACAAGCTGATTGCTGACCAGACCGTCAAGGGACGCATGCAGGAGTACAACTTCGAGCAGGTGGTTCAGCAGTTCCGCCGCCACCACACGCGTCTGCCGCGTTGTGTCGGGCCACAGGACTACATCGTCGAGGTCTACCAATGCGAGGCCCCGGCGTTCCTGGACCACCCCAACAAGCAGCTCGTCCTGACACGATTGGCTGCCCACCTGAGCACGCGCGTGTTCACGACGCCGATGCGTCGGCGCAAGGGGCGGGTTACCATGGAGGAGTACAGACCCACGCTCAGGTCTCGCTCGCCGGAGAACGCTCGCTTTCCAGAGATGCTCACGTGCTTCGGACACGATGACGCATGGGAGGACGACAAGTCCGCGGCAAAGCACAAGTCGTTGTTGCTCGCCGCGTGGTGGCTGCACGCCAAGCGCTCCGTGTTTTCTGGCGACGCGTGCTTCGACCTGCTGGTTCAGCAACTGACTCCGGCGTACCCCGAGCTGGGACTGGCCACAGGCGTGCCAGCCAAGCAACAAATCCTGGAGGACATTTACGATGCCATCAAGACGCTCTAGCATCACGCGCGTTCGCACCGGTGGCATCACGAGCTACTGGAAGCTTCCAGACGGGATCAGAAATCCGTACGAGGCCGGCTCGATGCCGCGCGCAAACGTGGAGATCCGCAGCATCAAGACCGGGTGGCACGAGTGGGGCCTGTCAAAGAGTCTGCTTGAGACACCGCTGGAGGTACACACGACGCGCCTCCCTCGGATCACCGCCGACGGCGAAGAGGTCACCACGGTGTGGCTCAACTCGGTGCGATTGGTCATTCCTGACAACGTCGAGGAGACCATGGACGCGATGGCGCGCGTAGCCCTCAACCCGGAAATTCTGCATCTGTATGACAGGTTGCAGCGCACGGAGCAGCGCAGAAAGTACCTGAAGCAGTTCAAGGCCGACTGGGCGATTTGCCTCGTGCCTGATGTCATGGGCCAAGACAGCGCAGGCTGGCTTGTCCGCTTCCCTCGCGATGGTGCCACGCCGATCGCTATCCGGTGCAACGCGGAGAACCTCTGGGCCGCGCTGTCGGCGCTGGCGAGGTGGTACGAATGCTACGCGGGCATGGACGAAATCCCGACGACTGACCTTACGAAGCATGTGCTGCACGGCGTGGTCGAAGCAGGCTTTGACGTGTTCTTGCTTCCGGCGGCCATCGACGGCCACACGCTCGCGCGCTCTCGCCGTGAGCAGGAGAGACCGCTGTTCCTGGCCGTGCCATCCAAGCTGGGTGCAGAATACCAGCAGACCGCAGGTCTCCGTGTAGCAAACGGCAACGCGCACGTGGTCGAGTATGAGGAGGTCTTTTCCCATCTGTTCTTTCCCGCGGTGGCGCTTGGGAGCGAGGACCAGATTTCAAGGCTGTTCAGCTCGCCTGCCGGAAACGCGGCGGCGGCAACGCGGTTGCTGACGCAACTCCTGGGAAGGTCGCGTGACCTCGGCACGGTCCACGTAAAGCGCAAGGAGTCCATGGGCTATGCGAACTCGCGCGAGCTGGTGCTGCATGCCTGCGCGGCGCTGACGCCTTTGCTGGACGGCGAGCGGCTGAAATTCGTCGTCTACACCAGGTACGACGATTGCGTGTGCAAGCCCAGCGACAGCCTACCCCCGGCGAAATGGCTTCAGGCTCGCATGAACAGGCTCTCGGTCGAAAGCGGCTTCAACCACGCTTATGGCTTTGCACTCGCGCTCGCTGACGTGCCAGGACACATCATCCGCGTGGTGGCCTCATCGGGTGGTTCGTTCCAGGTCATGACCAAGACGCATGGGAACGACGACAGCATGCTCTCCGACTCCATAGACGTGTCCGTGACCGATGTGAATGACACGGCCCTCTTGGCTCGTCTTCGCCGTTTGTGCGCCGACACCGTGCGCCATGCGCTGGCACACATCAAAGCACGGCGGGCGTTGGCGAGCATGTTCTTGCCAAAGCTGCGGGACGAACCAGAATTGCCGCTAGGACCCCGACGTACATCCTGGCCGCGTTCATCGGCGTGACCCTCATCCAGCTCGGGGTGATCCTCGGGCTGGCGCTCCAAGTGCTTCGACTGCGTGAGCAGAAGACGCCACCCAGGCCGAAGATCATCCACCGTGTACCTGACCCGACGTCGAAGGCGCTCATCGCCGACGGCGTGTACCTCGGGACCGAGGTGGACCTGGCCGTGCTCGACGAGTTCAACTTCGAGCCGATCACGGAGATCACCACCACGCTACGGAAGACCGGCGCGTCCAAGGTGATTCTTCCCTTCACCGAAACGGCGTGCCTGAACGCGCTCAAGCGAACCCTCAAGAAGTAACACGATGCCATCCAAGTCCAGGTCCGTCATGGCGACGCGGCGTATTACCCGTGCCCGCCTCGAGCTCAAGCAGACGCCGTACCCGGCGTCCCGCGAACTGGCTGAGCCCACACGACCGGACGCGATCAACGTGGTCGCCGCCGACACGCCCGAAGCCCTGGGGCTGCCCGAGGTGATTCCGTCGGGCGAGATGATCCAGCGGTACTACGACGCCATGGGCCGCCAGGCGAACCGCATGGCGGCGCCGCCCCTCGCCGCGGACAGTGCTTACGCGCTGCCGACGCGCGCGTGGTTGCTCGACGTGTACGCGCCGTGGTTCAAGGAACACCTGCGTCTCTGGGACGTCGCGTCCTGGGAGGCCGAGGCGCACGACTGTGACGACTTCGCGGTGATGTACCGCGCGTGCGCGCAGGTCGCCCACGCCCGCCACGTGCGCAGGCTGCCCGGCAAGGACCCGAGGACCGGCGTCACGTACAAGAAGACCGGGTTCGCCGTCGGCGAGTTCTGGTACAAGGACAGTCGCATCGGCGCGCACGCGATCAACGTCGCGGTCACGGCCGATGCCGGCGTCGTGTTCGTGGAACCCCAGACCGGGTTCCAGAAGCATCTCACACCGGACGAGTACTTCTCGTCCTTCATGGTCAAGTTCTGATGAAGCAACTCCGCCTCCTGTTCCTGCTGGCGCTGCTCGGGCTCTCCGGGTGCGCCACGACACAACCGAATACCCCGGGCGGCTACAGCCCGGAGCTGCCGTCCCACAACCCCACGCCGCCGCCGCGCCCATGACGCTCGAAAGCGTTCGGTTCACGACCTACTACAACGGTCGCGACGCAATCAAGGATGGCAGCCACATCTGGCGCGAGGGGAAACCGCTCATCGTGATCCGGGTGACGCTGATCGCCGAGGAACACCGCCAGGTCGTCGAGGCCCGCGTGCCGACCCGCAACGAGGCCAAGCGGTTCGAGCGCGTGCAGCCGCCGCTGTACGACGCCCGTGACCTGCGGGACCGGATCATCGCCGGCACCGCCGACGCATCCGAGTGGGGGCGTGTCGCCAAGCACCTCCAGCGCACGTTCGCGTGGTAATGCCCGTGTCGACGATCATCACCGGCGTGACCTTCTCGAGCCCGGTCTGGCGATCGGGCGTGCTGAGCCGCGTGGGGACGTTGGAGGTCCCCCGCGGCGACGTGAGGCAGTTCCGCTTCCTCGTGTTCACGCGACGTGACGACGACTGGTACTGCTCGATCACGCCTTACGACACGATGATGAACCTGCAGTACGACCGACGGGTGGAAATGCGGGTCGGCTTGGCGAATCGGAACGGACTCAGCGCTGCGCGGCGTGCCGAGCAAATCCTCGGTGAGCGTTTCGAGGAGGTCATGAACGCGATCGCGTAGGCTTGCCAGACGGTCCTCGTCTGCTCCAGAACGAGGTCGTGGACCTTTCCCTAGCCACCTACCTGTCCCTGAGTCGTCGAGCGCACGTGCGCGTGCTGGAGCCTCACGACTGCCTCAACCCGTCCGCGCTGACGACCCGGTTGCTGCGCATGCAGCTTCCCGATCGTCTGTCGCGTGGAACGGTGGTGCACGACGTCACGGAGGAGCCCGTGTGGGAGCGTACCGTGAAAGCCTGGGAGGACAAGCAGGTGCGTGCCTACGCGCACGCTCGCGAGAGTGTACCGGTCACGACGCTGCAGCACGTCTACCAGGAGCGCAAGGCGGACAAGCACGTGTACGCGCTCGCGCCGGCCGTGTTGGCGGTGAAGAACACGCGTAGCTGGTTCTGCAAACCGGCCACGCTGGAGGTGCACCGCGACACGATGGATGGTGGTGTGTCCCCGACGTTCTTGCGTGTCGTGGTGGGACGCAGCACCCTGGACGCCTCGATGCTGCTGTGGGAGGGTTCGATGCCCTGGTTCGTGGCCACGCACCCGATGGCGGCGACTGGTGACGTCAACTACCAGGTCATGCGGCTGTGGGACGACCTCACCGACGTGCCGGAGCGCCCGGAGCGCGACGAGGAGTTCGTGAAGGGGACGAAGGGGCATCGCCGCCACCACCGCGACGGAGTCATCATCGCGTTTGACCCGCTGACCTGGAAGCCGTGCTACGGTGCCTTGGGGGCCCCGCCAGTTGCGCCGACCGAGGAGCCTGCAGCCTCCTTTGAGCCGGTGTTGTCGAATGCGGACGAGACAGAGAACCCAAGTGATTGATGTTGAAGGCACAGCGCAGCTTCCGGCCCGTATAAGACAATGGCTAATACCTGCGCGCAGCCGTGCTGAAAGGGCTTGCTACGGTTGACCCAGCAGTGCGCTGTACCCTAGAAAGGGTAGCTAGAAAACTTGACATGCACTTCTTGCTTTACCCATCACCATGAAACTATTCAGCAGGATCACCAGCTTCTTCAGTCCGCGTTCCGCCCGCTTGGAGCGCAGGGTCAGCGAGACGGCGCGGTTCGTGCGCGTACATGACCGCGAGAAACTGGACCAGGAGTTCGATGCCTGTCTCGCCGAGCTGAAGACGAGCCAGAGGAAGCTGAAGCAACTGGCCGAGCGCTGCAGCGCCTGACGCAGCGGGTTGGCGCGCTTTCTACAGGAAAGCGCAACCGCACACTTGCTGGAACGGCGCGCGTTTGCATGATCAGGCCCATGGCGCCCGAGAACGATTACCCGAACTTGCCACCAGCCTTCTGCGGAGGCAACTGCCCCCCGCGCGTGACCGCGCTGGAGGCCAAGCTGGTGGCCCTGGAAAACCGCATCCTCGTGCTCGAGACGGCATGCTCAGCCTACGGCAACCGCATCACCCGGCTCGAGACCCTCACCTACGGTGGTGGCGATGAGCCGGGTGTGGCCGACGGAGGGTTCAAGGGTGACATCCTGCGCGTCGTCGAAACGATCGCGCGGCTGACCGAGGTGCTGGAGAAGCAGCGCGAGGCGCACTCCAAGGACCTCGAGAGCCTGCGTGACGAGCTGAACGAGCTCAAGCTGTTGGTCAGCGACGCCCAGAAGAAGATCAACATGTTCTGGGCCGCCGGCGGTCTCGTCGCGGCCTTCATCCTCCAGAAGGTCCTGGAGATGCTCCACAACGCCCATCTCCTGGGGTCTTGACGCGGCGATCCCGGGTGGTCAATACGATGAAATGACCCTCGTGAGCACCGTCGCACGCCACCACGGAGTCCTGCAGCGGGGACTGCTGTACTTCACTATCTCGGTGCTGACCGCGTACATCGCGGACACGAGCACGGCCGCCGACCGCGCATCCTGGGACCTGTACCTGTGGCTCAAGCACGTGGCTTCGCTCGTGCTCCCCGGGCTCGTCGCCTACCGCGCGTTCATCGACAGCCACGTTGCCCGTGCCAACGGGATCGGCAAGCCCGCGTCGACGACACCGCCTGCGCCTCCTGCCTCCACACCATGAAGCACCTGAACGACTACCTGCACGCCTGCGCCAAGGCAGGGATCCAGACGACCATCATTGGTCGTGGGCACTTCTCCGCGTTCGCCGTCGAGCAGCGTGGCACCTTCTGCCATCTCCTTGTGATCTGGGACACTGCTTCCGGCTACTCCTGGACCGAGGACATGGCCAAGCTCGCGTTCGAGCACCCGGACGTCACCCGCGACATCGGTGCGCTGCTGGTGGACATCACCGTCAATCGGGCCGAGCAGGCCCACAACCCAACCCCCAAGAGGAAGAAGTCATGAGGAAGATCTACACCTGGGCGCTCGTCGCCCTCATCGCCATTGGCAGCATCGGCTGCAAGACCCTGCCGGGCCCCCAGCCGGACAAGGCCGAGCTGGTCGCCGCGGTGACGCAAGTCGCCGTCAAGAACCTGACGCTACCGCTGCTGAACAAGAACCCCGACCTGGTGGTCGCCCTCGAGGGGCTCGCCACCAGCATCGACGTCGTGTTCGACGCGGGCACGTTGGACGCAGCCAAGCTCAAGGAGTTCACCGACACGCTCGGCACGCGCTACGGTCTGAGTGATTCCGAGCAGGTGCTGGTCGCTGGTGCCATCTGGGACGTCTGGAACCTGTACGCGGCCTACTACGGCGAGACGGTCGCGAACACCACCGACCCGCGGGTGAAGCGGATCCTGACCGCGTTCCGTGACGGCATCCGCCAGGGCATCGACTTCTACCGCGCGTTCACGCCCAGCGCCGACCAGCTGCGCAGCGTCGGCGCCCGCATCGAATGAGCATCCTCGAGATGATCAAGGAGTTCTTCGGCGCGGTCCGTGAGGTCTTCCGGTTCCGCTCGGTCCGCGAGGAGCGCAACGCGCGTCCCGACGTGATCGACAACCGGCGGGCTACCGCGGACACGGCGCAGCACCGCGCCAACGTGCGCGAGGTCACCGAGGCGCTCGACCCGGATCTGTCCGAGGACGCGCGCAAGAAGGAGCTGGACGACATTCGACGGAGGATCTCCCGATGATGCGGCACTACACCATCACCATCGCGGTCGCCCTTGCCCTCGTGGGCTGCCGCACAACCCGTCCGGATGACACGGGCATCGTCCACGTTGACCCGCCGGTCGAGACGACCGAGATCGCCTGGGACGGTGTTGACCAGAACGCCGGCGTGATCGACACGGCGCCTGGCGGCTTCCTGGTGACCTCCGGCTTCGTGACGCGCATGCGCGCCCTCGCCGACCGGTACGGCGTCTCGTTCGTGCCACGGCTCGACGCTGCAGGCGTGTCCAGGTACCTCACGCCCTCGGGCGACAACTTCGTGATCTCCCCCGAGGGCATGATCGCGATGATGGACCTCGTGGACCTGCACCGCGAAGGGCGGATCGTGCCGGCCGGTACGACGCTCGACCTCGAGGCGATCCGATCTCGGCTGAAGTGAGTCCAACTCGTTCTCGAACGACCCCGCGGGGAACCGCGGGGTTTTTCGTGTCTGCTGCGCTGGCGCGGTACCGCAACGGGAGAAACGCGATGTTGCGTTTCCGCGTGCAATCGTTCGGCTCGAATTTCCGCTTTGCAAAAGCCTGCAAGTGCCGTCGGCGTTGCGTGCCTGAAACAATGCACGACAGCTCCAAGGCATTTTCCAGGAATGAGTTGCCGCAGCTTCGTGGGCATCTGTGTAGAATCACGCGCAGGCGCGTCACCGGAATCGGTGTCGTGTCGACGATCGAACTGCCGTTCGGAACCCTGTGCTTCCGCGAGGACATCTCGACCATCAACGAGCAGGCGTCTCCCGGCTCGTCCACTTCCGCCTACATCTCCATCGACTTTTCAGCATGACCGACATCGACGAATCCACTCCGATCAGGACGATCGACGTGCCTGTGACAATCCACGCCAGCGCGCTCGACGACGTCGTCGACGGCTTTTACAACCCTTGGTTGGGCACCACCATCGTGCGCTGCAACACGCTGAACGAGCTGATCCACAGCGCCGGCGTGTTCTCGCATCGAGGCGTGACCGAGGAGCTGCTCGGCCGCGTGCTGCAGGACCACGTGGACGCTGTCGATGAGCCTGTGCTGTTCATCAAGATCATCCCGAAGGAAGTGCTGGCCTTGATGCAAGACGCCGTCCGACGGAATCGCAGCCTCATCATCGGCAGCGACGAAGGCACGCACGGCGTGCTCTACCGCACGATCACGCGGAGCCAAGCCAGCGCGTTGACGAAATGGGTGGACGGCAAGCCGTACATGGAGCTGCCCCGTGAAACCCAGGCAGTGCTCCGCTTGTCTACCAAGACGCCTCGCCTCGCCACCTACTCGGTCGTGGTGTCCCGCGTGGAGCGCGCTTCGGTGTTGGTGAGTGTCAGGGCATTCGACGAGCGATCGGCCCGGGACGTCGCCATCAAGCAGGTCTCCGCGAGCGTGCTGAAACCCGACAAGGTGGAGTACTCCGTCGTGTTTTCCGCCAAGGACGACCGTGGGTAAGATGCCTCGTCGGTACGCGGTGCACGTGATCCGCATAGCGTATCAGCGCCGCCACGACCCGATCATCGTCGAGGCGAACAACCGCAAGGAGGCCGCCGAAATCGCACACGCGCAAGCGGGTTGCCACGAGTACCGTGAGTACAATGCCGACTACGAGGTCGAGACCGTTGAGATCATCAAGGAGGAATCATGAAGCGCGAGTACAACCTGACCGTTACGGTCGTAGAGCGCACCGTGTCGTATGCGCAAACCCTGGATTTCGACGTCACTGCGAGCAGCCTCGACGAGGCGGTCGCGACGGCGGAGAACAAGGCACGCGAGTACTACGAGAACGGTGGTGACTTCAAGGTGTCGGAAACAGACTACGATGTCACCGTGACCAACGCGGACAAGTACGCGAAGAAGGGCCGCACGAAGAAGACGGAGATCAAGCCGATCGATTTTGTCGTGGTCGAGGAAGAGGACGTCATCGAGGCCTTCGAGAAGAAGATGGAGGGATCCCGTATTTGCCGCACGGTCTGCGACCTGTTTTCCGACTGTCGCACCAGCGCATTTGAGGATGGTCACCACTGGGGTGAGTCCATCGATTTCGCCGGCATCCATGTGGATCACTACCTCGAGCGCGTGCTGAGCGAGGCGCCGAAGTGGTCGGACAACGCAAGGCACGTGGCCCAGATGCGCAAGGCGCTCGAGGCCGTCATCACCGACAACAACTTCACGCACGTGAACTTCGCATGAGCGAGCCGATCACCGTCACGGACTACTTCGCCGGGTGCGGCGGTACCAGCACAGGGGCGCGGGAGGCCCTCGCACTGTCCGGGCACATGTCCCGGTTGGTGGCCATCAACCATTGGGACGTGTCCGTTCGCACTCACACGCTGAACCACCCCGACGCGGTCCACTTCAACAAGTCGGTCGATGACGTCGCGTACACGGAGATCCACGACGGGCGCACCAACATCCTGGTGGCGTCACCCGAGTGCGTGTTCCACTCCCGGGCCCGTGGCG
>JACCDR012336308.1_pt1 | contig 16028 bp, 25 predicted proteins | sample 7446431 | NCBI WGS metagenome assembly JACCDR01 (sample SAMN15323443, study PRJNA562643) | freshwater metagenome | isolation source: river surface water | place: USA:Blue River Watershed | collected 2017-08-17 | reverse complement strand
CCGTGTTACTCGTCCCAACGAGTTTCATGATTACCCAGATGTAGGACAAGTGAATGTCCGTCACGTAAATGATCCGGAAGATGGATTGATGATTATGAAAAGGGACCAGCCAAAGGTTCCTATTATTCTAGTTACTGGTAAGATGCCTAACTTTCAATTGATGGGATGGTTTATCCCTGCTTATGCAAAGCAACTTATCTATAGAATAAATTTGGGCCGAGAGGAATTCGGAGATGGATTTCTAAACGAAATGAAATCGCACGAGGCTTGCACGTTTTCCAAGCAGTGGTTATTTCCTATGTGGTCCTTCAACAAAGAACTTGTTAAATAAAAAATTCGGGAAGAAAACTGACTGGACTGAACCTCTGGTTGGTTTGATAGGAGAACCTGGTTCAGAGGGTTTCCGAAGTTAGGGCGCCTCTAAAACGTACCCGCCTTCCCTATGGGTCTTTAGCTCAGTGGCAGAGCAGCCGGCTCTTACCCGGTAGATGAGAGTTCGATTCTCTCAGGACCCACCACCTAAAACAAAGGTAAGTAAAATGTTTTGGAAATTTGATGATGAAGAGGGGCAAGTTGTTCCTCGTAAAGAAGCACTTCCAGTTAAAAAGAATCCCCAGAATCCTGACGAAGAGTTTCCGGATTCCGATGAGACTGGTGCAGAAGATCGTTTTGTAAAGCGTATCGCTGCTTTCAAAGAGGAAGAGAAGCCTGTCTACAAGCATCATGTTTGGTGGCTGATTCACAACTGCGTGGCTCATCCATTGATTGGCGTTCTTCCTTGCAAGAAGACTTTTGATTTCCACGACTGGACTTCTAAAAAGATCAACGGTCAGTAATGCTACACGTTCACCTTCATAAGTTGGAGATGTCTGGCATTCACTGTGCGCATCCCGATTGTAAAAGAGATCCCAAGTATATGATCAATATCCTTGGTAGTGTTTGGTACATCAAAGTTGACACAACTGTTGCAATAGTGTCACTTGGTGGTAAACAAGAAACTTACTGTCGCGGTTGCATTCCTGAATTGTATCAAATGCTTAAATCAAAACTTGATCCAAAGCTTTGGTCATTTCATTAACGGGCTTGTGGTGTTAATTGGAATAAACATGGCAGACTCTTAATCTGTTCGATCCGGGTTCGAATCCCGGTGAGCCCACCAATAATTAAGCAATATAATATGAGAACCTTTGTACGACTCTTATTATTGGCTATTCTAATTGTTATAGTTCCATTTCACCAATTTGCTTGTTGTGTTAAGCAAACTCCAGTGGTAGAGCCTACAATGGTTCCTCCACCTCCTCCAGACCCAGCTAGGGTACCAAGTCCAAAGGTGATGCTCATCACATTGGATGGAGTGAGATGGCAAGAGATTTTCAATGGAACCGACACCTTCATGTATCATGGCAAGAAGATGACGGCCCGAGAGCTTCTCCCTAATCTATACTATCACTTCGTTGATGGTGGAATGGTAGTCGGGAAAGACTCGATGTTCGTGGCTACAGGCCCCGCCCACATTTCTCTGCCAGGCTATCTTGAAATCATGAGAGGTCATCCTTCCACTGATTGCCAGGACAATGATTGTGAACCAAGACTTAAGGAAGAAACGATTGCCGACTTATTCAAAGTTTCGGCAGTTTTTGCTTCATGGGATACTATCAGAAAGACGGTGGGCCAGAACGCTGACAACTTTGTCGTCAACTGTGGCCGCAATTATCGTTCTACTGGTTGGAAGAAGATGGAACTTGATGACAATCAAACCTTTCCAGAAGCATGGGGAGATCCTATCTATAGACCAGACGATTTGACTGAAAAGGCTGCGGTAGATTACTTACAGTATTATAGTCCTGATTTCATTTGGATCTCTTTAGGGGATACGGATGAGTGGGCTCACCATGGAGATTACGACAAGTACATAGAGGCGCTACAACAAGCTGACCAGTTTGTTGGGATGGCAATTCAAATGATTAAGTCAGCTCCAGATGGTTCAGATTTTACTTTTATTGTTACGGCCGATCATGGTCGCGGACTCAACTGGCATCACCATGGCTGGGATATAGAATCGGCACGAGACTGGCTGATGATGTCCGGTCGAGGCATCCCAAGGAACGGATTTGTTTCTTATAAGGAAAAGAAGTCTCTTTCCAACATACTTCCAACCGTAAAACAATTAGTTACAGGAGTGCATACTAAAAACTCCCTACTGTAAGGATTTAAGATGAGCCCGAGCAAGAAGCACACAACGATTATCAACCTTTATGGCGGACCCGGAACTGGGAAATCTACTTCGGCCGCATACCTTTACTACCTACTCAAAGTAGCGGGCATGAACGCCGAGCTAGTAAGAGAGTATGTCAAGGACTGGGCCTGGGAAGGTCGTCATATCTCGGTCAATGATCAAATCTACTTCTTGGGCAAGCAGGTTCGTCGTGAGTCAATGCTGTATGGCAAAGTCAACTGGATCGTTACTGACTCTCCAGTTTGGATGAATGCCTACTACGCTTCTCACTATTGCACACCGATTATCGCATCTGGTGTTACCTCTCTGGTCAAAGCTTTCTATCAGCAAGTGGCAGATGAGGGCCATACTCATCACCACGTCTTCCTAAAGCGCACCAAGCCTTACTTGGCTGAGGGAAGATACCAAACCGAATCTGAAGCAAAGGGTATTGATGCAGGTGTCAAAGAAATGTTGATTGAGCATTTGGGACACTCTCACTTTACTGAAGCGGATGTTGGTGACGACGGATTGAAAGACGTTTTACGAAAAATTACCGGGTACTTGCCGACTCCGAAAGAGTGGCTATAATATCACGATGATTGAAAAATTCGAAGACCTCGGGCTTGAGACCTTGGATGTTGTGGAAGATATTGAGGGTCCGACTCAACCAATCACGTTGGAAGAGTGGAACAAGCAACGAATGGATAAAGCCGAAGCTCTTATCAAAGAGAAGCTAGGCGTTACCTTCGGTGAACTAAAGCAGCTTCTGAGCAACTATACAGTTGAACACGCTGAAGAGTTGACTCACGAGTTCGTCAATATCGCGCCCTTCTGTGATTACTCGAAACTGCTAGAGGATAACGATAGCATGGCCGAGTTCCTCAAGACTGAGGCTCACAAAGTTGAGCACTGGATCCTACAAGGGATTAGAGAGTCTGATGTAAAGAAGGGGCTCATCAGCTTTGAATTTCAAAATGATTCAGTAGATGATGGAGATGTTTTCCAAGGTTTCGTATATGTTTCGTTTCAAGGAAAGATTAAACATGCGTTTACTCAAGGTAATGACAATTAGTCTGTTACTAGTTGGATGTGATGAACAGACTAGGAAAGATATGTTTCCAACGCCTGCTGAAGAGGCGGCGCAGGTTCATTACTACAAAGATCCAAGAACGAATCTTTGTTTCGTACGAAGCTATGTCAATGAATATCCAATGGGTACAGCAACGATTTTTACAAACGTTCCATGTACTCCTGAAGTAGAAAAGTTGATTTCAAAATGAAAAAGTTTTTGCTAGTATTCCTACTTTGTTTAGGTTGCGAGTCTAGAGAAGAGGTAGATGAACGTGTAGCTAGAGAGGCAGTCGATTATCTAAGTGATAACGTTGCTTACTATAAAGATACACGAAGCAATCTATGTTTTGCGGGAATGGATATAAAGTATCGAACGGCAACGTTTACTTCTGTAGCTTGTACGCCAGAAGTAGAAAAGGTCGCAAGATCGTTTACATCTAAACTATAAATGATGGGGCGTTAGTGTCAATGGTTAGCACAGGAGACTTTTAATCTCCTTAGTCTGGGTTCGAATCCCAGGCGCCCTACCACATGTTTTATATAGTGTTTTTGTTAGTTGGATTGTTTCTAGGTTGGGTAATTCGTTCCCTACATTTGGGTCGATTCTTTGCTTGGTCCTTGAAATCATCTCTAGAGTTTGGTGGTTCTGATGATGAGCTACGTGCTTATGAAGCGGCGCTAACCAAGTCAATGATGGGCTTCCCTCGCATTGCAAGAAGACTTTTGTGGATTAAGAATGGCTAGAGAGAATTTCGTTCTCAAGACTTTACTTGAGAAAGGTGAGGTAACCTGGAAGCCTCATGGCAACTCCATGACACCGAAGATTGATTCGGGAGATCAGGTGGTTGTCAAGAAAGTTCCGGCCTCTGCTTGCAGAGTGGGTGATGCGGTTTACGCCAAGGTACGAGGAAATTATTATTTACATTTGCTGTCGGCCATTGACGAAACGCAGAACAGGTATCAGATTAGTAACAATCACGGACACGTCAACGGTTGGGTAACCGCCGAGAATGTTTATGGTTTATGTGTGAAGGTAAAGGACAGGGTTATAGTAACGGACGAGGAGATACAGAACCGTACTAATGGTAATTAGATGGCATATATAGTGTAAGTGGTAAGTTAACTTTCACATGGAGCATAATATGCTTTCTACTCTAACGTTTGTTATGGTAACTTTGATGTTTCTTCCTTTTGCAAAGGAAAACGCCGGTAAGGTCGTTGATTTCGTAAAGTCAAAGTTCTAAAATAAAACCTGGCAATATAGCGATATATTGTCAGTATGGGCTGTGAGTAGGGCGCGAATACGCTACGTTTGCACCGTAGAAGACCGGGTTGGACTCCCGGACGGTCCACCAAAAACTTAATAGATTGTATGGGGCCTTAGCTCAATTGGGAGAGCGCAACGCTGGCAGTGTTGAGGTCGCGGGTTCGACCCCCGCAGGCTCCACCATAACTGACTGGTCAAGCACGAAACATAATCGCGATTGTTTCAATAAGTTGCTTGAACCAGCCTCAGTAAAAGTTTGGACCAATCGGTCCATGTGAGTCCTGGAACATGACTCAATTCGCAAAAACTGTTCCTAGTTGGGGCCTTAGCTCATCTGGGAGAGCGACTGCTTTGCACGCAGTAGGTGATCGGTTCGAGTCCGATAGGCTCCACCAGCTATGGAAGTTGTTATTACATCAAAAGGAAAAATTACTCTAAAGAAAAAACTTAGAAGATTTTCCAAAGAAGAAGTTATAAGAGCATTCTATAAACTCATACCTCGCAACAATTCGAAGTAATCTCTGCTGGCTGTCTCCGCGGCTGCAAACAAAGATACTGGCACGGACAGAGAATCAGGTGCAATTCCTGAGCGAGGTACCAAATGGTACGAAAGAGTTTACCTTATATGGGAATAGGTCGAAAGGCCGCTGAAGAAACAGAACCCGATTGGGAGATTATCATTTCTTCTCGTGGGACAGTTGGTCCCCGCCTAGTATATGGTGCTAACCATCACCGTATCACCGAAATTATTCGAGAAGCTATTCGTAAGGCAGAGGAGAAGGCAACCGAAGAAAATGCAATCAGAGATGCATTAAAAGAATTATCAGAACTAGATGATTCTGGTAATAACGATATATAAAAGATACTATTCTGGGATCGTCTAACGGCAGGACAGCGGACTCTGACCCCGCTAATCAAGGTTCGAATCCTTGTCCCAGAGCCACTTTATTCAGGGATCGTCTAATGGTAGGACACTGGCCTTTGACTCCAGTTATGCAGGTTCGAATCCTGACCCCTGAGCCAATATGCAGATGGGTGAAACGGCTTCCACGCTAGGTTCATACCCTAGAGACATTCGGTTCAACTCCGACTATCTGCTACCATAGCGGAAGAGTGAAACGGCTTCCACGATAGTCTCATACGCTATCAACACTGGGTTCGACTCCCATGTTCCGCTCCCACTAATGAATGTGCGACCAGTTCAAATTCAATATGTGAATGATCAGCACAAGGAATTCGTAAGATTCTGTAATACACTTCGTTGTCCGCTCTGCGGTTCTCAATTGGATGGTAACATTCACCCCAAGAAGGCCCGCCTCTATTGTGTAGGCAACAATGAAGAGTATAAAGTTCATTATCTCCCAGGTGATCCTGAACCAGATACAGAGACCCTTGAATTCTGGTATTCGCAGTATTCCTATAAAATTAGCACGATGCGCAATAGTTTCGGCCAGTTCGAGACCTACATTGACAGATACAACATGGATGCGCATCCTCTGCAACGCTCCAAGACTCGCAAGCGAGTCTTTTCTTATAAGGGCGATAGACTTTTATTCTTCCGTTCTAGAATGGAAGAAGATGTTTTTCTCAAAAAACTCAAGACATATAATGTCTTCAGTTAAAGTTATTAGGTTGTAATGAAGCAGAAGACATTACGAATGGCGAGAACAGAATATCTAATTCGTTTAGCTAAATGGCTTAACAAGCAATCGCCCAAACAAAAACCCATTAAAACTGAAGACGTTTCCAAAAACGAATTAGTTTCAGCAATCCATATGAGAATTCTTCTTGGTATATAAGAATTATGGACAAAGCTGCCAAAATTATCCTCAATTCTTTGAGGTGTCCTGTCTGTAAAGGACAGATAGATTTATTTGATTGGGCCAAGCCAGTCAGTAAAAAAGGTAACAACTTTGGTTGTGTTTATGAGTCCAAACATTATGGACTCTATTTTGTTCATTGGGAGATGCCTTATCGCATCGAACAAGAGATTGTAATAGTTAATGATGCGTCCCACGAATATGAGATTCATCAAACTAGCTATGTATCTGGTCGACCTTTTCTTTCTACCCAAATCAGAATGTGGGATATTGATCCAGAGGGTAGAGTGATTAGTAGTTCAGAGTTCAAAGACTTTAACTTCAATAAACACTTATTTGATTTTTCCAAATCAAACAAAGAGAAACTCCTTAATCGAATCAAAACCATTTTGGTTTTCCAATAATTGTCTCCTCGGAGAATGAATCATGTCCAAAAAGAATCTTGCGCGCACCGTTATTGAAGGTGGCCGCCATCGCTACAACAAGTGGGAACGTCGTAACTCTCACGCTGAATTGCGCGCTCGTGACAAGAGCTACATCGCTGAAGTCAGAGCTGATTTGGAAAACTGGTACGACTATGACGTTGAACCTCTTCAACCCGTTTACCAAGGCTTCACCGATAAACTTGGTCCGATGTATCGTTGGATTGCCTCTCAATGCGGTCGTCCTTGGAACGAGGTCCGTTCTGAAATCTCCAAAACTTTTGATGACCGCACCACTGCTGGTCGCCACATTCTTCATGACCATCTCCTGAAGTCTATTGAATTGACTCCAGATGTTCGTTTCACCCGCTACTACCGTCAGCCTGAAGACTGGACGACTTCTTATCGCCGTCATGACTTCTACGTTGATGCTGATGGCATTCTTCGTGAAAAGACTGTCATCCGTCCTCCTTGGAAGAAGGAGAAGACCCCACCATTCAATACCAACCAAATCGCTAACTGGTTGAACGGTCGAGTGGTTGGTTATGCCGGCAAGCGCCTTTTCTGGTTCGTTCCTGCCGATAAGACCAAGAAGTGGGGAGGTCGCAACAAACAGTGGATGACCCAATGGGGAACCTGGCGCGATTACTCTTATCGCTACCAGACCGGTCTTCGCTACCTTTACCTTCACGATGAGCCTATCTACAAACTGGATGATAAGGGTGGCTATGCCCTGGATGAAAAGGGCAACAAGATCATCAAAGACTACAAGACCACCTGGAGAGATGGTCGTCCCCAATTCCGTCAGGATCGCCGCCTGAACGACAAGGAATTGGCCTATTGGAACACCATTCCTAAAGCTTACCAGGAAAACGTTCTGGAGCACTCTCCTAACTACGAGGCCCCGGAAAAACCAGATCCTTATAGATATTACTACTAAAATCACATCTTTGTGTGAAGGTACATGGTCCTTATAAGCGCAGAGATGGAAGGCAGATTGTTATCGTTGTAGAACGTAACAATAAGCGTCGTACTGTTTCTTATCCAAAATGGTTGATGGAATGTCAGTTGGGACGCAAATTAGATCCCGATAAAGAGACCGTAGACCATATTGATTCTAATTTCAATAATAATGATCTTAGTAACTTACGCTTAGTTCCTAGAGAAGAACACTCTTCTAACGACACCCGCAGAGTCAAACACGTTGAATTTGAATGTGCCTGGTGTGATAAGAAGTTCGAGCGCTCTCCTCGCTTGGTCCGTGACAAGGCAAAGAAGAATAAGGCTGGTCCTTTCTGTTCCAGACCCTGCGCCGGCAAGTATAGCAGAATGCTTCAGTTGAAGATGATTGATAAGTTTGATAGTCAAAAGGCAGTAGATAGTGAATACTACAAGAAGAAGTATGTAAATGCTTCTTATCTTCCTGATGACTTCGAAGTGGATATTGAGTTTACTGATTTGCTAGCGTATGTTAGCGATTACATTGTGTGACATTTTCTTACCGAAAAATTTGATTTATTTGATAAAGGTTGATGGAAGTGCCTGAAATTATTTTTCTCATTAAACTATTCGCCGTCTCTGACATATCCAGTGCGTCGGCTGTATAGGCCGTGCGCACAAAAGGAAAGAGAAACAAATGAGAAAGTTTTTGAAAGCATTTAGTCTTGCTGTAGTAGGTCTTGGTTTATTGGCCGTCCCTTCTATTGCAAGTGCACAAGAAGTGACGTTGAGAGTGGAACCGGGTGTCGCTGTTCCTCTAACTGATCCTCAGGCTCAGCGTTTTGATGTAGGTGGTGCAGGTGCGGTAAAGCCAGAGCTTACCATTGCTCACTACCTTGGTGTTGGTCCTGTTGTTCAGGTCTTAGCTCTACCTTCTAATGTTCCTGGTGTTGATACCGGAACTGCATGGAGCTACGGTGGATTCCTTCGTTTGAAGCGTCCTCACGATGAACTGAACACTGGTCGTGGCTTCTCGGCAATCTCTCCATGGATTGATGCTGATTTGAAGTATGTTCGTACTGACGGTCTCGATCGTCTTGGTACCTCTGTTGCTGTTGGTGCCCAGGTCCCAACCAGTGACTCTCGTTGGTTGTGGGTTGGTCCCTTTGCTCGTTACGATCTTGTCTCTCAAGAAGACGGCAAGATTGGTGTCAATACCAATAGCGCAAAGACCGCTATCTTTGGTGTAAGCTTTGAGTTTGGTGCGCCTCAAAAGAAGGCTGAACAAAAGAAGGCTGCCCCACCTCCTCCGCCACCGGCCCCGCCCGTGGTAGAGAAAAAGCCAGAGCCCTTGCCACCGCCACCAGCCGTGGTTAAATTTGAATTCAAACCTCGCATCCAGTTTGCGTGGGACTCTGCTAAGTTGGAAACGGCTCAATTGCCACTTCTTCAGGATGTCGTAAAAGCAATGTTGGCTGATAAGTCCTACAAGGTCCACATCGATGGTCATGCATCTTCGGAAGGCCAAGTAGAGCACAACAACAAGCTGTCCGTAAGAAGAGCACAATCTGTTGCTGACTTCCTTGTTGCAAACGGTGTCGCAAGAGATCGCTTGACTGTTTCTGGATTCGGTTCAAAGAAGCCAGTTGCTGACAACAAGACTGAAGCAGGACGAGTAGCAAATCGTCGTGTTGAATTCGATGTTACGTTTACACTAGTGAAAGAAGGTAAGTAAAAATGAAAAGAGTAATTCTAAGTGCAGCGGCCGTTGCAGCAGCACTCATTGTAGGCTGTGGTTCTCAAGTTGTAGAATTTGCGGATCCTGCCGGTAATGATGCTGGGCCTCCGCCTCGTCTAGCCCCTGAACCGGGTGATGATGGTGGTGCAACTGGTTGCGTCGATCAAAACTGTCCTCCGGGACAAGCTTGTAGAAATGATGTCTGTACTGTAATTGATCCTTGTGAAGGGGTCACTTGTCCTGACGGCACCACGTGCGTACAGGGTGCATGCGTATCAACTGATCCATGTGCTGGCGTTACTTGTCCAGAAGGTGATAAGTGCGAAAATGGTACTTGCGTTTCTACTGACCCATGTGCCGGTGTTACCTGTCCAGAGGGCAGCGTTTGTCAGAATGGTACTTGCGTCTCTACCGACCCTTGCTCTGGTGTGACCTGTCCTGAAGGTACTACCTGCAAAGAAGGTACTTGCGTTTCTACTGATCCATGTGATGGTGTAACTTGCCCCGAGGGAGCTACCTGTTTCAATGGAACCTGCTTGACTCCAGACCCATGCTCCAATGTCTCTTGTGACGGCGGCCTTTGTGTCAATGGTCAATGCGTACCAACCGATCCTTGCGCTGGTGTAACCTGCCCTGAAGGATCTGTTTGCCAGGGTGGAACTTGTGTTTCTACCGACCCATGTGCAGGAGTAACCTGTCCTGAAGGGTCTGTCTGCCAAGGTGGAACTTGTGTTTCTACCGATCCTTGCTCCGGTGTTACCTGCCCTGAAGGTAGTGTCTGTCAAGGTGGCCAGTGTGTCTCTACTGACCCATGTTCCGGTGTGACTTGCCCTGAAGGGTCTGTCTGCCAAAATGGAACTTGCGTCTCCACTGACCCATGTGCTGGTGTCCAGTGTCCTGAAGGTTCTGTCTGCCAGAATGGTTCATGTGTCTCTACTGATCCATGTTCCGGAGTGGTCTGTCCTGAAGGTAGAGTTTGCAAGAATGGTGCATGTGTTTGCTCCGGCGAGCATCCACCTAAGCCGAACACCTGTAAGAATGGTAAGGTCTTGATCTGCCACTTCCCACCAGGAAACCACAGTAACAAGCACAACATCTGCGTCGATTGGCACTCCATCAAGGCTCACTTGAGGAAGGGTGACAAGCTGGGTAGCTGCGCTCAATACTGAGTAGTTCTTATAAAGGAAGTCCCCCGGATAAAACCTGGGGACTTCCCCATTTCCATAAACAAGGAAGACTATAATGCAAGCACCGAATGCCGCCACGACTACCGCTGCCCGTGGGTTAGCGGAAGCTCCGTATACCATCGCCAATTTCTCGTTGTCTTTGAACGCCAAAGGAACAACTGTTCCGACTGCTAAAGAGCGTCTCAAGAAACAGATTGAGGCATTGAATACGTCTCTTGAAGATATGAAGAAGGATTTGAATCTCAAGTTCATCAAGAATTCTCTTCGTACTAGTTCAAGTGTTCAAGAGGATTACGAGTACAAGGCTAACAAGCATGAGCTAGTTGGTTACGTGGTGACATACAATCTTGCTTTCCAGATTGATGATCTTGATCGAGTCAATGAAGTGTATGACGTTTTGACGTCTCTGGATAAAGTTAGGGTTGCCAATCCTACGTTCGGATTGAAGCCATCTCAACGTGAGAAGTTGAGCAGGAAGGCATTGAAGAATGCTTTTGAAAAGGTTACCGAGAGATTCAAGAGCGAGTGTGAAATTCTTGGCCTGAATCCAAATGACTTTGAAATTGTTGCTTGGGAACCAACTTACCATGATTCCCAGCGAGGCAATAATGTTGCTGGCGCAATGCGCGCTCGCCATACCAGCAATGCAGTTGCCGCTTCTTATGCGTTAGCGCCATCTGCTGATGATGGTGGCGAAATTGATTTGGTCGCTGGACTTGCCGAAGTAGTAGTCAACCTAGAGGTTGGTTACGCCAGAAAGACCGCACAAACTCACAAAGCAGAGTTGGTAAAGAAGCCAGCTCTTTCACAGGAGAATCATGTCTGATAAGATGACCATTGCCCAAGCGCTTCGTAGAATTAAGAAGCTCAAGGGCCAAATTGCCGAGCACGAACAACGTGCGAAGGCAGGCGTCAGCTATGACGTCAGCAAAGTTCCAGCTTTCCGTTTTGAGGAAGCTGTGAAGGCAATGTTCACCACTCAAGATGAAGTGGTGGCATTGGAGGCCCGTGTGGCTGTTGCCAACGCCAAGAAGACCATCCAAGATGGTTCTGAAAAGGTAGTTCTGGCTCAAGCCGTTCGCACCCTTCAAGAGTTGAAGGGCCGCATTGCATTCCTTAAGGGATTGCACTTGCGTAACGAGACGGTCAAAGACCGTTCTAATGATTGGGATGATGTGGAGATGAAACACATTGCCCGTGTAACCGAGACGACTTTCAAGTCTGATCTCTCCGAGAAGGATCGAGATCAACAGGTGAAAGCATTGCAAGATAGATTTGATGTCTTGAACAATGCTGTTGAAGATGCAAATCACACTATTACAGTGTGATTGAAAAGCTAGGGTACGTCTAGCTAGTACATAGTAAAAAGTTTGGATACCCTCCGTCAAAGGAGTTACCTTCGGGTAACATTGGCAAAAAATCGGACATCCTTCTTGAAAAAGGATACAAACCGCTTTCGATACTGATAAAGCCCCCAGCGTTCTTAAGCTGGTTAGCAGTTAGAAGTTATAGCATCGTGAGCAGTCAGTCTTGAGCCTTTAGCCATTAGGAATCAGTGCTTAGCACTTTTTAATCCAGCTTTTTCTACGAACACTATTCGTACCCTATTCGTTTTTTGGAGGGAGTAGTTTGGGTAGTCGCGGCCGATTCGCAATGCCAACGGTCGAGGAAAGTCGGAGCATCATAGAGCAACTTGCCAGGTAACGCCTGGGCGTAGTGATACGACGGAAAGTGCAACAGAGAATAGACCGCCCCATCGCAGGATAGAGCAATGAGAGAAAACACAAAAACCTTATTATTTGAAGCCGCAGGATATGGTCTTGATATACTTCAACAGTCAGCAGTGGCTGTCAAAGTTCTTATCAAGGCATCCCCTTGGCTCTTTGTAATCTGGATTTTGTTCATTGCTCCAAACTGCTAATATGGGGTAAGGGTGAAACGGCGGTGTAAGAGACCACCGCATTCTTGGAAACAAGAATGGCAGGCAAACCCCAAGTGATGCAAGCCAAAGTGAGAGGTTAAGGTCTGCTCGGCCGGCTCTCAGGTAGGTGCTAGAGCCAACGGGTGACCGGGGGCGTAGATTAATGATTACCTCGTTTTATAGACAGGACTCCGCTTATAGGACTACTCCTTCCAATTTTATTAAAGGAAACACATGGATATCAGAATTGATCATATCGTTGGTTGCATAATCACTGCCGCAAAAGATGGAGAATCAAAAGGTATTAGTGCTCTAGCTAATTGTGTGCGCTATTCTGATTCCTATGATAATGTTTCTGCTGAAGAACGTCAGAAGCTAGCGGATACTTTGGATAAGCTGGCGGGACAGTGAAGATCGATCTTATCTATCCAAAAATTCCAGAGAACAGTAATAAGTTCCATGGCAAGTGCATTGCCTTTGAGAAGTACGATGGTACCAATATGCATTGGGCCTGGGACGCTGCTGAGGGTTGGAGATTTGGAACACGTCGTACTCAGTTTCCCCTTAATCGAAAAGGGATTGCTGACTTTACCAAAGAGCATCCAGAGCTAGCGGCAGCTCCTCATTTGTTCAATGATACGTTTAGAGACAGGTTAACACTGTTTACTAATACATATCATTACTGGACTAGAGACTTCGTATTCTTTACCGAGTTCTGTGGTCCAAACTCTTTTGCGGGCGGTCACTCTGAAGTAGATGTTATCGATGATACTCAAGAGTTAATTCTTTTTGATGTATCTTTTGATGGGAAACTTTTGGCACCCGACAAGTTCCTAGACATGTTTCAAGGTTATCCAATTGCTCAAGTCATTTACACTGGCAAGTATAATGGTCAGTTTGCCGAAGATGTTAGGAACGGCAACTACAACGTCAACGAAGGTGTGGTAGTCAAGGGTATAGTAGATGGTGAAGTCTTCATGACCAAAGTGAAGACCAAAGACTATCTAAAGCGCCTGGAGAAGAGATGATTAAAGCAAATCTCAAAAAGTTTATCAAAGGTTGGTTCGTTGGTAATTTTGAACCTACCCTCATCAAAACAAATGATGTCGAGGTAGCTGTTAAGAAGTACAAAGCTGGTGACTATGAATCATCTCACTATCATAAAATAGCTACAGAAATTACTGTAATTGTTTCTGGCAAGGTTGAGATGAACGGGGTCAAGTACAAAGCCAACGATATCGTTGTCATCGAACCCGGTGAAAGAACCGATTTTAGATGCCTCACGGCCGTTACTACGGTGGTTGTCAAGTTCCCCGGAGCGAGCAACGACAAGTACACAGACTAATCTTATAAATTCGAATAGAGGCTTGACACGATATAGGACATGCTTATGATTGTAATATCGAAGAGGTTTATGCCTCGATATTTTACAAAATAAATTCGGAGAAGTATTATGAGCACGAATCCTAATGTTCAGTCAATGACCGAGACGGCAGATCGTATTTTCGAAGCTGCCAACACAATTGTTGAGGGTATGGCACAAGGAACCCGTAAACAGATCAAAGATTTAGCTGTTGATGTTGGTGCTGCTGTTGGAATGGAACCTAAAGAAGTTTTGGGTTTCGTCAATCATTTTGCGCACAAAACCAACATTGCCTACGTAACTCGCGGCAAAAACGGTGGACTTATCAAGGGTGTTCGCCCGGTCAAGATTGACAAGCCAAAGAAGACCAAGAAGGCTGACGCAGATTCCGCCGACCAAAATCAATAAACCCACATAGATTCTAGATATAAATCTAGATATGTGGAGTGCTAATGGTAACTAGAGATAGGCGCTTGTTAGAGCAGCTAATTAAGCAATGGGCACAGAACCATACTTCAGAATATGAGGTAGCTGATTATGCTGCAAATGAACAAGCAATGTCCAACACTTCCGGGTTTTTCACTTGGGTAGTTCGGGAGGGACACGTCAATATCGATTTGATGTCTCTGGCTGACCTGATAGAAGATTGGATGGAAACCCGCAGGAAGCGCAAGCACCCTGACGGAATGCTCTGCAAAAAATGCAGTGTCTTTTTTGAATTTGCGGAACCCAATCAAGAAGATGGTTCCTTAATTTGCTATTCATGTCGTAACAATCCTTATAGGTAAGATTATGAAAACGATTGAGATTATTGGTGGTGGCACTGTTTATCATGTGCGCAATCACCTGGCGTTGACTGCCCCGGCTTATGGAAATACGGCTCGCTATCTTCAGCAAGTCTGCTTCGATGAGGGCGCAGATCACTACGACATCAATCTCCATCTTACCAAAATGGCTAACCAGGGCCAGGGCGATCTGGAAACTAATGAAGATATTTCCAAGCTCTTGGATAAGCTAATTGCTAATCCAGATACTCGAATTATCTTTTTCAATCCGGCCCTTGTAGACTACGCAGGATACATTACCAAGGGTGGTCCGGCCGGCTATGAGTGGAATGATAACGCGCCAACTAATAGCGGTAAGTACGAAGAACGATTGAAGACTTCGGAAGGTGAACAGAGGATGTTGCTTCTGCCTTCCGACAAGTTGGTCAAGAAAATTCGTAAAGAGCGTAAGGATATTTTCCTTGTCGCCTTCAAGACAACTTGCGGTGCAACCGAAGACGAGCAGTTTTTAACTGGATTGCACTTACTCAAATCTTCGTCTTGTAACCTAGTTTTAGCTAATGATACCAAGACTAGATGGAATATGATTATTACGCCAGAACAGGCGAGATATCAAATAGTTCAAGAGCGTCATATGGCACTCAAGCATTTGGTACAGATGGCTATTGCTAGAGCTGATGCTAAGTTCACGCGCTCTACTGTGGTGAGTGGAGACTCGGTTTCTTGGAATTCTTCCATGATTCCGGACTCATTGCGCAAAGTTGTCAATCATTGTGTCAGGAATGGCGCATATAAATCATTCAACGGTTCGACTGTTGGACACTTTGCTGTCAAGGTGAATGACAAAGAGTTTATCACCTCCAAGAGGAAAACAAACTTCAATAATCTTGATGATGTGGGAATGGTTCTTTGTCGAGCTGAAAGTGAAGATAAGGTCGTAGCATTCGGGGCTAAACCGTCTGTGGGCGGCCAGTCTCAAAGAATTGTCTTCAAGGATCATCCGGAAGCAGACTGCATTGTTCACTTCCATTGCCCGCCCAAAACTCCTGGCGTACTTCCTGGCAGGATGCAAAAGTATTTTGAATGTGGTAGTCATGAGTGCGGAAAGAACACCAGCCTTGGCCTAAAAGAAGTGGCACCGGGAATCAAGTGTGTTTACTTAGATAATCATGGGCCGAATATCGTTTTCAATCGAAACATCAATCCACAACAAGTGATTGATTTTATTGATGAGAATTTCTACCTATCTAAATCTACTGACGGTGTAGACCGCTCCAAAACGAGGGTGCAGTGATGT
>JACCDR010893482.1_pt1 | contig 16028 bp, 17 predicted proteins | sample 7446431 | NCBI WGS metagenome assembly JACCDR01 (sample SAMN15323443, study PRJNA562643) | freshwater metagenome | isolation source: river surface water | place: USA:Blue River Watershed | collected 2017-08-17 | reverse complement strand
TAGAGGAGATAATTTAGATATAGTAAATTTAATGATTGAAAAAGGTGCCAATAATTGGGATTGGGGACTTAGTGGTGCATGTGAAGGAGGTAATTTAGATATAGTAAAATTAATGATTGAAAAAAGTGCTAGTGATTGGAATCGGGGACTTAGTGGTGCATGTAGAGGAGGTAATTTAGATATAGTAAATTTAATGATTGAAAAGGGTGCTACTAAATGTTATAATTGTAATAATCACAAATTTTAAAAAATTGAATTTTTTTTAAAATGAACACTTTACCTTATCCTATCATAATTAAATTAATTGAAGAGTGGCCTGGTTTGATATTTGTAAATAAACACATATATAATATCTACAAAAAATATATGAAAAATAAAGAATATGTTACAGTAGAACATTACTTTAATCCATGTATAAAAACATTTAATAAAATGTGTAAAAATGGTAAATATATACAGATTCCTGGTAAACAATTTGATTATAATTTTGGATTGTTTAGTGCTTGTTTAGGAGGACATTTAAACATAGTAAAATTAATGATTGAAAAAGGTGCCGAAAGAAAAAATATGGGACTTAGATATGCGTGTAAAGGAGGTCATTTAAACATAGTAAAATTTATGATTGAAATAGGTGCTAATGATTGGGATTTGGGACTTATTACTGCCTGTAGAGGAGGTCATTTAAATATAGTAAATTTAATGATTGAAAAAGGAGCTAGTGATTGGGATTGGGGACTTGCATATGCTTGTGAAGTAGGTAATTTAGATATAATAAATTTAATGATTAAAAAAGGAGCTGATGATTGGAATGAGGGGCTTGCATATGCTTGTAACGCAGGTAATTTAGATATAGTAAATTTAATGATTGAAAAGGGTGCTACTAAATGTTATAATTGTGATAGTCACGATTTTTAAAAATTGAATTTTTTTTTAAAATGAACACTTTACCTTATCCTATCGTAATTAAATTAATTGAAGATTGGCCTGCACTGGCATTTATAAACCGATATACTTTTAGAATTTACAATAAATATGTTAAAAATCAAGAATATGTTACAGTGGAATACTATCTTAATCCATGTAACAAAACACTAATGAACATGTGTAAAAAAGGAAAATATATTGAAATTTTTAACAATAATTTAGATTGGAATTATGGATTATATGCAGCATGTAGAGAAGGGCATTTAAATATAGTAAATTTAATGATTGAAAAAGGTGCTAGTGATTGGAATCGGGGACTTAGTAGTGCATGTGAAGGAGGGCATTTAGATATATTAAATTTAATGATTGAAAAAGGTGCTAGTGATTGGGATTTGGGACTTAATAGTGCTTGTGAAGGAGGTAATTTAGATATAATAGATTTAATGATTGAAAAAGGTGCTAGTAATTGGAATTATGGACTTAGTGGAGCCTGTGCAGGAGGTAATTTAGATATAATAAAATTAATGGTTAAAAAAGGTGCTAGTGATTGGGATTTGGGACTTAGTGGTGCATGTATAGGAGGTAATTTAAATATAGTAAAATTAATGATTGAAATAGGTGCTACTAAATGTTATAATTGTAATAGTCACGATTTTTAAAAATTGAATTTTTTATAAAAAATGTTCATTAATCTGCCCTCCTTTATCATATTGAAAATTTTACACTACAATTACTATGAATACTACAAATATATAAGTGTATTTTACAAAAATAAAAGAATAACCTATATATTACAAAACATAATACATAGTGAATTATATAAATGGACTTATTTTATTAAAAGATACAGGTTTAATCGTGTTTATTTTAAATTAATTAATTTAACACTTTATTCTAATAATATAGACGTAGTTAAATTAGGAATTGAAAATGGTGCATATAAAATTCACAGGTGTATGGAATCTAATAATATTGAAATTGTAAAATTAGCCATAAGTTTAGGATATAAGACAGATTACAATTGTTTACGATCTAGTAATATAGAAATAGTTAAATTAGGTTTATTAGAAAATTTAATTTTTGGTGAAATGTTACTTTGTTCTAGTAATCTTGATATTGTAAAACTAGGTGAACAATATGGTTTTAATAATTATAATAATTGTTTACAATCCACAAATATAGAGGTAGTTTGTTATGGTTTAAAAAAAGGTGCAAATAAATACAATTGGTGTTTAAAATCTAATAGTATAGATATTGTTAAAATAGGAATTGATAAAGGTGCTAATAAATTTAATAATTGTTTGGATTCTACTAATGATGAAGTTATTAAATTAGGTTATGAAATGGGTGCAGATAATTATGATAAAGGATTAATGAGTAATAGTATTGACGTTGTAAATTATTGTATTCAAAAAGGTGCAAAATATTTTAATTTCTGTTTACTATCAAGTAACATTAATGTAGTACTACATGGAATTAAAAAAGGTGCGAATTTATATTCATGGTGTTTAATTTCTAATAATTATGATATTTTAGATATAGGCATACTGAATACTAAAACATCATACTATGAAGTACTGCAAAGAAAGGATAATATCAAAAAACATTATCTTGAATATAGAAATATATCAATGCATCTATATATACTTAAATATTTACATTAAATATACTTAATTATTTTTTAAAAAATTGATTATTTTTTTAAAATTAATCGATTTTAAAAAAAATGAAAGTAGTTTATACAGATGGCGCATGTACTGGTAATGGTAAATCTCATGCAGTGGCTGCATATGCTATTTTAGTTGATAAAAAGGTTTATTGCGGTAAATTAAGGCCATTTACATATGTTTATGAAAATATGAGACTAAAGTGCACTGATACTGTAGTTCCTGTATCAAACAATAGAGCAGAAATGTTTGCAGTAATTATTGCATGTATAGTTTTAAAAGATAATTTCCATATAGTTACTGATAGTTCTTACTGTATTAATGTAATTAATAAGTGGATGCATAATTGGAAAGATATGAATTATTTTGGAACCGATAAGAAAAAAAATCTTGATTTAGTTGAAATATTATATACTCTGTTACTAGATAAAAAATATCAAATATCATTTCAACCTAGTCATGTAAAAAATCCTAAAACTGAAAATGAATTAGGAAATTTTATAGTAGACAGGGAAGCAACTAGTGCTATTAAATTTGAAGATTTTAAATTAAGGGTTTTCACTATTTAAATATGCATCAAATACTTCTAGGTTGTCATCTGCAACATTGATTGCTTCTTTTATATTACCTTCTTTTATATGATCTTTAACTTTTTTTTTATTTTTATTAAATACTAAATAGTAAGTACATATTGCTATTAAAATTAAAACCACTATAATTATCATAACATTTGTTTGCATTTTAATAAATCTAAAAAAAATAATAAAACGATTAATAATAAAATTTTTAGTTTAAACATAAAATGTACATAATTATAGCCATTATATTAGTAGTCTTGGTTCTTATTTTTATCTACTACTACACTAGAAAAAACAAAAAAACCAAATATGAAAATTCATTTGGTCATTCTATGAAAAATATAGAAAAGATTATAGAAAATGAAAAAGATGATCCTTTTGTACTTGCAGAAATTAATAACTTTAATATAGGTGACACAGTTGCTGCGGATATACTATATGCAGAAGCACTGCAACTTGCTTTATATGATGAAATCGAAAATCCTGAAAGAGTAATAGATAGAGTTGTGCCGTTTACTTTTATTATGCCTGTCATGAGAGAATTACAAGGAGACGATGAATACTATAATCGTGAAATTAGAAATGATCCACAAAATGTACACGATTCTAATGTACGTTTAGATTTCAATGAAAAATATGAAAAATTACTAGAAATTACTGGAGGAATTAAGTCAGACGTTACAATATTAAAAAATTACTGTTCTAATAGTGCACTAGTAGTACTAAATAAAATGATGATATCTCCTGCATACATGGAGATAATAAATGCTACTGATTATGATATATTAAGATTAGTATGTACTAGAGCAAATATATATAATGATATATATCCTGCATTAAATAAATCTCTTGAAAACTGCATTTCAGAAGATTTGGAATTAGTTTGTACTACTGGCCGTATATCTAATATACTTGACTCATTAACATTAATCGATCCTGAATTAGGAAAACCAGTAGTAACAATTGAAATGTTACGCAAAGATGTATTGCAATTGGTGCTTAATTATCTTAAAAATATGCCTGATGAAAGACGTGAGAATGAAGCTGAAAAAGTTGGTGAAGAAGTTGAAGAATTAATTAGAAATAATTTTACTGCTAATGAATTAATATTAAATAAATTAATTGAAGAAGCAAAAATGGGAATTTAAAAAAAAATACATACTTTAAAACAGTGGTAATTTACGGTATATACAATGTGTTACTTTTTCAAAATGATCAAGTAATTGTATATTTATTAAATCAATTGCTAATTCTTCTAATTGAGAAATAGTCATATTACCAAACCATTCATAACATTTTATTTTTTTATTTTTTTTATTTTTAATATCCTCTAGTATTTCTAGTATTTTATCATAGTGTGAATACTTATGCGAATTATCAATTACTGTTATATATTTTGCATACTTTTCCATATAAATTAGATTTTAAAATAAAATTTCAATTTTAAAATAAAATGCTCAAAATAGCATCATGGAATTTAAGAAATTTTTCTAAAAAAAGAAATATGAAAGAAATAGCAGAAGTTATGCAAAATTTTGATATTATTGCCATACAAGAAGTACGAAATGATGAAGCCGTGGTGATGTTATGTAATATACTAAAATATGAATATATTATATCAAAGCCAGAAGGTTCTAGTAGTACTACTGCAAAACAAACAGGTAAAAGAAAAGAAATGTATGCTTTTATTTATAAAAGTGATATACAGTTATGTAAATATTCTTCTGTTCATGCTGATGAATATTTTGTACGTGCACCTTTTATGGGATTTTTTAAATATAAAGAATTTGACTTTATACTTTCTACAATACATGTTGTGTGGGGAACTAAAAAAGATCGTGAGTTTGAAATTAAATATATAAATTTACTACTTGAAAAAATTAAAGAAAAAGCAGGAGGAGAAAATGATATTATACTATGCGGCGATTTTAATACTCCTCCTGATGAATTTAACCTGCCCGATGAATGGAAACCTCTAATACATGAAAATACAATGTGTAATAAAAATAAAATATCTATATATGACAATATATGGGTTACAGATAATACTAAAAAATTTAATATTAACAGCGGTGTATATATAGGTGCTGGCAGTTTATCTGATCACTATCCTGTATTTGCAGAATTTACTTGCGATCAGGACGACGATATTGGAATACCAGATTTAAATATAAAACTTTAATTTAAAAATTGCTATTAATAATTTTTTTTTAATTGCTATTAAAATGAAACTACCTTTTCCAATAATATCATATATTTTAAGTTTTAATCGAGAAGAAATAATAAAATATAGATTTATCTTTAGCAATGCTACTGTTAAAAAAAATTTACAAAAAATTATGAATACAGAATTATTTAAATGGCAGTATTTATACAGTAAATACAAAGACATCGACAAAGACGTATTTAACTATTGTTTAAATTCAAAAGACATAAATGTAGTTAAATTTGGTATTAAAATAGGTGCAACTGATTTTAATAGATGTCTATATTCAGATAATTATGAAATAGTAAAAATTGGTATAGTACATGGAGCATCATTATATAGTAATTGTTTACTATCTAATAATTTAGAAGTGGTAAAATTAGGTATTAGTTTAGGTGCTAAAAATTACCATATGTGTTTGGGATCTAGTAACTTAGAAGTAGTGAAGCTTGGAATTGAGTTAGGTGCTGATAATTTTAATATACTTCTACTTTCTAATAATATAGAAATTGTTAAATTGGGTATTGAAATGGGAGCTACTAAATTAGAATACTGTTTGCAGTCAAGAAATAAAGAAATAATAAAATTAGCATTAGATATGGGTGTAAAATCAAATATTTCCTATATAGATATTAATGACTTAGATTTAGTAAAATATTGTATTGCTAACAATGTATCAAATTATAATGACTTATTAAGTTCAAATAATTTTGAAATTATAAAACTAGCATTATATCATGGTGCTAATGACTATGAAAAATGTTTGTTATCGAATAATTTAGAAGTTGTTAAATTTGGTTACAGTTTAGGTGCTAGAAATTTATGTAACTGTTTATATAGTAATAATATTGATATAATAAATTTTGCTATAATTAATGGAGTTACTGATTTTAAAAACTGTTTATATTCAAATGTTATTGAAATATTCAAATGGGGAGTGATAAATAGTGATAGAATTATTAATTATCAAGTTTATGGTTATAACGTAGATAAACTGTTAATAGTTTTAGAATTTAGAAAAAATTAATTATTAATAAAAATGAAATTAATAAATTATAGTGATATTATTATTAAAATACTTTCATATAATGAAGATGAAACTACCAAATACAGATTTATATTTACAAATGGTAGAGTTAAAAATTATTTACAAAAAAATATGGATAATAAACTATTTAAATGGAAATACTTAAGTAAAAATGCACCTCAGTATTTAAATGCTGGATTTGCTTCTAATGATTTAGATATTATTATGTTTTGTGATATGCACATGGCCGATAATGAATATCGTTGCTATAATAATTTACTTAGTTCTGATAAAATAGAAATTGTAAATTATGCACTAAAAAATGGTGCTTGGAATGTAGATAATTGTTTACTATCTAAAAATTTAGATGTTGTTAAGTTAGGATGTAAGTTAGGCGCTACAAACTATGATTTATGTTTATCTTCAAATTCAGATGAAATATTTCTTTTTGGAATTACACATGGAGCAACAGACTTTAATATGTGTTTGCAATCTGATAATATTTTTATTGTTAATTATGGTATAAGTAAGGGTGCTAATGATTTTTATAGATGTTTAGATTCTAATAACCCAGAAGTAGTGAATATTGCTTTTGAAAATGACAAAAATTATCCTGAAAAATGCCTAGAATCCACTAATATAGAAGTAGTTAAAATGGGCATAGAAAAAGGTGCAAAATTAAATGGTGAATATATTGTTATTAATGATGAAGAAATATTTAATTTACTTTTGGAACATAAAATAATTAGTAAATCGTCTTATTTAAATTCACAAAATATTGATTTAATACTTAAGGGATTATAATAATTTCTTGTCATTATAACGTGTATAAAGTTCTTTTTTTACGACAGGAGGCAATTCTTTGTCAGTACTTGGCATGTATTTAATAAACACTATTAATGCCATTGTTATAATAATGGAATATATGAATCTCATTACAAGCGCATCAGACTCTAGAGGAAATACTTTATTAATTAATATTTTAATATTTTCATTCCATGATAATGCTGTAACTAATGAAAATCCAGTAAGTATATAGTGACTAGTTTTAATTCTCAAATCAGATGCTAATTGCATTTTAAAATATTAAAAAAAATATTAATTATTATTTTTTTTGCCAACACCAAACAGTATAGTAATTAGCAGTTTTTTTATAAAGTGTTAAATTACCTATATATACCAAATCATTAAATTTAAATTTTAACATAGGATTTATGTAGTCATCTTTTTGTTTTGTATCAAATGAATTATCAATATTCAAAGCCACTATGCCGCCTGATCTAATTAGTCTTCCAGATTTTTCTATACACTGTTTTAAAAATCCTTCTAACCATTCTTCAAGAGTTTTAAATTTTATAATTGATTGATTTTCACCTACTTTTCCATCTTGTTCAACAAATAATTCCAAATCAAAATATGGTGGAGAAGTAAACATTATATCAAATTCTGGTAAAACAAGATCTTTTTCCCAATTTTCTTCAAATCCACTAGTTATACATGTAGCTTTAATTGAGGGATCTACTAATTTGAAAAAATCTCTCATTAAATTACAAGTTTTATTAGTAGTTTCATTGGGATCAGTACCAACATAATTTAATCCCATAGAAGCTGCTGCGATCATTCTCGATCCACGGCCGACAGACATGTCTAAAACATTTTCAATGTTCATATACTGTTGAAAAAATTTAATTACTGAAACATACCACACTGGCGAAAATTCAGAACATGGAACATATCTCATTTCTTTAAGTATGTAATTTTTAATACTCCATTCAGTGTATGGTTTTGTATTTTTTTGTATTGTTTTTTTATTTTTTTCAAAAACTTCAAGGAAATTATCTTTTTTATTGTTTCTACGACAAATAAATCTATTGTATTCCTGAAAATAATCTACTATTTTTAAAAAAGTATAAGTCGTATCTATTTTAATAGTAACATATGCATTTAATCCAAATCCTTTAAATAAATAATCAGAATCTATATCTTTTTTAATAATAACATTTTTAATATCATCGTAAACATCATCTAAATTAGTGTATACTGTTAGATTAAAACCTTCAGATTTTAAACTTTTATAAATAGGTATTAATTCACTAGGTCTAATATAGTATTTGAGAAATGGAAAATGATATATTTGTGTATCATCATATGCAGGTTTAACCAATTTTTTAATTGTTATTAAATTATCGGTAATATTATCTACTATTGTAAAACCTTTATCTTCTACATCTTTAAGTTCGCTAAATTTAATTATTTTCATTTCAAACATACCATTGTCACTGGAACCATAATAAGTATGTGAAATGAAAATAATGAAAATAAAAATAAGTATGCAAATAAGTATCATTTAATAAATTAAAATAAAATATTTTTTTATTTTTTAAAAATGAATAAGTATATTGTTATTGCTATTATAGTTGTTATTGTGTTATTAAGTTTTGTAATGTTCATGATGTGGGGATCTAGGGATATATGGACAGGTACATGGTATGATGATTATCATGGAGGAACAATTCCTAATAATCTTACATTAAACGGTAATATATTAAATATTAAATTTCAAGAACAAAGTCATAATGCACCAGTAGTTGATGGCAATAAAGTTACAATTGCTGCATGGTCAGCAACTGGTTATAATGATGGTAAAGGCGTAATTGTATGGAAAAATGCAAGCGGAACAGTGGTCAATACTTTTAGAAAGAAAAAATAATTAAATATAGATAAATATGATTTTTTTTTTAAAATATGATTTTATGCGCCGATATTATGATTAAAATAATTAAATATAACTATGATTACTTACACGAATATCGCCGTATTTTTACTAATAAAAAGGTAAGAAGATATATACAAAATAAAATTAGTACTGACTTTTATAAATGGAATTATTTCATTAAAAGATGTAGTACTGTAGATAATTATATTAATTTAAGTCTATCGTCTAAATATATGAAAGTTGTTCAATTGGGTATTAAATATGGTGCTGCAAACTATAACATGTGCTTACTATCAAAAAATATAGATGTTATTACTTATGGTATTAGTAGGGGAGCCACTAATTATAATTTGTTACTTAGAAGTAGTAATATGGAAATAGTAAAAATGGGTATTAAATTAGGTGCAAGTGATTTTAGTGAATGTCTATATTCTAGTAATTTTGAAGTTGTTAAACTGGGATTAAGTGTGGGGATATGTGAAAATATAATATACTCTAGTAACTTGGAAGCCGTGCAGCTAGGTATAAATACATACAATCCGGATCCTCATGAACTATTTAGTAGTAGTAATTTAGATATTGTTAAAATGGGTAAAAAATTAGGAGCTCATGATTACAATGTATGTTTGACTTCAAGTAGTAAAAAAGTAGTACTATATGGTTTGTCAAAAGGTGCAGACAATTTGGAACTTTTATATCAATCAAAAAAAATAGATATGATACTTATGGCATATAATTTAAATTAATAGCATTTATATATATTTTTTTTTTTAAATTTTAAAAGCTATTAATTTAGGCTGTATTGGTACGCCTTCATTACTAATTGTATCATATGATATAGTTGCAAATTTACCTATATATTCCCATCCTTTCAAAAATGCTTCTTTACGCTGTGCAATAGTCCAATTAGGTTCTACCCAAAATGTACAATCAAGATTTTGGCATTTTGCTTCAAATATTATACAACCTTTATATTTTCCTTTGCCTTCTTTGTAGTTTACAATTTCAAATTCTGAATCTTTTCTAATTTTATATTTCATAACATTATAACTTCTAATTTCTTTTGTAATTCCATATTCATATAGTGAATTGGGTTTACGTATTACAATTCCTTCATATCCTTTGTTTGTACACTCCTTGTAGTATTCATCAATATCTTTTCTATTGTTTGCTTTTTTAGTATCTACAAGTATGATATATGGTGAATTTATTTCCTTAACAATTTTACGTGCAAGTTTATATCTGTTAATAAATCCATACATACTCTGTTTTTTAGTTTCTTCATTATCCTTTACGGGAATTACAAATAAATCAAACACATAAAAATTTAATCTAGTAGTAATATCTTCATCTTTTTCTTTGCTGGCTTGACTAGTAATTTCTTGACGATTTATGCCTTCTTTATAAATTTCACCTGTAAGATAAAGACCAGGATACTTTTTAAGTGTAGGTTCTACTGCATTACGTATGTGATTTTGTGATATTTTTTTTGTCATGCCGCGTGAGTATATTTTAATGCCTTCTTTGTACACTGCAATTAGGTGTAAACCATCTAATTTAGGTTGTATACAACAAGGATATTTTACTTTATTCCAGTGTTTAGAAACATCATGTAGTAACATTACATTTACTTCTACATTGGCAAGTTCATCAAAATAAATAACATCTTTAATTTCCTCAACACTTAAAACTGCACCACTATTTGTTTTATTTATAAATTCTGATCTTATTTCACTAAGTGCTTGTTGAAAAGGAGTAGTTTCGTTTTTTTGACCTATATTTTTACCTGATGTAATAAGTGTAGGAGCCGATATGGTTATTTTTTTATTAATTATACCGTAAGAAGTGTAATAAGCACTGTTTTCTTTTGTATTAAAATTTATTTCTTTTTTAATTACACTGTTTAACCATCCGGTTTCAGAGCCTGCACTATCGGTACATATTATGTGAGCCTGCCATACTCTAATACTGCCTGATTTGGATTTACTATATAATTTATGAGTATTTAGTACATTATTTTCAATAGTACATGTATTATAAAAATTTTCTATTTCAATAATATTTTTTGACATTTTGATAATATAAATATTCTAAGATTCAATTTTAAATTTGAATTTTTTATTATCTTTTTAAAAATGGAATATAGTGATATTGATGGTTTAAATTTTAGTATTATGAATGATGAATTTATTGATCAAATAACCAATATTGTGGTTAAAACTCATGATAATGGGTCTAATCAAGATCAACAAGATTCAGTAGCTAGTTTAACAATGGGCTCTAATTCTGACTTTATTTCTTGTGAAACATGCAGATATGAAAAGAAGAAATGTCCTGGTCACCCCGGAAAGATATATCTTAAAACATATGTTAATTCTCCCATATTCATACCTGAAATTATTATTTTCTTGAAAATATTTTGTCATAAGTGTGGAAGAATAGTTATTGATTCTAATGAAACTTCTATTTCAAGACTTGCAACAGTAATTACATCTAAAATAAAAAAAGGATTAACATGTGTGCACTGTGGTAATTTACATCCTTATGTTTATGAAAATCGTAAAGAAGGTCGTGGAAATATAGTTAAAGAATTCTATGAATATAATAAAAAAAATAAGGTTTCTACTAAAATTAGCGGAGATGAATTAACTCCCAACGAAATACATAACATATTTAGTTTAGTTACAGAAGATACTCTTAAACATTTAGGTATTAAAAGTGAAACGCAACCTAAAAATTATGTTAATAAAATATTTTATGTACCACCTAATAGTATTAGACCTAATGCATTTGGAATTAACACTGTAAAGATACCTAAAAACGATATTAATTTACATATCAATAATATACTTAAAGAATCACGTAAACTAGGTGATATTTCAATGATGCAAAAAGAAGATAAATTTAACGTGGGCATAATTAAAAGTATACAAAAAAGTATATATGGTTTTAAAAAACCACTGCCTTCTTCTAATGACAAACAACCTATTAGTATGACTGGCATGTTATCTACAAAAAATGGATATATTAGAGGTATTGTACTGGGAGCAAGACTTTTAAGAATTATGAGAGCCTTTATTACAGGTAATCCTAATGCAAAACTAGATGAAGTGTATATACCTGAAAAGATGGCACGTGAAATTCAAATAGAAGAAGTAGTCACTAAATATAACATAGATAAACTTATGAAATATGTTGCAAATGGTAGTGACATATATCCTCGTTGTTTAAACATATATAAAATCAAAGACAAAGCATATTATCTTACATCAGTACGTAAAAATATTTCAATTGAAGTGGGAGATATAATTTATCGTGATATATGTGATGGTGATTTTGCTGCATTTTGTCGTATGCCTACGCTCATGATGAGTAATATTGTGGGCATGCGCATACGTGTAGAAAAAGATGGAAAAACTTTTAATTTTAATCCTAACATTACTCCTGGTTTTGCAGCTGATTTTGACGGTGATGAAATGAATAAATATTTACCTCCTGATATTAAATCTGCTTTTGAAATTAAAAAAACAAGTGGTTTACAGGAACAAATTATATCAAATGGTTATGGTACACCAATTGTTGGACAAATACAAGATGGTATATTGGGATTGGCTTTACTTACAAGAGATAATGTAAAATTTTCCATGACTGAAGCATGTAGAATGTTTGACAATACTAAATTATTTCCTAATATGAATAAATATGATGGTACTGGCCGCGGAATCTTAACTGTACTTTTTCAGGTTTTAGGTATTAAAATTAACTACAAAGGTACATCTAATTACTATGTATCCAATTTAAATAAATACAGATCATATAGTATTACAGAAAAAGAAGTAGTAATTAAAAATGGAGAATTTATAAGTGGCATTATAGATAAAGCTACTGTAGGTCCTAAAAAAAATGGAAATTTATATCACATTATATACCATAAATACGGAGCACAAATAACAATTGATATAATTTGGTACATGCAGCGTATTGCAATAAATTATTTAAATTTAAAAGGCTTTACAATAGGTATTGTAAACTTTCAAATATCAGATGAACAACTAGAAAATATTAAGAAAAAAGAACTAGCAATTATACAAGAATCTATAAAATTTACTGAAATGTTACATGAGGGTAAAATAGTTGCTCCAAATAATAAAACACTTGAAGAATTTTATGAAGAAGAACAATTAAACATACTAAATGGTTCGAATCCATATGGTGAATATATTCACAAAGGTATGGATTTTAATAACAATCCTTTATATTTTAGTGTTTATACTGGATCAAAAGGTTCTCCTGCTAATTTAATGGAAGTCACTACTTCAATAGGACAAATTCAAACATATGGTATGAGATTACAAAAAAAATTATCAGGACGTGCTAGTCATTTTTACAGTAAAGACTCTACTGATCCACGCAGTCGTGGTTATATACTTAATAGTTACTATTCAGGTCTTACACCAGGAGATATAGTAAATGCATCATATTCTCACCGTATAGGTATTATTGATAAAGCTTTAAGTACAGCAGAAAGTGGTACTAAATATCGTGAAGGTACTAGTTCACTTGATAGTTTAGTAACTAATTACTACTACAGTGTACAAAAAGGTGTAAAACTAAGACAAGTTTTATATGGTGGAGACGGCATGGATCCTAGAGCAACGTTTAGAGTTACTCCTCCGATTGTAGATTTAAATAATAAAGACATAAGAAAAATATGTGAAGATTTTGAATACGAAAAATTGGTTGAAGCTCGTGATTTTTACAGAAAAGTCTTTATTAAACAAAACAATAGAACAGGTGAATCTTTTAGTGTGATGGGATATATTCCAATTAATATGCCTCTTATACTTGATGAAATTGGTGAGGGGCGTAGTAATAAAAATATTGATATGGGGTTATATGATAAATTACACCATTTTATTGACAATATAGGTGCACTTTATTTTAATTCTAATTACAAAGGAAAAATACCTGATTATGCAAATGATGCAGTAACATTTTTCAGATACTATTTGAGATATGCACTTCGTTATGACATTGTTAAAAACTATACTGAAAAACAAATTAACGCACTTGAATTACTAATTACTAAACATTTTAATAATAATTTAGAGAATGCAGGTACATGTGTAGGTATTAGGGCTTCACAAGCAATTTCTGAACCTAATACACAACAAATGTTAGACAGTCAACACTCTCAAGGAGGAGTTAAAATAGATAATTTTAAAAATATAATGTCAGCAGTACATCTTAGTAAATTAACCCATACAAGCATGGAAATATATCTTAAAGAAGAAGCAATAGATGAAGCTGAAATGATTGCCAAAGAAATAGAAATGTTAAAGATTTCTTATTTTATTAGCGCATATCAAGTATTTTATGAAACATTTGGCAAAACAGTACATCCTAAATATATTAATGAAAATGACTTAATTGGTAAACAACTTAAAGGAAGATTAATTCCTGGTAATTTAGTAAACTGGTGTATTAGGTATGAGTTTAATATCAGTAAATTAATAACAAGAAACATAACACTTGAAGATATATTTATCATTATCATGGATAGTCATCCATATTTATTTATTGTATTTGAAACTTTAAATATATCAAATATTATGAGAATTTATTTAAAACAAGATGCAGTACTTAAATACAATATAACTTGTTCTAATGATATTATTATATTAATTAATGACATTAATGATTTAATAGTTAGAGGAATTAAAGGAATTAAAACAGCTGTTGTTAAAGATAAAATAATTTATAAAACAGATGATGAAGGAAATCTTATTGGTAAAAATATAAAATATATTGTAACAGAAGGAACTAATATGGCGGAAATAATGATGCATCCAAAAGTAAATACATATTTAACAACTTCTAACTCCATCACGGAAATGTATGACTTCTTTGGAATATGTACAAGTCGTAATATGACACTAGATGGACTTAGAGAATCAGTTAAAGATGCATACTATTCACACTATACAATATTTGCAGATGAAATGAATAGTTGTTACTTTTACAGTGCACTTAACAGATATGGTTCAGCTGCTAGAGGAACATCAATATGCCAATTGATTGCAGATAGTGCATTTCTTAAATCTATTAAAATCGCAGCCATTAATGGTATAACAGACTATAATGTAGGACCTAATAGTGCTTTAATTATGGGAACTACTGGTAAAGTAGGTACAAATTATGCTGAAATAGTAGTTAATGAAGAGTTTATTCAACAAGAAAACAGTATTAATGAAAAAGAACTAGAAGACCTATGAATTTAATTATATAAAAATATGAATTTTTTTTTAAATGTTTAAGTTATCTAAAATTATAATAAAAATTATCATAGGATATGTACAGAATCCTCTGGTTTTGAGAAGTGTGTGTACTTTATTTAAAAAAATCATAAATGTTCATATTCCTGATTCAATAAAAATTTTAAATGTACATGTGTATTTTCCAAAATATGAATGTTTAAATGAATATTTGTTTAGACTTAATCATATCATATATGTTCACAGTGGAACAAAAATAATAACAAAAATGTTAAAAAAAATTATAAAATACTGGAATAACAAATATATATTTTATAATATCAGCGAAGAAATTAACAATGATAATATTATACTGTATAATGGTGAGTACAAAGAACTGTTTAGATTTTCAAAATACTGGCCATTATTTGGTGCTGATTTAGCATCTTTTAATAAATTTAAAAATTATTAATTTATTAATTTATTAATAATGCGATCTCTAATTGCAATTATTTTTTTTTCATCATAAACACTAGATTTAAAAGTAAATTTAAGTATATAGGTATCTTCTTTAAATAATAAAAACCCTTGTTGTATAAGATAAAGTTTATGTTTTAACCAAAGTTTATTTGTATCAGGCGCAGTGGATATAAATG